>Ga0126381_100002582_pt1 | contig 19608 bp, 20 predicted proteins | sample PanSoiMetPlot_28_FD_96465 | JGI IMG/M metagenome (GOLD analysis project Ga0126381, IMG submission 96465) | Tropical forest soil microbial communities from Panama - MetaG Plot_28 | ecosystem: Environmental > Terrestrial > Soil > Tropical forest > Bulk soil | place: Panama | collected 2016-02-17
CGCCGCCACCATCGCCACCCCATTGATAAAATCCACCGCCGGGTTGCTGGCCCTGCCACTGTGGCGGGGGCTGGAAACCGCCGGGCCTGTTCCAGTCCGCGCCGAGTTGATCGTACTTCTTCCGCTTTTCAGGATCGCTCAGAACTTCGTACGCTTCGTTAATCTCTTTAAATTTTTCTTCGGCGGCCTTTTTATCCTTGGCTACGTCCGGGTGATACTTGCGCGCCAGCTTTCGAAACGCGCTGCGAATCTCGTCCTCGCTCGCCGTTTTCCCTACACCAAGTGTCTCGTAATAATCTCGAAACTGTACCGGCATTACGCAACGTTGTGCGTCTGCGCAGTTCGCGCAATAGTTTGTCGCACGACGGCCACGAAGGTCACCAAGGCCGCGGATTTATTTCCACGCATCCGTTACTTCCTTTGTGTCCCTTTGTGCCGGATTAGATATGCGTGAACTGGGGAAATTCATTTTCATCATTGGCGTGGTCGCGACCGTCATGGGTCTAGTAATGTGGAGCGGTTTCGCGCCAAAATGGCTGGGCCGACTGCCCGGCGACATTCGCATCGAGCGCGAACATTCTTCGTTCTATTTTCCCATCGTTACCTGCATCGTTGTCAGCATTCTGCTCAGCTTGGTTTTCTCGCTGTTCTCAATTTTCCGGCGCTGAAATTTCAATTGAGCTTCGGTCGCTGTAGCCACGGGACTATGGCCCGTTCGATCTTGCGAGTTGTCCGGCGATGTGCGAACGGCCCACACGGCCGTGGCTCCAGCAATTAGTCAAAACCGACTCGAGAAACATGTACGGGCGCTTCTTCGTTGCCGGCGCTGCCCGCGCATGCAATCGACGCCAGTTTCAGGCGGCGCGATTGTAAGCGATGTGATGATCATTGGGCAGGCGCCTGGTCCGCGAGAACCGACGTTGAAACGGCCTTTTGCGCACACTGCCGGCAAAACTCTCTTCCGTTGGTTCGAACATTTTTGCGGAATGGACGAAAGCGCAGTTCGATCGAAGATCTATTTCGCCGCCGTGTGCCGCTGTTTCCCAGGCAAAAATTCCGGCGGCACGGACCGCGTTCCAGCACCGGATGAAATTCACAACTGCGCCTTGTGGATGGATGAAGAGATTCGGATTTTGCAGCCGCGTCTTATTATTCCCGTCGGCCGACTGGCGATCGTGCAATTCATCGGCTGTGCAAAATTGGAAGACGTGATCGGCCGCAAATTTCGCGTTGCACATCGGGGTCATCGGTTCGACCTGATTCCATTGCCACATCCGTCCGGCGCATCGCCCTGGCACAAGATTTCGCCCGGAAAGGGACTGACCGAACGTGCGCTAAAGTTGATTGCGAGCCACCCTGCAATCTGTCTACTGAATTAATCTCGAAGCTAGGAATCCACGAATTTCCATGGAGAGTTATTCAGTCTTTTCTTGGTTTCCTGGTTTCCTAATTCATCTTTTCCCGAATGTCCTCTGCAATTCCAGCCCGCGCTGATATTCCCGAGACTGACAAATGGGACCTGACACATTTGTTCACAGACGTGAGCAAATGGCAGGAGGATTTTGCCTGGCTACAGCGTGAGTATCTGAAACTTGAACAGTGGAAAGGCAGAGTGGGGGAATCAGCCCAGACGTTGGCCGGCCTTCTTGAGTTTGAAAAGGCACTCGAGCAGAAGCTGGAACGCGTCTATCACTACGCCTCATTGCAAGTGTCCGAGGACAGCACGAATAACGAGTACCTCGCTCGCATTGGTCAGGTTCAGAACCTACTTACCAGGGTCAACGAGGCGGCGGCGTTTGTTGGGCCGGAAATTTTGGCCATCGATAAGGAACGATTCGAAAAATTCGTTGCCGATCCGGCGCTCAAAGATTGGCGGATCAAGCTCCATAAAATCCGGCGAATGCAATCGCATGTACTTTCAGTGCCCGAGGAACGTTTGCTCGCGCTGAGCAACGTCGCGCTGAGCGGTTATGACGACACATTTTCGCAGTTAACCGATGTGGACATGAAGTTCGGTGTGCTCGTCGACGAGACCGGCCACGAGCGACCGCTCAGTCAAAGCTCGTTCAGCTCGTTTTTGGTGAAGCGAGATCCCGAATTGCGCAAACGCGCTTTCAACCAATTCTACGCGGAATTTCGCGATCATCAGTACACGCTGTCCGCGTCTTTAGCCTATTCGGTAAAGGCGGATGTGTTTCACGCCAGAGCGCGGCATTATCCATCTGCGCTTGAAGCGGCGCTGTTTCCCGATGATGTGCCGGTCGCCGTGTACGACGGGTTGATTCGATCTGTCCGAGCGAATCTGAATCCGTTATTTAGATATTTCGATTTTCGCCGGCGCGTGCTCGGTTTGACTGAACTGCATCACTACGACACGTACGTTCCGCTCGTTTCCGAGATCCAGACTAGATTCACTTTCGACGAAGCGATCGAAATGGTGCTGGACGCGCTCGCCCCGCTAGGAAAGGAATACGTGCAGGTGCTGGCAGAAGGTTTGCGCTCCAGACGCTGGTGCGATCGTTATGAAAACAAAGGCAAACGCAGTGGGGCATTTTCCTCCGGCAGTTACGGCGCGCCGCCTTACATCCTGATGAACTATAAGCAGGACCTGTTCGCGGATGTGTACACGCTTGCGCACGAGGCGGGGCACTCAATGCACAGTTGGTTCTCGCAAAGTTCGCAGCTCTTTCAGGACTACGAGTATCCGATCTTTCTCGCGGAGGTCGCATCGACGTTTAACGAGGAATTGCTGACGCATTATCTGCTTCAAACTACGAACGATCCGAAAATGCGGGCATACATTATCAACCGCGAGATCGATGATCTGCGCGGTACCCTGTTCCGACAGACCATGTTTGCGGAATTTGAAAAAATTATTCATGCGATCGAGGAAAGCGGCGATGCGCTCACACCGGACGTTTTCAAATCGGAGTACCACAAGCTGTTGGAGGCTTATTTTGCCGAAAATTTCGTGCTCGATCCCGACCTTGATCTGGAGTGCCTTCGCATCCCGCATTTCTATCACGCGTTCTACGTTTACAAATACGCGACCGGAATTTCTGCTGCTGTCGCGCTATCGCAGAGCGTTCTTTCGGGTCAACCGGCAAGTGTCGAGGCTTATCTGAAGTTTTTGCGTTCAGGCGGCTCGAAATTCCCACTTGAGACATTGAAAGCGGCCGGCGTGGATATGACAACACCCGCACCGATCGACAGCACATTGCAGTTGTTCGAACGCCGGCTGCGAGAATTAGAAGCGCTGTTACTGTAGGGCGTCTGCGTCAGACGCCATGGCGTTTCACAGAAACGCTCTACAAACTTCTAATATGCAGCTCGATCCGGAGAAACTTCGCCAGCGATTGGAACCGGTATTTCAGGAAAATTTTGAGAAGCGCGGCGAGCTTGGTGCGGCGGTTTCAGTTTGGCAAAACGGAAAACCACTGATCGATCTTTACGGTGGATTTTGTGACGCAGGTCGCGAGAAGCCGTGGACGGCCGACACGATCGTGCTGGTCTGGTCTGCAACGAAGGGAGTTGGCAGCGCGTGCGTATTACACGTGTTGCAACGACAAAAAATTGAGCTCAACCGGCACGTCGTGGAATTCTGGCCTGAATTTGGGCAGGCAAACAAAGGAGAGATCACGCTCGGGCAGTTGCTTTCGCATCAGGCTGGGCTGTGTGCTTTGGATCAACGCGTTGATGTCCTCGATTACGACGGAGTGATTCGGGCGCTGGAAGCGCAAGCCCCTTTGTGGCCGCCGGGAACTGCGCACGGCTATCATGCCCGCACTTTTGGATTTCTTCTCGAGGAACTCATTCGGCGCATAACTGGAAGAACGTTGTCAGATTATTGGAAGGAAAATTTTGCCCAATCTCTCGAACTCGATTTCTGGATCGGTTTGCCCGAAAAGGAGAATTGGCGAGTGGCCGCGATTTACGCTGCGAAAGGCGGCAAGTCGCCAGAACCAGCGCAATTTTATCGCGATCTTGTTACGCCCGGCACATTGGCGAGAAAAACGTTTACGTCGCCATATGGGTTAAATGTCATCAGCAAGATGAATGATTCGCAAATCCGGGCGCAGCCGAATGTTTCGTTTGGCGGGATTGGAAGCGCATCGGCGCTTGCGAAATTCTATGCCATGCTCGCGATGCGCGGACAATGGAATGGGCAGACTTTCTTTTCACCCGAAACGATCGAACTGATGACGGCGACATTATCGGACGGCATCGATCGCGTCTTCCAAATCCCAACGGCATTTTCCGCCGGGTTTATGAAAGACTCACGAGATGCACCGCGCAGAATGTTTGCACCATCCGCAACATCATTCGGGCATCCCGGTGCGGGCGGCAGTCACGCATTTGCCGATCCGGAGAATAAAATTGCGTTCGCGTACGTGATGAACCAAATGGAACAATCGGTTCTGCCGAATGAGAAATCATTACGATTGGTCGAGACGATTTATGATTTTCTTTAGCGGCGTTTTTTAAGTGCCAAATCTCGGGAACGGCGGTGAGAGACCGCCGCAACAGTCATTCGCCCATCGTCGTGAGAAAAACTCTTCGCCGATGCGGTGCTCGCCGATGTTCGAAGAGGAAAATGCCTTGCCACGTTCCGAGCTGCGCTTTTCCGTCCACAATCGGCACGGTTTCGCTTGTGCGCGTCAGAACCATGCGGATGTGTGATGGCATGTCGTCGCTGCCTTCGGCATCATGTGTGAAGTAATCGGCATCTTCCGGCACCAGGCGATTGAAAAACTGTTCCAAATCGTGTCGCGCGGTAGGATCAGCGTTTTCCATGATGACGATGCTGCAACTGGTGTGCTGAACAAAAACGCTCACTGTTCCGTTTCGCACTTCGCACTTGCCGATCTTCGATTGCACGTCATCGGTGATTTCGTAGAGGCCCTTACCGTGGGTGTGCACTTCGAGTTGGTCATGGTAGACGTGCATTTGTAAACACCTCGGAGATTCCTCCACTTTCCGTCGGGATGACAAACATCACAAAACAAACGTGGAATTCACCGCGTTGATCTCTATGCCGGCTGGTGCCCTATTTGAGTCAATGCAGAACGATATCGAGCGGGTGTTGTTTGACGCGTCGGCGATTCACAAACGCCTTGACGAAATGGCTGCGCAAATCACCGCTGATTATGCCGATCGCGAACTGACGGTGATAGCAATTCTCACCGGCAGCCTGATGTTCATGTCAGATCTGCTGCGCCGAATTCCACTTCCCTTGAAATTGGATTGTCTGAGCGTGGTTAGTTACCACGGACGAGCGCAAACGAGCGGCAGAGTCATTTTCAAAGAGTTGGCCATTCCTGATGTGGTCGGTCGAGATGTTTTGATTCTCGATGATATTTTGGACACCGGCCACACACTCGCGGCTGTTCGCGAAAAACTAGAAACAGCCAAACCACGCAGCATTCGAGTTTGTTTGCTGTTAAGCAAAAGGAAGCAGCGCGCGCGAGGGGTTGATGCGGATTATGTCGGCTTCGAAATCGAAGATGAATTTGTCGTTGGTTACGGGCTCGACTACATGGAGAGATATCGCAACCTGCCGTATATCGGCGTGCTCAGAAAAGAATTACTGAAGCAACCAAACAAATGAACGTGCGAGTCCAATTTTACGCACAGTTGCGTGAATACATTGGAATCCACGAACTGGAGCTTGAACTTCCGCAAGGCGCGACCGTTCACGAATTGCTCGAAAAGATCTATGCGGAAAAACCTGGGCTTCGTGCGCATGACAAAACCATCTTGATCGGTGCCGGCTTGGAATTTGTGGATCGCAATTACAAGCTGAATCCGGGCGAGGAAGTCGCGATCATGCCGCCAGTGCAGGGCGGATGATATGGGTCGGCCCGATTCTGCTTGTGTCGTTAGACCGACGCGTTGCCACTAGTGCCCCGTTTCAACGGGCAAATGCCACGCTTCTTTGAACGGGCTACGAAGTCCAGGAATTCGCGGGCTGGTGTGCCCAAGCTCATCGTGTCCGCTTTTTTTAGTGCCTGCGATATATTCAATCCGCTCAGATAGATAAGCTTAAAAGCCTCTTTTATTTCTTCGCGATCGTTCGCGCTGATTCCGGCTCGACGCATCCCAACGATATTCAATCCGAAGACAGAATTTCGCTCCGCGGCGACGACAAACGGAGGGAGATCTTTTCCAAATGCGGAGCTGCCCTGCACCATCACCAGCCGACCAATGTACATGAACTGGTGAAAAGTTGATCCACCGCCGAGAAAGGCGCCGTCATCTACGCGAACATAGCCGGCAAGCAAACAATTATTCGCGATGACGATGTTGTTTGCGATGAGGCAATTGTGACCGATGTGCGCTCCCGCCATTAGGAAGTTCCTGTCGCCGATTTTGGTGGCGCTGCCGTCGGGGCTGCCGCGATGGATCGTGCAGTACTCGCGGACAATATTGTCGTCCCCGATTTCGACTCTCGTCTTTCGTTCGGGTATAAATGAAAGATCCTGCGGTGGCGCACCAATGATCGCGCCGTGTCCGATGAAATTTCCGCGTCCGATGGTAACTTCACCCTCGATCACCACGCGCGATTGGAGGATCGTTTTCTCGCCGATTGTCACATGCGGCCCAATGATCGAGAACGGGCCGACCTCCACATCGGTACCTAGTTTTGCATTCGGATCGACGATCGCGGCGGGATGAATTTTCGTGTCCGTCATGTTTCGGAGGATTCGAACTTCGGATTTCTGATTACAAAACGCCGGCCTCTTTGAAACTGAAATAACCGCTACTCGTATCTGATGGCGCGCCCATGATGATGTGATCCAGCAATTTAATTTGCAAAAGCTCGGCGGCTTCGGACAGGCGTCGTGTCAGGCTGTGGTCAGTCTGACTGGGCGACGGATCGCCAGACGGATGATTGTGCACAACGATGACTCCGTAGGCCGAGTACGTGATCGCGGGCCGAAAGATCTCTCGCGGATGCGCGATACTCTCATTCATGCTCCCGACCGAGACGGATTCGACCCGCATCAAACGGTAACGTGTGTCAAGCAGGACAACGCGCAACGATTCGGTCCGCAGCATCCGCATTTCGTCGCCGAGCAATTTGTAAATCAGTTCCGGTGAATCGAGTTTTTGCTGGGACACTGGTTCCTGCGTGAAACGTTTTCCCAAATTGAACGCCGCCACCAGTTCTAATGCCTTGGCCGGACCGATCCCTTTGATTTCGCTGAGTTCCTTAACGGAGCAACGGCTTAGCTCCGCGAACGATCTATACTTGCCGATCAACTCACGAGCGACATCCACAACGTTCATGCCGCGCCGGCCGGTGCGCAGCAATATCGCGATCAATTCCGCATTGCTAAGAGCGTCCGCGCCTCGAGCGAGCAATTTTTCCCGCGGCCGCTCGTCCTGCGGCATTTCGCGGATTTTAAGCTGCGGCATATGTCGGATCTGGAGGGCGGCGCTCTGCGAGGCCAAATCACGGTCTCGCGGGAGCTTGACCGTCCATTACGAAAATTTCAGACGCGAAGTTGGTCGAACATTTCGCACAACGCATCACCGAGTGAGAACAACGCGTGAGTGTAACGATTCGGCGCGATACCGTCGAATGCGCATTGCGCCTTGCGAATCAAATCGGTGCCCGCAGCGATTGACTCGTTTAACGCGCCGTTGTTCGCGCCATTCTTGAGCAGGTCAATCATTTCTTCGACCTTTTCATCCAGCACAAGCTGGCAGCAACGTTCGCGTTCAAACTCCGACGCTGAACGGAGAAAAATCAAGACGGGCAAAGTAAATTTTCCTTTACGCAAATCCGTCCCGAGTGTTTTGCCGGTCACACTCTCGCTGCCGGCGAGATCGACACAATCATCATAAATTTGATAGGCCGTCCCGATTTGAAATCCAAAGTCTTTAAAGGTTCCGATCACCTTTGGATCGGCCTCGCTGATAACCGCGGCGAGTTCCGCTCCTGTCGAGAAAAGTGATCCAGTTTTCATCTGCACGATCCGCAAATAATCTTCAACGGTCAGATTGAGATCAAACCTGCGCTGCGTTTGAATCATTTCACCCGAGCAAACCGTCGCTGCTGTGCGCGCGATTGCGCGACCGATTTCGGAGTTTTCGAAATTGGTCGACAGCGTCAGCGCATGCGCAAAAAGACAGTCGCCCAACAGAACGCTCAACGAATTTCCCCAGCGCGCGTTTGCGGTCGGCTGTGCTCGACGTTGTTCTGCCTCATCCATAACGTCATCATGCACCAGCGTGGCGATGTGAATGAGCTCCACGATCACGGCAAGATCGACGTGCCCGGAATCGATCTTTCCGGTAGCGCCACCGGCAAGAAGGGCCAGCAGCGGCCGAAGGCGTTTGCCCCGGCTGCCAACAGCATAGACGACGTACCCTTCAATTGCGGGATCGAATGCTGAGGCTTGTTTCGCGATGCGCGCCTCGACCTGTTCCAAATGGGGTTGAACTAATTTTGCGACCTCAGCCAAACGAAGCAACGGAGAGCCGCTCGCCTTCGCGACTGCGCGGCGACTCGTGCTCCGGTCCGTGCGGGCGAAGAGTTCCACGAGGCGAGGATAGTGGTGCGGGTTGCAGGTTGTCAAAGCAACATAACGCCGACTTGCACGAATATTGTAGGCCGTTGGACTCGTTGCTGTCGCTCACTCCGGTCCGACGACGCGCCTTTCCATGTCGCTTTGCTCCTGCCACGTACCTTCCGTGAAGCTGAAACCAGGCGAGGCGTTTGATGCTGACACCCTACAGTTTTCAACGCTTGTGTAGCCACGAATCAGTCCCGTATTTTTCCTGGGCTAATTCTTGCGCGCGCTGGAAAATTGGTTCGTCGAATTCGAAGTCACGGCAATTGGCCGACAGAGACTGCGCAAATTTTTGGGCGAGACTAGTCTTAATAGCGAAGCCCTGAATGCTTCCTTGCTGCAACAAACCGCGCCGGGTACGGCGTTGCGCCGCTCCGGCGATCTTACGGCCATCCATCATCACGTCCGCGCGGACCGGATTCGCGAAGCAGTTTTTGGTAGGGACGCCGCGCTGCGGCGTCCGGTCGGCGCAGCGCCCTGACCCTACCACTTCCGCCTGTTTGCCGATTCCGTTCAACGCGTGTGCCAGGCTGCGATGAACTCGTTCGTAGATAGCGATTGATGATCCATCAAATGTCGGATCGCTCGCTGGAATAACAATCGAGTAGGTAAGGTCATTCCCGTGAAGAACGATTCCGCCGCCCGTCCAACGCCGAACTAACTCGCGTTCCGCCGCATAAATCGCTACCTCGGAAAACTTACCAAAATATCCGAACGACAGGGCAGGGGAATGCCAGCGATAGAAGCGAATGATTGGAACAGCTGCCCTTTCCAACAGGGATTCATCGATCGCCATGTTCATTGAGGCCGAGTGCGAGACATCATCGTAATAGACAGTTAATGCTTCGAACAGACATCGTATCACTTCGGTATTCGTGTGATCCCGAGCGCAGTCGAAGGATCTGTGGATCCTTCCGGAGCCGGAATTCTCCAGAGATGTTTCGACTTCACTCGATATGACATTCATGTCCCAAGCTCCTCCAGAATTTTTGCCACAGCTTCTCGCGGGTTTTGTTGTCCGGTGATTGGCCGGCCGATACCAATGTAGTCTGCGCCAGCTTGAAATGCTTCCCGCGGAGTCATGATTCGTTTTTGATCGCCCGGCTCTGCCCAGGTTGGTCGAATTCCCTGCACGGCGATTTTGACTCTGTTGCCGAACTCGCGTCGCAAGGTTCTGATCTCATGCGGACTGGCCACGACCCCGTCAATTCCTGCTTCTGCGCCTAACTTCGCCAGACGAAGTACTTGGTCCTCGACGGTGTCCGCAATTCCAATTTCGCGCAGCATTTGTTCAGTCGCGCTTGTTAAAACAGTCACGCCCAGCAGGAGCATGTCGTTGACGCGAGCTGTAGTCGCAGCGCGGATCATTTCGCTGCCGCCGCTCAAATGAATCGTCAGCATCCGCACTCCGAGGGTGCTGGCGGATTCAACGGCCCGCGCGACGGTGTTGGGGATGTCATAGAGCTTGAGGTCGAGCCAGACCTTCGCGCCAGTGGCCAAAACCGCGCGCACGATTTCCGGGCCTTCGGCCGTATAAAGTTGCAGCCCGATTTTGAAGAAAGAGATCTCGCCTCGCAGCTGCTCGACGAGCTTGAGCGCCTTATCCTTTGTGGCGACGTCCAGCGCCACGATGATTTTGTCAGCCGTCTTTGTCATGTCGGCCAAATTGAGCCATCTCTATCTTTCGACCAAGAGCAAGAGATTCCTCGACTTCGCTCGGAATGACAGAGCAAATTGCAGATTATGCAAGCGATCGCTCCCGCGAAGATCAATCTTTCGCTGAGAGTTCTAGGCCGTCGCAGTGATGGCTTTCACGAAATCGAGACCTTCATCGCGCCGATTTCGCTTTGTGACGAAGTCAAGATCGAGCACCGCCGAGGCAAAAAAAGGATAACGCTTCGTTGCGATGATCCATCAGTGCCGAAAGGCGAAGCCAATATTGTGGTGCAGGCAGTGAAGATTTTTTTCGAGGAAACCAAAATCACTGGCGGTGTTTCTATCGAACTCAAAAAGAGCATCCCACACGGCGCCGGGTTGGGTGGAGGAAGCAGCGATGCTGCTTCTACGCTGCTGGCTCTCAATGAACTGTTCGAGACCAATTTGCCCCGCGAAGTGCTGGCGAAAATGGCCGAGACAATTGGATCGGACGTTCCATTTTTTATTTTTCAATCCGCCGCGATCTGCAGAGGGCGAGGCGAACTTGTGAGCCCAACCAAGTTGCGCGAACAATTGTCGGTATTGTTGCTGAAGCCTGCGTTCGGCGTGGCGACGCAGTGGGCCTACTCTCAGTGGCGAGACTCACGCGAAATTCCCGGCATTTCTTACAGTTCCCAGGAATTAGACAGCGAAACGTTCGTGAACGAGTTGGAGCGTCCTGTTTTTGAAAAGTTCGTTTTTTTGGCGCGGTTGAAGATGTGGTTACTCGAGCAACCGGAAGTGGGCGCCGCGCTGATGTCCGGCTCGGGTTCCACGGTCTTCGCCATATTTCGCGATCGTGAAAATCCCGATCGCTTGGCGGCGCGCGCAAAAGCGGAGCTCGATCCGGAACTCTGGACGTGCGTCGCGCACACGCTGTAGGAAACAACGTTATCGTCCCGAAGGAGGAGCTGTCAGCTTCCCTGCGGATTTCCAAGCCCCTCATTCGCCGAGTCGTTGGCGGAATTGTGCGCCCGCATATTCGCGATTCAGCTTCGCGATAAAACTAGCGCTGATCTTGGCGGGACATACTGCTTCGCACTCGTAAGTATTTGTGCAATTACCAAATGCTTGTTCATCCATCGCCCGCACCATTTTCAACACACGTCGTTCGCGTTCGGGACCGCCCTGCGGCAAAAACGAAAGGTGCGAAACTTTCGCAGCCGCAAAGAGCATTGCCGACCCGTTCGGGCACGCTGCCGCGCACGCACCGCAACCGATGCACGCTGCCGCTTCCATTGCCAGGTCCGCGTTGTGTTTGGGAACAAGAATTGAATTCGCCTCTGGCGCTGATCCTGCGCGCGCGGAGATGAATCCACCGGCCTGTACGATCCGATCAAGCGCACTGCGGTCGACCACCAAATCTTTTACGATCGGAAAAGCACCGACACGAAACGGCTCGATTGTAATCTTGTCGCCGTCCCGAAATTTTCGCATGTAAAGCTCGCACACTGCGCCCGGATGATCCGGGCCGTGAGCTTCGCCGTTAACTGTAAGCGAGCAGGTGCCGCAAATCCCTTCCCGGCAATCTGAGTCGAAGGCAACCGGTTCCCCGCCGGTCCGAATCAAATTTTCATTAAGGATATCAAGCATTTCAAGAAACGACGTGTTCGGCGAGATGTCGCGCACGTCGTAATCGATGAGTTTGCCAGGGGATTGGCGATTCCTTTGCCGCCAAATTTTCAACCGGAAGTTCATGGCGTTAGCTCATTTGGGCGCAGCGCATCGAAATCGAAGCATCCCGCAGGGATACCGAGCGTTTCACACCGTGATTTGAAAGCCTGGCCTTGCGGACTTTGCCCGCTGCGTTGCAGCCGCGATTTCCCTCGGAACGACGCCAGCGTATTCATTTGTAGCTCCTTTGCGCCAGATGCACGGTTTCGAATTGCAATTGTTCGCGATGTAGTTTCGGCTGCTGGCCGTCGTCTTGAAATTCCCACGCGAATACGGCTGCGTGGTTCTCGTCGTCGCGGAGCGCTTCACCCTCAGGCGTTTGGTGTTCTTCGCGGAAATGTGCTCCGGCAGATTCGTCGCGCTCCAGCGCGTCAATGCACATCAATTCGGCGAATTCCAGGAAATCGGCGACGCGGCCGGCGCGTTCCAGTGATTGGTTGTAATCATCTTCGTCTCCCGGCACGCGCACGTCGTGCCAGAATTCGTGGCGCAATTCGGGGATTTTTCGAAGCGCTTCGCGCAAGCCTTGTTCATTACGCGACATGCCGCATTTGTCCCACAGGAGGAGCCCGAGCTCGCGATGGAACGAATCGGCGGAGCGCGTGCCGTTCACATTTAGCAATTTCTCGAGACGCGCACGGACACTCCGCTCACTCTGTTCAAACTCGGGCGATTCGGGTGAGGGCCGTTTTCCCATCTGACCGGCGAGATAATTGGGCAACGTGTTGGGCAACACAAAATAACCGTCAGCCAGGCCTTGCATAAGCGCGCTAGCCCCGAGGCGGTTTGCGCCGTGATCGGAGAAATTGGCTTCGCCGATCACGAACAGGCCAGGCAAGTTACTCATCAAATCGTAATCCACCCAGAGACCTCCCATTGTGTAGTGCACAGCGGGATAAATTCGCATCGGAATTTTATAGGCGTCTTCCCCGGTAATCTTTTGATACACATGGAACAAGTTTCCGTAGCGCTCGCGAATCGTCTCTAGGCCGAGCCGTTTGATCGCGTCGGCAAAATCAAGATAAACACCGCGTCCGCCCGGCCCAACACCGCGGCCTTCGTCGCAAACTTCTTTTGCGGCTCGCGATGAAATATCGCGCGGGGAAAGATTGCCGAAGCTGGGATATTTTCGCTCGAGATAGTAATCGCGGTCGGCCTCTGGAATTTCGTTCGGCTTCTTGAGGCGATCTTCTTTCCGTTTTGGCACCCACACCCGTCCATCGTTGCGAAGCGATTCCGACATCAAGGTGAGCTTCGACTGATAGTCGCCGCTGACGGGAATGCATGTGGGATGAATCTGCGTGAAGGATGGGTTTGCAAAAAGCGCGCCTCTTTTGTAAGCGCGATAGGTCGCCGTGACGTTGCTTCCGCGCGCGTTCGTCGACAGATAGAACACGTTGCCGTACCCGCCGCTGGCGAGCACGACGACATCCGCTGCGTGCCTCTCCATTTTTCCCGAGCGCAAGTTCCGAGTAATGATTCCCTTGGCTTGGCCATTGACGATCACCACATCGAGCATCTCGGTGTATGGAAACATCCGCACGGTGCCAGAAGCGACTTGGCGGCAGAGCGCTTGGTAACAGCCTAACAAGAGTTGTTGGCCCGTCTGGCCACGCGCGTAAAAGGTCCGTGAAACCTGTGCGCCGCCAAATGAGCGATTAGCCAGGTAGCCGCTGTATTCGCGCGCGAACGGCACGCCTTGCGCGACGCATTGGTCGATGATGTTGTTCGCGATTTCCGCGAGCCGATAAACGTTGGCTTCGCGAGAACGAAAATCGCCGCCCTTAATCGTGTCGTAGAACAACCGGTAAACGCTATCGCCATCGTTTTGGTAATTCTTTGCCGCATTAATGCCGCCTTGCGCCGCAATCGAATGCGCGCGCCTCGGCGAATCCTGAAAACAAAAACATTTCACTCGGTATCCGAGTTCACCGAGCGTCGCCGCGGCCGATCCACCGGCCAGGCCGCTGCCGACGATTATGATCTCAAGTTTCCGCCGGTTGTTTGGGCTGACCAATCGCGAGTGGTCCTGATGATTTCGCCATTTTTGATCCAGCGGCCCCGGCGGAACTTTGGGATCCAGTGTTCCAATCATGCTGTGAAATATCTAAAACCATCTCGTAATGTCATTCTGATCCCGCAGTCGCGGGAGAAGACTCTCGGAGCAAATCTGCAGCGATTCATAAACCAAAATATTCAGAGATGTTTCGCTTCGCTCAACATGACAGCGTCAGCATGACGAAATAACCAAATCTCGGCTATTGTTGGCCGCCCCACTTGTCTTTCTTGAACGACACGCGGCCGGATCCTTCTTCGAAAGCTTCGAAATGCTCCGGGTTCTGCTTGTAATACTTCTGGTGATAATCTTCGGCGGGCCAAAATTTCATCGCGGGCAAGATTTCGGTCACAACCGGTTTTTTAAATTTTCCGGAGCGCGTCAGTTTTTCTTTTGAAGCCTCGGCAATTTTCTTTTCGTCGGCATTGCCATAAAAGATCGCAGCGCGATAACTCGGTCCGGTATCAGTGAACTGACCATCGGACTGCGTGGGATCGATTTGCCGCCAATAGATGTCGAGAAGCTGATCGTAGGAAATCTTCGCCGGGTCGTAGGTGATTTCGATTGATTCGCGATATTTTGTCTTTTCCGAAGTGACGAGCTTGTAAGTCGGGTTTGGTTCAGTGCCACCGCAATAGCCTACCACCGTTTTGATCACCCCCGGGGTTTTGTCGAATGCCGGTTGGATGCACCAAAAACACCCACCGGCGAAAATGGCCGTCCGCATTGTATCCGGGGCGGGACTTTGCCCATAACTCGCAGCCGCAAGTGCCATGCACCCAAAAGCGAGAAGAAAAATTCGATTCATACTGTCTCTTTCATGTCGCTCCGGACGCGATGCTCTTCAAGATGTTTCCCTCAGTCCGCGGTTCTTACCGGCGGCTTGAACCAGCGACCAGATTCAGACATTTTTCCGTGTGATTGAACTGTTGCCCGAATTGCAGGCCCCACCTCTCGATATTGTGCAGTTTTTCAGACGCAAGGCGTCGCTGTGTGTCGATCTTGGGTGCGGTGATGGATCTTTTCTCTGCGATATGGCCCAACAGTTCCCGAAGAAGAACTTCCTCGGCATCGAGCGATTAACAAAGCGCGTAGAAAAAGTTCGCCGCAAGGCAGAGAAAATCAAAAACGTGCGTGTCCTGCGCGCTGACACTTTCTTCGCTGTGAACTATCTGCTGCCTGAATCGTCAGTAGAAAGCTTTTATCTTTTGTTTCCCGACCCATGGCCGAAGCGACGGCATCAGCTCCGAAGGATTTTCACGCTCGACTTTTTAAATGCGATCGCCCATGCGCTGGAGAAGAACGGTATTTTGCAGGTCGCGACTGATCAGCTCGATTACTTTCATCAAATCGAACGGCTAAGCCGCGCTCATGTGCAATTTCAAGTTGTCCCGCCCTCGCCGGACGACTCCATCCTTCCAGTAACGAAGTTCGAAAGAAAATTTCGCGAGCTGGGCGCGCCGATTTATCGGCTGACGCTATTAAAAACCTCCCCGGTCAGATAAGCTCGCGCGCTCCATTCCTGGTTTGAGAAGTTCAATTCCACGGCGCCGGTCTCGTCCTGGCGAAATAGTTTGATGCCGCGACTACGAAGTTGCTCAGCCCATTGTTCACTGACCCGTTCGTGCTCCGGAAACTCAGTTGAAGTCGCAATGATCAGGCGGGGTCGAACGGCATCGAGAAATGGAGCGGAACCGGAAATTCCAGAGTGATGCTGGCCCTTCACGATGATGTCGCTCTGCAGGTCCGAGCCATTGCTCAATAACGAGCGCTCGGTTTCCGTGCCGATGTCCGACAAGAACAAAACGGATGTGCCAGGCCCGATCGATAACCGAATAACCAGCGCCTGATCATCCGCTGTGGGTCCCGTAAAGCCGCGCGGAGGGAACACAACATGTGCAATGGCGTCGCGGGACAAATGAAAATTATCTCCTGCAACCAACTCAGCAGGCTTGCGTCCGCGCGCCTCGAATCCCGGCAGCATTCGGCTCAGCCGTCGATGAATAAGCGAACGATCAGGCGCAGCGTTATCGATCAGACGAACCCGTGGAAAATCGCTCAACAGTTGGGTGACGCCACCGATGTGCAGCGAATCGCCATGGGTGAGCACCAAGCCTGTGAGCCGGTTCACGCCGGCCCAATGCAAATACTTGCGCACAACGCGCTCGTAAGTTCGTTCGCTCCCGCAATCGATTAGCCAATCGTGGCTATTCACTCGGACGTGCACAGCAGCGCCCGCGCCCACATCCAACACCGTCATTTTTGCAGAGATCCGGCCGCCCCAGTTAGGTTCGCCAACGTAAAAGTGTCCGCCAGGGATTTGTGCGAACAGATGAACGATGCCGATGACCAGCGCAGCCAATGTCCAGTTGGCATTGTTGAAAACAAGAGCGACCCACGGGAGCAGCGGCGTCGCCATCAGCGATAAAAGCGCAACAGCGAGGACAAAGAATGCGACCGGAACAACAACGAGGTTTGCCAGCAAGGAAATCGGTGTGACCAGATGAAAGTACCAAAGAATGAACGGCAATGAACCAATCCATGCGGCGAGCGAGACAGATGCGCCACCGCAAAGCCATTCATAGCTGGAGTGCATCCATCGGCGTGGGCCGCGCACCAGGCTTTGCGGCAAAAAAGGATCCGGAGTCGCACCCCTCTGGAAAAGCCTGAATAACGGGTCCGCGAGCAGGACAATTGCGCCAACGACCGCGAAAGAAAGCTGAAATCCGGTGGAAAAAAGTTCGTTCGTGTTCCAGCAGAGAATAAAAAACGCCGCTGCTGCGAGGCTGTTTGGTAGAAATACGCTGCGTTCGAAGAAGTAACTGCCGACGAGAATTGATGCCATCACCGCGGCACGCAACGCCGGAATGTGCAACCCCGTTACAGCCGCATAGAAAAAGAGCAACGGAATGATTATTGCCGCGGCGCGTTTGCGTGGAACGCGTGCGATTGTTGCCAGTACCCACAAAAGCGACGCGACAATTCCCACATGCAATCCAGCGACCGCGAAAAGGTGAATCGTGCCGGTCTGCTGAAACGGTTCCTCAATGTCCTCCGATGTGTCGTGCCGGATGCCAAGCACGATCCCGCTGATAAAACTCTTTACCTCAGGCGCATCATCCAGGCCACGGACCAACGCGTTTTGCATCCATGCGCGCGATACTTGGGCAGCGTGCAGCACCGGATTGCCACCGCCATGGCGAATCAACGTTCCGTCTTCCGGATAACGAGCAAACAGCATCCGACGGACGTCGTGCCGGGCAAGATAAGCGCGCATATCGAACTCGCCGGGGTTTCGAGGCGGTGCGATTGGCTCGGCAGTTCCAAAAACTTTCAGTTCATCGCCAAACTCCGGCGCACTCTTCCAGCGGACCTGCCAAACTGCGCGCGTGGATTCGCTTTTGCCTTCAAATTCAATTGATCTGAGCTTGAGCAGAAAGGTCGCAAATCCGCTGGACGAAATCTTTGGCTCAGTGATTACGCATCCGGCCACTGTGACGACGCGCGGCCGCTCGCCAAGTTGATCCGCGAGCTGCTGGCCGACCGTGGCCGTTGTCGCCAATTTGTGCAGCAGAAAAAAACCAAATGCGACGATGAGATATGTCGCCGAAAATTTCGGCCAGCAGAGTGTAATAATTGTGCAGACTCCTAGAATTATCGCTGCCGGAATAAGCGCTGTCCGCGACAGCGGAACGACCTCCGCGGTGATAATTCCGGCCGCAGCCATAAGCGCAAGGCCAACAAATGGCTGACGCGGCGCACTGAGCAGCTTCATCTACTAACAGTTTTCGCTTATCGCGCCTTTGCAGGGCAAGCTGCAATACATCTTGCCCAGGACGCCTGACGATTGCCTTGGTAGGCATGATTGCCTGCATCAGGAGCGCGCCGTAATTTCTCGAGTGCAGGACCTATTCGAGGAGGCGCAGGAAAACGAAACGGCAAACGCCGCTGCGCCGCTGGCCACACGGATACGGCCGCACTCGCTGGAGGAATTTGTCGGCCAGGAACATATCCTTGCGCCTGGAAAACTTTTGCGTCGCGCGATTGAAGCTGATCGCCTGCCGTCGGTAATTTTCTACGGGCCGCCTGGTAGTGGTAAGACCACGCTGGCGCGAATCATCGCTGAGATGACGCATGCGAACTTCGTTCGGATCAGCGGTGTAGAGAGTAATGTTGCCGAGATGCGCCGCGTGCTGGCCGCGGCCACGAATCGTCTGCGCACGTCGGGACGAAAAACGATCTTGTTCGTCGATGAGATCCATCATTTCAATAAAGCGCAACAGGACATCCTTTTACCCGATGTTGAGGCTGGAAATCTCCGCCTGATTGGTGCGACTACGTACAATCCTTTCTTTTACGTAAACAGCGCGCTGGTATCGCGCTCACAAATTTTCCGACTCGAAGCGCTGAGCGTCGAAGAATTGGAGCAATTGATCGATCGCGCGTTAACCGACAAAGAGCGGGGCCTTGGAAATTACAAAGTGAAGATCGATACGGACGCGCGCCGCCATCTGGCGAAGCTTAGCGACGGCGACGGACGGAAATGTCTCAATGCACTCGAGATTGGAGTGCTGACCACGCCTCCAGTAGCGGCGGTCTCGGACCGCCGTCCCAAAAAGTCCGGCCCTGAGGCAGCGCCGCTACAGCTACCAGTGATTCACTTCACGCTCACGGTTGCCGAGGAAAGCATCCAGCAGAAGGCTGTCGTTTACGATCGCGTCGGCGACGCCCATTACGACACCATCAGCGCGTTCATTAAGAGCATGCGCGCTTCGGATGAAAAAGGCGCGATGTACTGGCTCGCAAAAATGCTGCACGCCGGAGAAGATTTCCGTTTTATCGCGCGGCGGATTGTGATTTTCGCCAGCGAAGACGTCGGTCTTGCTGATCCCGAAGCGTTGCAGCTTGCGATTGCGACGCAGCAGGCGGTGGAATTTGTAGGTATGCCCGAGGCGCGCATCCCTCTCGCGCACGCGACCGCGTACATGTGTCGTGCGGCCAAAAGCCGCGAAGCATACGAGTCACTGAACGCCGCGACCGAACAGATCGAAGCGGAACAAACCAAAGCGGTGCCCGAGCACCTGAAGAACAAGCACTTTCCTATCAATCCGAAGAGGTAGGCTTCGCCGTGGAGACTTTCTGGGATGGTTGTTGTACAACCGGGGGAGCGCCGATGCGCCCAGAGAAGATTAACAGTCCGAAGCAAACAGCGTTGAAGGTGACAAAAACGGCGAGCCCATGCCACAGCACACCTTCGCGCCAGTAGTGGTGCGCCTTTTTCCACGTGGAGAAAATATGGAACGCAGAGAGCAGCGTCGCTTGGTAAAAACCGTACACGATGTAGTGCGGCTCGATGCCATGCCACAGGCCCATTAAACCGAAGGCGAGAAAGTATCCCAGGATCGCGGCGGTGTGCATGCTTTTGAACCATTTTCCGCGGGCAGCCGCGAGCAGGAAACGCATGTAAACGTGGTCGCGAAACCAGAACGAAAGGGTGATATGCCAGCGATTCCAGAAATCACGAATGTTTCGCGCCAGGAACGGCCGGTCGAAGTTTTCCGGGGTGTGAACGCCGAATAGATAACTAATGCTGATGGCAAAAGC
>Ga0126381_100002583_pt1 | contig 19599 bp, 39 predicted proteins | sample PanSoiMetPlot_28_FD_96465 | JGI IMG/M metagenome (GOLD analysis project Ga0126381, IMG submission 96465) | Tropical forest soil microbial communities from Panama - MetaG Plot_28 | ecosystem: Environmental > Terrestrial > Soil > Tropical forest > Bulk soil | place: Panama | collected 2016-02-17
ACCCGTTACGAATTCTCCAAGGTCGTAAGCCCGGGGCCGGCCGGACGTGGGTGGAAGGTGACGGGTCCGCCGCTGGTAGTTGCGAAACCTCTGTATCGACCGCTGCCCTTTGGATATCACAAACTGTCCCCACAACGCATTGCCGGTCGCTTTTGCCAACTGGCCGGCGAACCCTCGCAACTCCCGCCCCTCCAAAACCGCGTTATGCCACGGGCGGAACGGGTAACGGTCGGCGGAGTCGGCAAGGTGAACCCACGCGGCGAGGGCCTTGACGTCGCACCCCGCGTCCCCTGCCGCCACAATCTCCGGCCACGTCCAAACCCCGGTTAGCACCCGGCCGACCGGGTAGCCGATAGGGTCGAAAAACCAGCGCAGCCGGCCGTGCGTGTCCTCCCCCGGCCGTTCCGGCAGCGGGCCGAAACCCAAGTCCGGTATCCGCACCCGGGCCCGAACAAAAACCATGTGCTCCTGGTCGGCCATAAGGTCAAGGTTCCGGTAACTGGCCCCCCAAAACTCCGGGGGAAGCTCCGCCCACCATCCCCCGTACTGCAACCCCCCGATGACGTTCGCATACGCCGACGGGATATCAAGGTGCCGGATATCGCCCCGGAAGTGACCCACCCCCCGGGGGCCGGATTCCATCCTGCCCCCCAACGTGGAAGTGATCGGCGGCATAGCCCCAATCCCCGTCCACAACGGGGCCCGCAGTTTCGCCCGCAGCAACGACCACGCCGACCCGCCAAGGGAACCCTGCGGGCTCGCCCCGTGCGACCGCAACCAATCCCGCCAACGGGCCAACCCGTTAACACTCGTCGCCGGCCTCATCGGGAAATCCTGCCGGAAAACCCGGACGTCGTTAGGGCGGGGCGTCCACCTATCCTCCGCCACCTTCCGAGCCCGCCATTTAATCGGCTGGTTGTCCCAACACAAAGCCTCGCCCGCCCCCTCGTTATAAAGCAACTGCCAAACGTGCTCGTGCGACGCGAAAATCCGAACGTCCTTCGGGGCGGACTGGACGTCCCCCGTGTTGTTGTCCTCGTCCAAATACTCGTCCCGGTTTATCAGGACGGCAACACGGGGGGGAACCGGCCGGAGTTTGTACGGGGCTGCGATTATCCCCGCGTCAGGCACCGGCCAAGTCCTCAAAGTCCGTTTCGTCTAGTTCCGTGTCGGATTCCTCGTCCTCGTCCTCGTCCTTGCCGCCGGGGCGAATGTATTTCATAAGGGACAGGGACGGGGTATCCACGTAGAACACGCCCTGATTGTCCATCGTGCCTTTAAGCCGGCGGAGGTTCGCCCGGTTGAGTTGCTTCCCAGTAAGCCGGAAGTCCACCCGTTTCGGCTTCCCGTCGGGGCCTATCGTCCACGCGTCCACATGTACACGCGGGTATGTGCCGTCCGGTTTCCGCCGGCCGACCGGGGTTGCGACAATGTTAGTAACCTTCCCACGGGCTACCAAATCCTCAAGGTCGGCGAGCGAACGGTGCCCACGGGCCCGGGCCAACGCTTCCCCGCGCACCGGCTCCCCGGGGGGGATTTTCCCCGACCCGTGGATACGGTAATCGTAATAGCTCTTATAGCCGAGGGCCCTCGCCCGGGCGTTATCCCGCGCGGTACGTTCCGACCGGGGGCGGGGGGCCATCTAGCCGAAAACCTCGTCCTCGTGGAAAAGGTCGGGCAGCCACTCCCGGGCCCCCGGATACCGGGCGACGATCTCCACACGTTCGATCACCTTATCCGCGCACGCGATGCACAACGGGTCACCGTCTAGCAAAAGCTCCGCCGGCTCCGCGCAAAACGGAGCGGAGCACCCGGTAACCCCCCAATGGACTTCGGAGTACTCCCAATGTCGGGCGACCGGCATTAGTAGCCCCCGGGGAATTCCCCGGGCCCGTGTTGGGCTTTCTCATGCTGCCGCCACAAAAATTTGCCCCGCGGGACGTCGGAGCAAATAGGCCCCTGCCACCCACACGAGCAATCTACCGCCCACGTTTTCCATAGCTTGTGATCCGCCCCCCGGCCCCGTGCGATTTCGAACGGGGGCAGCGGGGTATGCTCCGACGCGTTATGCGTCCGTGTATACGTGTCACCCATTTGGCCGAACCCTCCGCCTGTATTCCGTCAAAGATTCCGCCGGGGGGTTATCGAACGTGTCCGCGATACAACGCGGGCACAAAGGGCCCTCCGCCCATGCGTACACGTCCCCGCCGCAATTGCGGCAACGGCGAACAGGGGGACGGATTCTGCGGGAAGGACGGCGACCCTTCAAAACGAAACCTCCGGCGACTTACTGCTACGGGCGGGGCCCCCCGTGTGAGAGCCAAGGGGCCCCGCCCTGTTCCCCCGTGTACGCGCTGGCTGCCGGGAGAACCTAATCCGACGATTTTAAAACGGGGCGTCCTCCCCAAAATCGTCGGCGGTTTTCGGGGCCTCCCCCGCCGGGACGAGCCAAAGCACGTCGTACCCCTCGCCGGTCTGTTTCGACGCCATAGCCACGGGGTTATCCTGCCAACCGTGCTTAAGCATAACAAGTAGTTGGGCGAGCACGTTCCGCCCGCCCACGGTCACTGTCGTAAGCTCGCCCGAATCCAACAGTGTCAAATCGACAACCGCATAAATTGGGGAGCCGGCGGTAAACCCGCTCCGGTTAAACCGGAAATCCCCCACCTTGACAGGAACGCCCATAAGCTCCCGCCAAGGGGTGAGGGTTTGCGGGGCGAACGCATCCTCGAACGTTTCCGCGTTAAGAATCCGTTCCAGGATCATGCGGGTAGCCGCCTCCGGATCGGAGCGGATACCGTCAACGTCCTCGCCGTCAAGAATCGCTTTCGCAGCCAATTCAATCTGGCGGTTACGAGCCTCCAGTTCCCGTCCGGGCCCGCTTGTGTCGTCGGCCACTTGTCACCCCCTGTCGTGTAGGAGTAGCCGGGTTGGTTGTTGGTAGCGCGATCCTACACGAGTGGCCGGCCGGACGTCCACCCCGCCGCACGGAGTGCGGTACGCTTGCCGTGCGGCACCGGGGACGGGCGGGAACGTCACCCCCCCGCCCCACCCGGGGCCCCCCACGACGTCCCCCCGGAGCCCCGCACGAGCCCGCTACGGGCCGGCGGGCTCCCCGGGGGCCCCGCCGCCGGGGGTGACGGACGGCGGAGCCCCAAGGGCCTCGTGTGCGGCTCACACGGGCTCACACGTTTGCCCCCGTGGTTGGCCCCCGCGCACGAGCACTCGCACGACGGGCCGACCGCGTTCATGCAACGGGCGTCGCATTTAACCTCACGGTTTAGCTTCCCCTCCACCCGTCGCAAAGAAACCGTGTGCCCGTTGGGGCATTTGCACGTAACCCCATACGTGCCGCTAGCCTCATACCCCGACCCCGGCAAAGCAGCACGCATAAACGTTTTGGCGCTTGTTCCCGTAGTAGTCGGTTTTCTCGCCCTCAAGGGAACGCTCCCGAACCATACGGGCACATTTCGCTTTGCACGTTTTGCATTTGCCAAGGTAACGGTGCTCCGCGACGGTTACGTCCCCGTAGCCCATTTACCCGATCACGTTTCCGTGTCCGACAATGGTTCCGTTGGCCGTGGTCACCGCATACGTTTGGGTTGGGTAAACCGGGGCCGGCGGCGGGGTGGGGGCCGGCCGGGGCAACGGCACGAGCCCAATGCTGGTAAGCGGCGGGGTGATCGTAAACCCCCCGCCCCCTCCGGAGCCTCCGCCCCCACCCCCGCCGCCGGAGCTTCCCCCGCCGCCGTCGCCGCCGCCAATCCCCGACGAGCCCCCCGGCGGCGGATTCGTCAACGGCAAGCCGGCCAACCCGCCGCCCCCGCCGGCCCCCGCCGTGTCCCCCGTGCTCGTGTCCGCCGGAAACACGGCTGGCGTTTGCGCGGAGCTTTTGCGGGTGAGGGCGAACACGGCGACGAGGGCAAGCCCGCCGCCGATCAAATACAGTTTTGTTTTGCCCGGTGTCATTTACGACCCCCCACGGGTAGAGGCGGAAGGGTCGCCCCGGGGGGCGGCGGAACCCCCACGGGGCGAATCGTCGGCGGGGACGCGTCCCAATACCCGCCGGAAGCCGACCCTCCGAACAGGGCGTTAGTTCCCGTCCATTGGGACATGGACGAGCCCGGGGTAGGGGGGATAGCCGGCAGGCCGGCCACCCCTCCCCCACCCCCGCCGGCCCCGTCACTCGTCGCCGTCGGAACACTCGTCGGCGTGGTTAGCGAATGGTGGCGGGTCATCGCGTACACGGCAGCAATGAACGCCACCCCCCCGGCTATCCAATACAAACGACGTTTACCCATCCCCGCCCCCTTGCTAGTGGACGTTCAACGGAAGCACGGTAAGCCAACGATTCAAAAAATGCGCCGTGTTCGACACGGTGAAATATTGGAGTCTGAGGTTTGTGCCGGCGGCAAGCCCGGTTTTCCGATACGACCGGGAGGAACCGATAGATGGGAAGCCGGCGGACAATGCCCCGCCAACCCCTGTATTGGAGTACGCGTCCGCGTCCACGGCCGCAGCCGCCCCCACCTTAAGCGCCGTGTGCATATTCTGGCCGGCGTTGACCGTGTTCCACCCCTGCGACCCCGCCCGAACCAAATAATCCCCCGCCAACGGCACGGTGATTTGCGGGCCGACCGTAGCCAAATCAACGTATGCGGAAACACTCCCGGCGGTTTCGTCCGTCAACACTTCGGAGTAAAGCCACGCGCCGCCCACGCAAACCCAAACCCCCGCCGTCGCGTTAAACGACAGGAACCAGTCCGCCCCGGAAGTCGCGTCCGTGTATTCCACGAGGGTTCCGTCCGCCGCCCCCACCGGAAGGCTTGTCACCCGTTGAAACGTGCCGCCCCCCGCCGGGGGAGTAACCCCCCCGCCCCCGGAAAGCGTGCCGGCGAACAGGGGCCCGCCGGTAAAAACAGGGTCGTTAGGCTGCGACAGGACGGCGGAAACACGGGCCACGCTGCCGGCGACCGCGTTACGAAACCGCACCCCCGAACAAAGGTTAATTGTGTTCCCCTGCGATGCGGTAACCAAAATCTCCGACCCCCAATCGGGGGAGGGTATCCCGACCGGGTTGATTTGCATGACGGCGGAGTTGTTGGCAACGACGAAAGTGACAAACTTGCAATTAACAATGGGCCCCAACGTGGCAGCATCGGAGTAGACGTCCCCGCAGGCCGCATTATTGATAATCAGCACTAGTCACCTAGACACGTCCACAGTTTCACTTGCCCCCCCGGGTGGTCGATAACAAGCTCGCCCGGGGTGAACCCGTTCGGGCAGCCCAACCCGGCCGGCCCGGTCGGCCCTGCGGGGCCCGCCGGCCCGCGTGGCCCTACCGGCCCAATAGGCCCCGGGGGCCCCGGCCGGCCAGTCCCCACGTTGACGGTCACCGTCCGAGCGGGGGCTGCCGTCGTCCCCGTCGCCGCCGCCGTCAAAAACCCCGCCCCCCCGGCCAACACAAGGCTAACCGCTATCCCGATGGTCGGTTTCGTAACCCTCATGGAACGCCCGCAACCATTCCGCCATACGGTCGTCGCACTCTTTCTTCGCGTTCCGTTTCATACGACGTACCGCCCAAAAACTGGACAACGCCGCGCCCAACCCGGACAGGAAAGCCCCCAACGCCGCGATTTGATCCGGGCTCATATGCCACGGTCAAACCAAGCTCCGGAGCCATGCGAGAAACCGACGGAACCACCCGGGGTTACGACGGGCCCACGGTTCCGACGGCTCGTGCTTCGGGTCGGGGCGAGGGCTAAACCATTCGATACGGTCGCGGCTTATTGTGTGTCACCCCCCGGCATATTGTTTCGCCGTGTTAATCACATAGTCCATCGGGAAAGAGGTTCCGCAGTCCCAGTGTCCGCCGCCCCACGAGCCCAAGTCTACGTGTTCGCACACGCCCCGGCCGGAGCCCTGCGCCGCCGACGAGGACAGGGCGACAATCGGAATGTTGAACTTGGCGGATTCCTCCGCTATCCACCGGGCCGTGTTTTCCAACATGTTCCCGTGCGAATTCCATTCGCCCGCCGACCATTTCGCGAACGCGCAAAGCTCCGCCTGCACGGCGACCGGGTTCGCGTTCGCAGCCGTCCACGCTTTGTAATCCCGCCGCACATACTCCCCGACCGTCCCCGGCTTGTCGTCAATCCCCACATGCGACGACACGCCGCTACTGGACGACGCGAAATAGTTTCCCAACGCTTCGATTGTCGTCGCCCCCTCCGCCGTGTGCAACACGATAAGCCGCACGGTCGCCCCACCCCGGCTACTGTAATTCGGGGAGGGGATAGCCACACGGGTAAGACTTGCGGTCGGCGGCGGAGCCGGCGGCTTCGGGCTCCCTTTGTACTTGTCCCAAGCTTTTTGCAGTAGGCTTATTGCGGTTGCGTCCATTAACGGCTGCCCGGCGTTCGGCAAACCCGAAGGGATACGGGCGTTCCGCATACTGTTATACGTTTCCGTCCCGATATTCCCCGTGGGTTGAATACCCATTTGGCGCTGGTAACCGGCCACCCCGCTATCCCCCACGTTTCCGCCGGATTTACCGTGGGAGAAACTGTTACTGTATTGGTTGTCGAATTGCTGCCACGGCCACCTACCACCCCGGCTAATAATCCTTTTGTATGCGAGAATATCGTCGCCGGGTTCGGACGGCGAATAGCCTTTCGCGTCCGGCGGGTAAACCGGCCGGGGGAGCTTTATTGTTGTTACCGCCGGCCCGCCCGGGTACGGTTTCTCATACCATTTAGCCACGTTTGATCGCCCCGACACTAGTGATAACAAGCTTGTTCGCCGGCCCGGGCTTTTCCCCCCGCCGTTCGGCCATCCGCCGGGAATCCTCGTTAGCCGACTCCACGTCCGACCTCCGCCGTTCCTTGATCGCCTTTCGGGCTTCCGCCGCCGACCCCGCGTTAACCGTAAGCGTAATCTCCGTGCTGGACTTCCAGCCGTCTATATGGGACGTTACGAAATAGGTTGGCATTAGCGGATTCCGTCCTTTGTCAGCACAACGACATAAACCTTTTCGGGCATTTTACGGGGGCGTCATTCCGGCGTTGTAATGGGCGAGCACCCGGGCGGGGGAGAGGGCGGTCGGATAAATCGCAACCTCGTCGATAAACATGCTGATAGCCGGGGCTGCGCCGTTGTCGTTTCCGACGGAAAGCCAATAGGCCGTGTTGACGCAAGTGTGATCCGTGTACGCCCCGGTTACGTCCGTTCCGTCAATATAGATATGCCCGGACGCTCCGTTTTTTGTGCAGACGCAATGATGCGGGGCTGTGTCCGTAATCGCTACGGTGGACGTCGCGAGTACGGCGGTTCCCGCACAAAGCATAGACAGTTGGTTCCCGGCCCCGGCAATACGCATGTTGTACCCACCGTTCGGCTTCGACAGAATCGTTTCCGCTCCCGCGTTGCCGAACGTGGTTCGGGCTATCCACGCTTCAATTGTCCAAACGTCCCCCAAATCGGTCGTAGGGGACGTCCCGCCCGTTCCGGCCATGGACTGTCCGCCAAATTGCATGCAACCGTCCCTGTAGTTTGGCGGGAGGCCGGGCTGCCCGCGCACCCACGGCCCGGAACCGGCCATAGATAGTCCGTTTCCGTGGCCCGTACTGTCCGCCATTATCCCCGTGGATTCGCCCATATGCCAATACGCTCCCGGACTGTCCGCCAACACGGCAGCCACATATGCGGTTCCTAACGGTTTCGCCGTCGGGGTACGCGGCTTTCGGAACCCGGAGAACGGATAGTAGGCACCCGGGGTTAACGGTTTCGTCCAAACCATTACGCTTCCCGCAGCACCCCCAACCCGTTAATAACCAGCGACGCGTTAGCCGGCCCCGTGCGGATGGTTACCCCCAATTGCACGCGGCAAATGGGCCCGCCGTCCTCCGAGTACATGAAAACGCCGGGGATGATAGGCCCGCCGGCCACCCCGGGCCCGAAGTCCACCATCGAACCGGGGCCCGTGTCGTCCTGATACAAGCCAATCCATGCTGCGGCGTTTGTGTACGGGGAGGCCGGCGTGTAAACCCCGGACGCGTCCACAATCGCAATCCGTAGGGGGGTGAGCTTGTAGCCGAAGCGGACGTCGTACCCGGAGCCCGTGTAGTTCCCCGAACCGTCCAGCCGGATCGGATACGCCCATGTGACCCGCTCCGCATACTCCCCAAGGTGCGGGGTTTTGATTTGCGGACGGGGGATTTCGAAATCGGGGGCGGTTGCGACGTCGTGCCCCCGGCTAAACTCGTCGTCCGGGTGCATCGCGGACACGACTAGCCCCCTTTCTTTGTCATCATGCCGCCCAACTCCCGCATGATTTGCGGCAGGGATTGGCCGGCCCGGGTTGCGAGATGCAACCATTCGGTGACGGCAGCGAACGCCCGCTCCCGGGCCTCGTCCACTTCCGCCCTATTCGGCTTCGGGTCGTTCGGATTCTCTTTGCGTCCGGGCAACATATTCCGCAAAGCTCCCCTCCGGGGTTTGCAGCCACGCCCAAAACTCACGCGGCCGGAACTTGAGCCTTAACACGTCTAGGATTTGGTACACGCGCAGGGCGACAAACCACACGGCGAGGATTTCCAGCACTTCCAGGGCGACAAGGACGAGTGCTTCGCCGGGGTTGTCCGGGTGCGGGAACTTGGGCGGGTTCAAAACGGGATTTCCTCGCTCATACGGGCCTCCGGTTTCGCCGGTTTCGGCTCCCGCAATGTCATCCGCTCCGTGCCGGCGGACACTTTCCCCTGCCGGCTGCGGCCAGACGTCGCCCGCCCCCGGGCCTTCCTGCCGCCCAAATACGCCATGCCGGCGGCTTCCCGGCCGGCCGGGGTGACCGCAGCCGCCGCCCCTGCCACGTCCTGCACGGGCCCGGATTTCGCCGTGTCCTTTGCGAGTACCACAATCCCAAGGACGACGAGAGTAAAGCCCATTATCCCCTGCCCCACGCGGACGAGATTGTGCGAGTTGAGCCAATCGGGAATGAGGGCGTTTGCGATGCTCCCCGCAATCCCGCCGGGGGTGATTTGACCGCCAGCCCCGACCCCCGGGTTTTCGGGTTTCGTTCCCTTGTTGAGGTTAATCCAATACAACGGGGAGCTTTGCGGGTTTTTGCTTTTAAGGTTTGTGAATCGGTTTGTCCACGTCGTCCAGTTGCCCAACCCTTTCCCGCCCTGCGCCAAGTCTATTGCGGCTTTCGCCTGCAAATTCGGGTCGGCCCTTAGTTGGGCGGGCGTCCCGTACTTGGCGGAACGCGGGCCTAACAAGTTCCCAAAATAGTTGATTTGCCACAAGCCCACGGAGTAGTCGCCGGTTTTCGCGTTGTTGTTAAGGTTGAACCAGTTCCCCCCGGATTCGGCCATTGCGATTCCGGCCATAATCGGGGCGAGGGCTACCGACCCGCCGTTTTTAATCCACAACCACATTATGTTACCGAACGTGTATTTCGTCCCCGCCCCCGACACGGGGGGCTTGGCGGAGCCCGGGGGCGTCGGGGCGGTTCCCGGCAGCGGGGGCACTATTGCCCCCCGTTGAATCCGAGCGTTTGGGCGTTCGACGGCGGGGCCTGCGACCGGCCGGCTTTCAACGCGTGCGCGTAAAGGCAATGCATTGTGACCCCCACGACGCCCACCCCGATAAGGGGCCAAAGCCGGCGGGAGAGTAGCGAGCCGACCGCACCGATAGCCAACGCCTGCCCGTGACCGATCATAACGTACTTCCACAACGTATCCGCCCGTTCCCCGGAGAAAAGCTCCGTCGTTTGCGGACTGCTATTTGTGGCGGAGTACGTGTTATAGGCGAGGTCGGCGTAAATGCCGAACAGGCCCGCCGCCAACCCTCCGGCGATAAACTTGTCGTTAACGGCCACCCCCGCCGGCCCCCTCTACTTCCGGGCTTTCTTTTTCGGAATCACCCGGCGGATAACCGCCCGCTTTTTCGGGGCCGGCTTCCGGGTGGGGGCACTGCGGGCGGGCGGATGGGCGGGCGACCGGGTAGCCGCCCGGTGCGTGTTTTGCGACGCGGCCTTATGCCCGGCGATAGCCTTATCCGTCGCCGTGTTGTGCGTGTGTGTCGTGGCCGGCGGGGCCGGCTTGTGCGGCTTCGCTTTCGGCCGCAACCGGCTTGTGACCCGATGCGCTTTTTTGACCGGGGCCGGGGTCGGCTTCGGGTGCCGTTTCGGCGGGGTGCGCCCGTGCGCCTTATTCACCTTCGGCTTAACCGCCTTATGCGGCTTTTTCGTCGGGGTCTTTTTCGTCGGAGGCACGGGGTTGTTGGGTGGAACCGTAATGTTAATGATCGGCGGGCCCCCGGACGTGTCGGGCGGCGGTTGCGTCCCAACAACCCCGGCGATTTCGGACGGCAAATCCGAAAGCGTGGTTTGCAGGGCGGCTATTTGGTCGGCGGTTGCGAGCCCGGAAAGGTCAGGGCTACCCGCTGCCAACCCGGTCGTGTCCGTCGTGCCGGCCCCCGTCGTGTCCGCCGTCGTCGCCGTGCTCGTTCCCGCCGTGGAAGCCGCCGACGATTTCGAACGGAGATACAAGCCGACCCCGATGGCCCCGACGAGGCCGGCCCCCCACGCCCAACGGGGGAGCCCGCCGGCCTTTTTGGTCAGGGCCCCGCCCACGTCCGGCACCTACCATTCCCCCCGCATCGAATTAGGGTCGAATTCGGGAAGGTTGAAAGCGAAAGCCGGAGGGGCGTTCCGTTGAATCGCCGGGTAGCCGCCGGCGAAATCCTGCCACGACGAGAAATGCTCGTGCGTGTCGGACGGAATGTTCGGCCCGGGCAAAAGGTTATATTGCGGGTCGGGCCACAAAACCTCGTTGTTGGCTCCGCCCCACCATCGGACGGAATCCACGTCGTCCCGCGTCCATACCGTCGCCGGAGGGCCGGGAGCCGGAATCCCCCACCCCTCCGGCGACCGCACGGGGTCGGACGACGGCGAGTTTTGAATCGCTGCCAACGGCAACACGGGGAATTCCTCGTATGCCGCATCGGGGACGACTCCCGCGACGTCCGGGGCGATAAACGGGGCGACGTACTCCGCCCCGTCGTAAATGCCGTCGTGGACGTCCTGGACGATTCCAGACACGACGCTACCTCTTGACTGTTACCGGGGCCTCCGCCGCCCTAATGAGCCCGGAAGCCCCGGCGAAGGTGATTTTCAGGAAATCCGGGTTTGCTGCGACAACGGCAACCATTGCCAATCCGATAATCGCCCCGAAAATGTTTCCCACTTCCCGAAGGTTCATTGCCTAGCCCCCTTGGCTGGTTTTGGGCGGGGTACTCGTCGTCGGCGGTTGGCCGGCGTACCGTGTCAGGAAAGGCCCCGGCTTGGCCGGCATGCGGCTTATCGCGATGGCCGTTCCGATTAGCAGGGCGAGGGGCCCGACGATTTCGGGGGCCAGACTCGCCCCAATGGAAAGCCCCGCCAACAGGACGAGTAGCGAAACGACCGTTTTGGCCGGCGGAATGATTTTCCCCTCGTTTACGATTGACTCCCAGCACACGACGGCGACAACAACAAGCCCCACGGCCATGACCACGCGTTTAGCCTGTTCCTCACTCATGCGCCGTCCCCCGTGCGAACGAAATATGAACGTGCGACCCGCCGGTTTGGCTCATCGGCTCCACATACGGGAAATGCATTTTCAACGCCCAATTGTAGAGACGTTGCAGGGCTGCCGGCGGGCCGACGAAATCGACGGCGTTCCCCGTAAGGTGATCCGAATTCGGGGCCCCGCCAACCTGCTCGTTGTGGGTTACCGACCGATAGCCGGAGGAAACGGTTACCCCGAACGTTTTTGTAATAACGGCGATCATCGGCAGCCAACGAGCTTGGGCGGACTGGCCGGGGGCCCCCGGTATCGGCACGATTTTTTGCGACCCCTGCCCGTATGTCGGCCCGGAGGGGCCGGCGGGCCCCGCACCCGAAGCCGGCGGGGTCGGGGTTCCCGTCGCCCCGGCGACCCCCGGCGGGGCTCCGGAGCCGGGAGCCGGCATTTTCCCCGTGGACAACCCGGAGAAAAAATCCGTTATCGCGATATCCTTGACGGCGCAGTACAGCAAAACTGCCCCGGCTGCGAGAACGGTTAGCCCGAATGCGGGAATGGGTTTCCGGCCCCCTTCCCGCCGTTACAGTCCGAACCAGCCTTGACGGGAAACCACAATTCCGATAATGAGCCCGATAATGAGGGCGACGAGAAAATTTCCGGACACTTGGCTTCCCCTCCCCTCTTAGCCGACCGTCATAGAGAAACGGAATTTACTCTGCCACAACGCCCAAAGGGTAACCAGCGAGACGAGTAGCAACGCTGCCGCCCAATGGTTATCCTGCCCCGGCGCGGAGGCTACGCTGCCAAGGGAAAGCCCTGCGGAAGCCTGCCCGCCCACGGGGCCGGCCGAAACCCCGGCCGTGCCGCCGGTTTCGATAGTCGGGGCGAAGGGGTTAAAATCCGGCACGGGGAGGCATTACCCCCGCGTTTCGATTTGCGCCGGATACAGGAGCTTCCCGGTTTGGGCGTCCAGTTGGTATTGGTCGTGGAGTGCGATGGGTGCGACGTCCATTGTGATGACGTCCAGCGACCCGCCGGCAGCGTTCCAGTTAGACCCCACAAATTCGTAACGGCCGGCTTGTGTTGTTGCCAACCAGCCGCCCTCGCCGTCCCCGCCATAGTCGGAACCGTAGGGGGCGGAGAAATCGTAGGGGGCGACGAGCACCCCGACCGGGACGACGGCAAGCCCGGACGATTGGGCGAGCCCGTCGTTTTCCTCTACGATCAAGGATTGAATGTGCTTCGGGTCATCGCTTGTGAGCCGGTTCCCGTCCCACCAAAATTCGTAGGGGTTCGGGTAGTTGGTAACTGCCACCCGGGCCCCGGCCCCGTTCCGCAGCACTTGCACGAGCTTCCGCCACATGTTCCCCTTCCGGGTAACGGTGATCGTATTGCTACCCGCGACGAGGTTTGTATACGTCTGTTTAGACGTGTATTGCGTGGTTCCCAAAAGGGGCGGGCCTTGCATCTGGTTGCGGCCGGCGAGGTCAACCTCTTTCGGCAGCGTCCAGCATTCCATCCACACGTCCACGTTTACGGACGGAACCGGGGACGGCACCGCTGACCAAATGTTTCCGACCGTGTTCCCCGTAAGGAACAGTCCGTACGCTGCGTTGCTGCTCATGTTCGGCAGGCAGCCGGCCCCCGTACGATGGTTGAATTCGAGGTTTAGCCGTACCGCGAATTCGAAGTTCGGGCCGGCGAGCGACGAGAACGGGAACAGGGTCGGATCGTCCGCGCCCGGTGTCCGGCCGGACAGAAGGTGCGCGAGGTATGCGTCATACCCGGTGAAAAGTTGCGACCCGTAAATCGCGGAGCCGTTCGAATCCGCCACCATGATCGCCGTGAGGCTGTTCCACGGCCCGTCGGCTGCCATTGTTCCGCCCGTGCCGCCCGTGGCCGTTACGTGCAGCCAAAACGACCGCAAATACGGATATGCTTTTACTTGGCTGTTTGTGCCGGTTGTGAGCAGGACGGCGGAAGCTCCGGGCGTCCACGCATACGAACCGATTTTTTCGAAATGCCGTTTCGCGGCGGACGTAAACGGAACGACCCCGGCCACTAGCTTTTACCTCCGACCTTTGCCGACGACGAGGCTTCGGACTTTTTCGCCGGCCCCTTGATCGGGTCGCCGTTTGCGTCCGTCAGATTGTCCGCGTGGAACGGGTATCCGTCATAGCCTTCGCCGGAGTAGAACACGGTCGGCGCGTTCAACGGGGAGGCGACGATATCCCCCTCGTCGGTTTCGGACACGACGTACAGCGGCCGGCCGTCAAAATAGACGATATCTCCGGCGGCAGCCATTTACGCGGGGGTGAAAAACCAGTTGATTCCGTTGCCGAGGCCGGACGTCGAGTCGTTGTGCAGTAGCCACGACGCGACGATTTTCAACGCTGCCATTGTGAGTAGCAGCATGGCTGCGAAATATGCGGCCTCGTGCAGCACGTCGGCTTCCACGCTACGGGCTCGTTTGCCTTGACGTCAAGGGGCCGGCGAGCGTAACCTTCCACAGACCTTCCACAGAAACGCCGCAAAGTGTGGAAGGTTTGTGGAAGGTGCCGAAATCGAATGGTAGGCCGGGGGGCTAGCCGCCGTGTCGAAACGCCCCGCTTTACCGCCGCACGACAACGACTACCCGAACGGGCGGACGGATTGGGTGGAAGTCCGGGTGAGGGTGCCGCCCGCGTGGCGGGACTGGTACACGGAAGCTTCGCACGCGCACGCGTGTAGCCTAGCCGACGAAATCCGCTACGTTTTGGGGCATTGGAAATCCCGTGCTGAAAAAGAGGGGTGAACCGTGGACGAGGAAACCGCCCGGGAAATCAAGGAACTAAAAGCGGAGTTGCGGGAGGCGAAGGCCGACCTTGCCCGGGCGAGCACCCCCCGGCAGGAAAAAGCCGCCGAAGGGGAGATACGGAAAACGCGTAGGGATTTGCGGGACGTCGTGGACGAGTTGCGGGCGGACGGGAATACCCGGGAAGCCGAACGGCTAGAAGAATATATAGAAGAACAGGCTTATGAAAAGCACCGGGCCCGCACCGATAGGTATATGAAAGAACGCGGAATCGAATTCGTGGACGGGGACGGCGACGACGAAACGGACGAGGAAACGGATGACGAAACGGACAACGACAAAGAGCCCCCGAAAGCGAAGCGGAACAACAAGCGGGAACCCCCGGTGGAAAAGCCGCCGCCGTCTACGCATTTTGTCGATAGGCCCCTTTTCGGACGGAAGGACAGGGGGTAACCGATGGTGAAACGCGTGCGGCTTTCCGCCCCGGACGACGGCGGGGAACCCCGGGAGGATACCCCCCCGAAACAACCCCGCCAAACGTCGGCGCAATCGAAGAAACCAACCCCGGCGCAACTGGAGAAAGAACTACGGGGGCTTTTCGAGATTGTCGCCGGGGGGCTCATGTTCGCCGACCCCGCCGCCGGGGCGTGGACGGAGCAGAAGGCCCCGGAGCTTGCCCGGGCGTGGGCAATATGGGCGCAGAAGAACGCCGCCGTTCGCCGGGTGCTGGAGAACCTCGTCGCCGGGGGGGCGGCGGGCAACGCGGTAGGGGTGACCGCCATTTGGGCGTTGGGTTGTTACCTCATTTGGCTTAGCCGGCGGGAGGTTTTGCCCCCGGCGTGGGCGATGGCCGGCGGACTGTTCGGGGTGCCGATTCCGGGGCCCGATGCACCCCCGGAAGAGCCGGCGAAGCCGGGGCGTGTGTACGAATACCCCCGGCCGGGGGGCAACCCGGAGGGCCCGCCCGCGTCGGAGGACGTGCCGGGGGGGCACATTGGAATCTAGCCGGGCAATGGAACGGGCCCCTCGTGGGGGCCCGTTCACCTTCGGGTCGCCGTCCGAAGTTTCTAAGCGTTCGCCGGGGCTTTCCGCCGCCGGCTTGTGGGGGTGGGCCCCCCGTCGCCCTCGTCCTCCCCTTCGCCCTCGCCCTCGTTGTCGCCCTCGTCGCCCTCGCCGTTGTCGGGGGGCGTTTCGCCGGACGTGTTGGGCGTGCCGCCGTCCGTTTTCCTTTTCCGTCCCGGCATGTTTTGCACGGTGGGGGCCTTTTCCAGCCACTCCCGCAGTTCCTCGTAATGCCCGTCCAGCACGTACATTTTGCCGTCGTACATCATGCGGACGACGACGTGCTGCCCGATGGGGATTTCCTCCCCGGAGAAATCGGAGTCGTACTCCGGTTCCACGGGCGGCGGAGGCGGTCGTTTTGCCATTGTTCGGGTCACCCCTTCCGGTTGATTGGGACGAGCTTACATTCCCCGCCGGCTGGACGTCAAACCGGCGGGGGGTTTCCGTAAGGTGACGACGGCCCGGCAGCGGGAGGCGGAGGCCCGGGCGGCGGAAATCCCCGCCGTGTCGTGGGCGGAGTTTGTGGAAGCTCTGCGGGGGGAGTGGGAGCAAGGGGAGCCGATGACTCTGCTAGGGCGCACGAATTCCGGAAAGACAACGGCAGCGTTGCAAATCCTTGACGTCCGTAAGTACGTCGTCGCTATTCTGACAAAACGGAAGGACGACCTTTTCCCGAAGTTCAAAAAGCGCGGTTACCGCATGCTGAAACCGGGGGACGAATGGCCGGAACATTCCGTAGCCCCTCGTGTGGCTATGCACATTCCGCCGTCCGGTTTGGCCCGCCGGGATTCACAAAAACAGGCGGCGGAAGTCCGGAACGTTTTGGGGGAGATTTGGCAGCAAGGTAACTGGACGTTGTATATAGACGAGATAGCCCAACTGTCGGATTTGTTGGGCCTTGATCCGGAGCTTAGGTCGTTGTGGAAAGAGGCCCGGTCATCGGGGGTGACAATCATAGCCGCTACACAAAGGCCCTCCCGGGTTCCGATTGAAGCATACTCGCAGCCCCGGTTTTTGCTTTTGTGGCGGACGAATGACCGCGACCAGCTAAAACGGTTGGGGGATATGAACGCGATTGACCCCGATCCGGTGCGGGTGGCGGTCGCCCGCCTTTCGGAGCATGAGATTCTTGTCGTGGACACGTACACGGACGATCTTGTGAGAACCAAGGCTCCCCGGCTCCGCTAGTGCCGGCGGGGCCGGGGCGAGGTCGTTAACCACGTTAACGACCGGGCGGGGGCCCGCACGGGGAGCGGGGTTCCGCCGCAAACGGGATGAACCGGCAACCGGCGGTTGTCGCAGAATCGACGCTAGGCGGGGACGGGGGGCGGCGGGCCCGGGCTCCCGGCCACGGTCGCCCGTTCGGGTGGACGTTGGCCCCGACGACCGGGAGGGCTATGGCCCCGGGCTCCGCGCTCGCCCCGTCCCCACGAGCTTAGCGCCGGCCATAGCACACGGCGAGGGGGCGCGTCCACTCTTCCCGCAGTCCGCGTTTCGCGCACCCCTGATACAAGCAACCGCACAAGACTATATCTGCGAACCCGCATGGATAGGGGGGTTTTCGCCGTGAGAGTGTATAGCCTATATTCACTCCGAGCCTATTGACGTTATTTACCGTCGTTGCTAAAATGGGCCTATCGGGCCCCAATACGGGGGGCCCAAAACGGAAGGGGTGACAGAAATGGACGGTTGGCTCTACAAGACGCGGGACGGGCTGGAAATGGTCGTCCGTGCGGATTCCCTGGAAAGAGCCAAGGCCGGGGCCCATGCGGCGGAATTCAACCGGACGGGGAGCGTTGCGGCGGCAAATATTGCCGCCCGTTCCGTGGAGGCTTACACGTACAATCCGATCCTCACCGCCCACCGCCGGGAAGGGGGCCAGTAATGCCGGCCCCGGTGTACGTCCCCGTTACCCCCCGGGAGCATTCCTCGGAATGCCGGCGGGGGAAGGTGAGCCCCACGGGCTCGCACGAGTACGCACTTGACCGGGATCGGTGCGAACGGTGCCGGAATCTTTGGGCCCGGCTTATCGAAGTCGGAGCCCGCCGCCGGGAAGGGGGCCAGTAATGCCGGCCCCACTCGTTCGGTTCGAACTTGTGACTTTGCGGCGTACCGCCCGGTTTACCGTGTGGGGGATTTACGATCAGGCGCGGGCGGAGTTTCGGGAGGACTTGGTTACCAGCCGGGAGCGGGAGAAAGTCATCGCCGAAGTCCGCCGGCTTAACGACGCGATGCGCGGGGGGCGGTTGTAATGGCCGACTACGGATACGGGCCGACGGTTTCGAAGGGCCCGACGATTTGCGGGTTTGACTCGCTGCCCGCCGCATGCGAGCGGGCCCAAACGTGGGCGACCCGCTGGTTTTCGGCCGACCCCGGCCGGCGGGATTGGCTCGTTTACTTGTGGAAGTCGGACGGGGTGAAATCGTGGCAGAAGGTTGGGGAGCTTAGGGGGTACCCGAACGGGACGACGATTACGTTTGCCGTCCGGCTTACGGGCGACGATACGGGGCGGGGCTAGTGGCTCGTGGTCGTGGCCGGCCCCCGAAGCCGGGGGGTGCGATGGTGCAAACCGCCGTCCGGTTTCCTGCGGACACTTTGCGCCAGTTGGGTGACCGGGCGGCGGATTTGACGCGACAGAGCCCGACACACGAGGTTACGGTTTCGGACGTTGTGCGGATCGCCGTTCACTATTACCTAGCGACCGCGCCGGCCGACCCCGGGCAAGTGTTCGGGCCCGACCGTTGGATTAGAACCTAAAGAGGGGTGACGCAATGGCAAGGACGTACAGGGAAACGCCGGAGGTAGCGGCGGGGGTTTTGCGGATCGTGCGGGCGTTGGGGCAGCGGATTAGTACGGGCGACCCTGACGAGTTGCAGTTGCTTAACGAGTTGGCGGGCGAGGTCGTGGTTGCGTTTCAAGTGGCGGTTGACGGTATCCGGGAGGCGGGGTTCTCCGACGGGGATATCGGGAACGCGTTGGGGATTACGAAACAAGCCGTGCAAAAACGCTGGCCAAGGTTGGGGGGGTAGGGGGTGGCGCAAAAGCAACTGAGCGTTAACGGTTGGGTTCGACGGTTCCGCCGTGCCGGCTATACGGTGGAGCTAAGCAACGCCGGCCACTGGAAAGTTGTGGACGGGGGGCGGTTTGTCCTGTCGTTTGGGGCTACCCCGTCGAATAGCCGTTGGCAGTACAAACTGCGGCGGGAGATCAAACGTCAGGGTTTGGATTTGAGCCGGAAGCCGAACGCGGACACGCGTTGGCATATCACTATCGGGGCAGCAAGAAAGGATAAGGCTATGGCGGAGCACACGGGCGGGGTTTTGTTGGCGGACACGGGGCGGACGGTTGCCGTCCGGCGGCGGTTGCGAGAGGTCGTGGACGAAATCAACTCGCACTTGCCGGGGCACCGGGGGGCGATGGCCCACGTTGTCCGGGAGCTTATGACGTATGCGGCGGGGCACGGGATGCAAGCCTGGCCCAACGAGGGGGCGGGGGCCCAAATGATCCGCAGCATGTACCGGACGGATCACACGGGCGGTTTCGCGTTGTGGGCGGTCGCCCTCGTAGAGGCCGGCCTTGACTCCGTGCCCATGCCCGGACACGACGAGGGCCGGTCGCCGGAACTGGACGACGCTATCGCCCGGATCGTTACCGCCCCGGAGCCGGCAGCCGGCGACGAGCCGGAGCCCCGGACGGTTGATTTCGAACACGGGTGGAAGCCGGCCATGACCAACGAGGAATACAACGCGTCGTTGCCCCGGGACGTCCCCAACGGGGAGCCGGACGCGTTGGAAGTCCTCTACCGGCTCGCAGCCGGCGGCATGGACGTCCGCGCGGCGTACACGGTCGCCCGGGCGTACCGGGCGGGGCTCCGACCGTGAAAGCGTGGCTTACGGGGGTGGCGACCGCCGCCCTCGTCGCCGTGGGGGCTATCGCCGTCAACACGTCCAGCGACTACCGCGTCCACGGCAAGGCGGAACTTGTGTTCATGGTGATTGGGTTCGCCGTCGGGCTTTTCGTCGGTTTGATGGAAGGCCGGTGGGGATGGTTCGGGGAAACCTCCGAAGCTCCCCGCACCGACGACGAGACGGTTTAAGCCCGTCTGACGCGTCGGGCTCGTGGGCCCTGCCGGGAGCACCCCCGGCGGGGCCCTCGTCGTTTGTGGGCCTGTTTACGCGT
>Ga0126381_100002584_pt1 | contig 19595 bp, 14 predicted proteins | sample PanSoiMetPlot_28_FD_96465 | JGI IMG/M metagenome (GOLD analysis project Ga0126381, IMG submission 96465) | Tropical forest soil microbial communities from Panama - MetaG Plot_28 | ecosystem: Environmental > Terrestrial > Soil > Tropical forest > Bulk soil | place: Panama | collected 2016-02-17
CCGAGTTCATGGAGGGACTCTACACCACGGTGGTTCGCCGCTGGGCCGTTGATCTTTCCGGGCCGCACAGTTTGAGCGAACGAGTCCGCAGCGCACTTGCCTTTTTCGTGAAGGGCGTGCAGCTATAAACCAACGGAGGGAGAGCCGCTTGCTTTTTTCCCTCTCCGGCTTCATTTTCCCCCGGACAAGGATCCAAAGAATCCGAGCCTGAGCGTCTCCCGTGGCTTCGAGGCGTGGCTATGAAAGCAGCCGTCCTGCACGAATTCAAGAAACCTCTCGCGCTTGAGGATGTTCCCCGCCCCTCCTTGGACGCAACCGACCTGCTCCTCCAAGTGGAAGCCTGCGGCGTTTGCCATTCCGACCTGCACGTCGCCGATGGAGACTGGCCCCAGTTCACTTCGCTTACGAAAATCCCCTTGATACCTGGGCATGAAATCGCCGGCCGCGTCGTTGAAAAAGGCTGTGCGGTGAAAGAATTTCAAATTGGCGATCGAGTCGGCGTCCCGTGGATTCATTGGACCTGCGGCGAATGCGAATTCTGTCGTGAAGGAAACGAAAATCTTTGCGCACGACAGAAAATTACGGGAGTAACCGTAGATGGTGGCTTCGCCGAATTTCTCAGAGCCCCCGCAAGCCACGCCATGAAGATTCCCGATGCATTGTCGGCGGCGGAAGCCGCGCCTCTGTTTTGTGCTGGAGTAACCGTCTATCGGGCCTTAAAGCAAGCTCGAATTTCCGCCGGACAAAGGCTGGCGATCTTTGGAATCGGCGGTCTGGGCCACCTTGCCGTGCAAGTTGCGAGAGAGCTAGGAGCGGAAGTAACCGCAATTGACGTGGCCGACGAAAAATTACATCTTGCGGAAACTCTGGGCGCCGCAAACTGCCTAAACGCCGCGTCGATGAACGTAGCAAAAGCGCTGCGCGCAAAGGGTGGTGTGCACGTGGCTCTAGTCACGTCCGCGGCCAGGCTTGCTTATGACACTGCGTTTGCGTGTGTCCGTCCAGCCGGAACACTTCTCGCTGTCGGCCTGCCAGCAGAAAATATATCTTTTTCGCCCATTCTGATGGCTGCCAAAGAAGTGCGCATCCAAGCGAGCGCGGTCGGGACACGCCAGGACCTCCGTGAAGTGCTGGCACTAGCCGGCCAGGGAAAAATTCACTGTCGAGTCACTACCCATCCCTTGTCCGACGTGAACCTGGTCATGGATCGACTGCGTCAAGGGCAAGCGTCGGGCCGGATGGTGCTCTCTTCGTAAGGCCTCCTTGAGCGCGTTCCGAGTTCAACGTCTTGCTCCCGCGGTTTCGGCAATTCCACCCTGCATAAATTTCGTGTTGACGTTAGTTCGTAAAATGTGATACCGACTATCACAATCTTGGATGCTTCTTCCCGGGAAGGCGGGGTGGAAATCTGCAGACTCTCCGATCCCGCTCGTTGTTGGGCTTCCTTTCCTGGAATCCCGGCAAACCAGGGTCTCGACGCCTCATGAAACCAGGAGGAGCTATGAAGTCGACCTCGTTAGCAGCTGCGGTCCTTTTGGCGGCGTGCTTATTACTCGGCGGTCACGCAACGCCTGCCCAGGGTGTGGGGGCCTCCGCGGACTTGATCGGAACGGTCACCGATCAGACCGGCGCCGGAGTGCCGAATGCGAAAGTGACAGCCATCGATCGAGCGAACGGCTTGGAGCGCGGTGTAATGACCGACGAACATGGTGTTTACCGCGTGTCCGGCCTCCCGCCCTCAAGCTATAAGGTCAGCATCGAACATGCGGGTTTTCAAACCGAGGCAGCCGCCGGCGTCGTGTTGACCGTCGGGCAAACCCTGGTTCTCGACTTCCGGCTGAAAGTGTCGGGAATGTCGTCCCAGGTGGAAGTGAATGCCGAGACTCCGACGGTCGAGACCGAGAGAGCAGGTCAAGCGAATACCCTTACGCAGAACTACATCGCCAACCTGCCGATCGATCGGCGCGATTACCTCACATTTACGCTGCTGCTGCCTGGCGTGTCGAATTCCACGCGGCTAACCGACGACCAGGATTTCCGCGTCAAGCAGACGCCCCAGAGCGGGCTTTCTTTCTATGGAAGCAATGGGCGCGGCAACAGTGTGACTGTGGATGGAGCCGAAGCCAACGACGATGCCGGGGGAGTGCGGCTCACGCTCAGCCAGGATGCGGTGCAAGAGTTCCAAGTCAATCGCAGCAACTACGGCGCGGATCAAGGCGGCGCCTTCGGTGGAGCTATCAACATCGTATCGAGATCGGCCGGGAATGAACTGCACGGCTCGTTATACGGTCTTTTCCGGGATGATGCCTTGGACGCAGCCGATCCCTTCGCACGGAGTCAGGCGCTATCGCCGGGCCAGGTTTTTGATCCTACTCAACCGGACAGCGTTTCCCACAACGTCAAGAACGCCTTGAGCCGCTATCAATTCGGCGGCACCGCGGGCTTTCCGATTAAGAAGGACAAGACCTTTCTCTTCGTCGCCTTCGAAGGCTTGCGGCAGGACTCACAAAGCGCGGTCCCAATCTTAACGAATACGAATGTGCTTAGGCCGACGGCCGCGCAGCAAGCCATCATCAATGGTCTGGCCGCGCAGGGCAACACTCCAGTGCAATGCTTCAACCCGCCCCAGCCAACGATACCGGCGGCGGCATGCGCCGGTGCGCTCGCGAACGTTCTCACCGTCAGCCAACTTACCGGACAACTGATTCCCGGCAAAAACGCGCTGAATACTTTCCTCGTAAACCAGCTCGAATCCAATGGAGGGTTGTTCAACTACAACACGCGGCAATATCTTACGTCCGGCCGCTTCGATCATCATTTTAACGACTCGAACCAGATGGTTTTCACCCTTCGCTATGGACATGACTTGGAAGAGAATCCCGACGTGCAATCGCTGACCGGATTCTCGGCAGGCAGTTCCATTCACGACTACGACGCCAACGCCATGCTCGGCTGGTACCACCAGTTCAGCCCGGCGACTCAAAACGAAGCGCTTGTGCAGTTTGACTACGCTACCCTGAACGTCATTCCCAACGAGCCTGCCGCGCCGGGTTTGCAGATTCCCGGCTTTGTGAACAACCTGGGCACGAACATTTTCCTGCCGAACTACACAATCACCCGACGTTTACAGATTCTGGATAACTTCACTTTGGTTCGCGGCCGGCACACGATGAAGCTTGGCGGCTCCGAACTGCTTCGCGGCAACCATACGGAGTCGCACACCTTTTTCCCGGGACGTTTTGTCTTTGGCTCGCTCCCCGGCCCCTTGATCAGCCCGCAGCTCGCGAGCACCACGATCAACCCGCTGCAGTCCGCTTCGCTCGGCCTCCCGCAGGTCTATCAGCAGGGTTTCGGCCTGGCTGCCTATCCCGCATATACGCGGCCCTATACGTCCTTGTATTTCGAGGACTCCTGGAAAATAGTGCGCAATTTCACGCTGAACTATGGCGCGAGGTATGAAATCGATTCGGGGTTTCTGCCCCTCAATACCTATTACAAAGATGTTGGGCCCCGCGTCTCGTTCGCATGGGATCCTTTCAAGGATCATAAGACGGTTATCCGCGGCGGGTACGGAATTTTCTTTGGACCCATTAATGCGCAAATCCCTCAAGTGGCCTTGAGCCTCGGGGTGCTGAATCAGAATCATAGTACCGTGCAGAACCAAAACAACAAATCGCAGGTGCCCGACCAGGTCAACAACGTCGTAGGAACCTGTGGCATCGGATTCCCTGGTTTTCCCATTTTTCCGGGAAGCGGCAGCAGCCCCTGCACACGATATATTTCCATTTATGTCGACCCACTAACGCCCACGGGCTTACCAATCAAGAATGCAGGCCAAGTGTTCCAGGGCCTGTTTGCAAAGGGGCTCATCCAGTGCACCACACCGGCTCCCGGCAATTCCGCGTGCATCACTCCATCCGACATTCTGCCCTTTGGGATTGTGGTCACGAATAGCGGCCAACTCTCGCCATTGACGGTGCTCTTCAGCAATCCCCCGACCTACCAGCCACCTTATTCGCAGCAGGCATCCTTCGGAATCGAGCGCGAAATCGCGCCAGGGTTCTCGGTGTCGTTGAGCGGTATCTACTCACACACGCTTAGGCTTCCCGTGGCCATCGATACCAACCTCCTCAACGCGCCCATGAGCACGGTCACTCTGGCCAACGGAAAGCCGTTTTCGTATCGCAACTGGAACACCGGCGCGGCTACCGACCCGCTCGGCGGTACCGAGTTTCCCGGCGGGGTGTTCCCGTGCGCGATAACGCTGAACGGCTTCGGCCAGCCAGTCTCACCGTGCTTTGTCAATGTGCTGATCACACAAAACAATCAGTACACTCCTGCGGCATCGGCGCTTTACCAAGGCGGAATCCTAGAAGTCAGCAAGCGCTTCAAGAACAACTTTACGTTGTTCGGAAACTATACCTACAGCAAGGCCTACGACACCTCGACAGACTTCAACAGCGACTACGGTCCGCAGGATCCCACAAACCTCGGGCTTGACCGTGCGCTGTCCTCGTTCGACGAGCGACACAAAGTTGTGGTCGCAGGCGTTTTTGACAGCCCGTGGAAGCAAAATGGCGTCTTGGGAGGTTTCCAGCTTGCTCCGATTTTCTCCTACAACAGCGGGCACCCATTCAATCTGCTCGCGGGCGGAGAGGTCAACGGCGACAATCACACGACCAATGAGCGCCCCATCGGAGCGGGCCGCAACACCGGGATGGGCCCGAGTTACACCAGCTTCGACATGCGGCTGGGCTGGCAACATAGGGTCCGCGAGAAAGCCACGCTTCTGCTTACGGCTGAGGGCTTCAACATCGCGAACCACACGAATTATGCGAGTGTGAACAACGAGGTGGGCCCACTTTTCGGAATCCTGACGGGGCCAACGTGTCCGGTGGCCGGCACTTGCGCCACGGGCAATACCACGTTTCATGTCCATGGAAGCTCAGTGTTTTCGCCAAGCACCGCGCTGGGTTTCACTTCGGCCTTTCCAAAGCGCCAAATCCAACTGGGCTTGCGGCTCACATTCTAAGGTTTGCAGGGGATTAAATCGCTCGACGAGTCCCACGCCGGGAATAAACAGGCTTTGGTGGCCATGAACGGCGGTTGAGACATCGCTAGGATTTGTTTGCGGAAACTCGAACACCTAAATGGGGAGCGCAACGTGCGGCCAAACATGAAGCAAGTTGCCTTTTACTAGTGGCTGTCCTGCTTTTATCTTCCGTCGATCGACAGGCACAGTCCGGAGTGACAACGCAAACCGGACTGCTGGCGGATCGTGGCACCTGCGTCATTCAGGTCCCATCCAAGTGGAATGGCGCCTTATTCCCGTGCGGCCACGGCTACGTAGCCTCCGGACGTAAGACTCCGGCACAAGATGTCAGCGAACATGCCACGGGTAGTCGTACCTTCAGAGCATTCAGGTGAACAGCAAAAGCCTTTTCGACCTGTCCGGACGCGTAGCCATCGTTACCGGAGGCTCAATCGGGCTCGGCCGCCAAATGGCGGAAGGCCTTGCGGAAATGGGAGCAAACCTGGTGCTTTGCGCGCGCAAGAGGGAGCGTTGCGAGCAAGCCGCTGAAGAATTAAAACAACTCGGCGTCAAAACGCTGGCACTCGCCTGCGACGTCAAGGATCCAGACGAAATTCGCGATGCTGTGGAGCAAACTGCTTCGCAGTTCGGCCGCATCGACGTCCTGATCAACAATGCCGGCACCGCCTGGGGCGCTCCCGTTGAGGAGATGCGCCTGGAGCATTGGAACAAAGTCGTCGAGACGAATTTGACCGGCACGTTCCTCTTTTCTCAGGCCGTCGGAAAATTCATGGTAGCCAAACGCCGCGGGAAGATTATTAACATCGCCTCCGTAGCGGGCATGCGAGGTGCGCCGCCGGATTTTCAGGCCATTGGCTATCACGCCAGCAAAGGCGGCGTCATCGCCTTTACCAAAGATCTGGCCTGCAAGTGGGGGATTCACAACATCCAGGTGAATGCCATCGCCCCTGGGTGGTTTCCCACGCGTATGTCGGAAGTGATGATCGAAAGAAATAGGGACGCCTTTCTAAAGAGAATTCCTCTCGGCCGCTTTGGCAGCGACCACGACTTGAAAGGCGCTGCCGTGTTCCTTGCCTCGGCTGCTTCCGATTTTGTGACCGGGCATGTTCTAGTGGTTGACGGAGGGCAAACCGCCTGACCCCAGGCGCAACCGGCGATGAACATTCCCCTGACACCGATTCGCTTCCTTCGCTACGCCGAGCAGCAGTATCCACAACGAACCGCAGTGGTCTGCGGAAAAGAGCGCTTTACCTACGCCCAATTGGCAGAGCGGGTGGGCCGGCTTGCAGGCTCCTTGCGTGAGGCCGGCGTTCAGCCTGGCGAGCGCGTAGCCTTTCTGAGCACGAACTGTCATCGCCTGCTCGAAGCTTATTACGGTGTGGTCGAAGCAGGAGCGGTTCTCTTGCCTCTGAACATTCGGCTTGCTCCGCAAGAGCTTGCTTATATCTTGAATGACTCCGGCGCATCCGTGCTCTTTTTCCAGAGCCACTTCCTCGAATTAGTCGAATCTTTTCGCTCTGAACTCTCATCTGTCAAAGCCTTCTACTCCCTCGACAATGTCCCTCTGGCCAATTGGATTTCCTCGCAAAACTTCGACGCACTCCTTTCGAGCGCGCCTCCGTACCGCGGGGACATCATGCTTGTCGATGAAAACTCACTCGCCGAACTTTTTTACACCAGCGGCACCAGCGCCGAGCCCAAAGGCGTGATGCTGACGCACCGGAACATCTACTTGCACGCCCTCAACGCTACCTTGGCCCTGCACACCGACAATGAATCCGTAGAACTGCACACCATTCCGCTGTTCCATGCCAACGGCTGGGGCGTCGCTCACTTTCTGACCCTGCTTGGCGGCAAACACGTCATGATTCAGAAATTCGACCCGCCCGAAGTTTTTCGGCTCATCGAAGCCGAGCGTGTCCACTATTGCAGCCTTGTCCCCGCCATGGCCACTGCCCTGGTGAATTGTCCGGAGCATTCGAAGTATGACTTGAGCAGCTTGAAGCGAGTTACCCTCGGCGGCGCCGCGTCGTCACCCACCTTGGTGCGCGAAGTGGAAGAGAAACTGGGCTGCACCTGTTTTTCAGGATACGGCCTGACGGAAACCGCGCCGGTGTTGACCGTCTCTCCCGGAAAGCCAGAAGTTCACTGGGAAGGCGAGCAGCGATATGTCGGACAGTCGATGACTGGTTACGCCATCCCCGGCGTCGAACTGCGCGTTGTTGACGCAAACGACCAGGACGTGCCGCGCGACGGACAGTCGATGGGGGAGATCATTGCTCGGACCGATGGCGTCCTCGAAGGTTACTGGAAGCAGCCCGAAGCTACGGCGGAAGTGCTCCGTAGTGGTTGGTTTCATACCGGTGACATGGCCACGTGGAACAAGGAAGGCTACATCCTCATTGTCGATCGTAAAAAGGACATCATCGTCAGCGGTGGCGAGAACATTTCGTCGCTCGAGGTGGAGAAGGTGCTTGTTTCGCACCCGGCCGTTCTGGAAGTCGCGGTCTTGCCGGTGCCGGACCCGACCTGGGGAGAAGTGCCGAAGGCGCTGGTGGTGCTAAAGCCGGGCGCCAACGCCAATGAAAGCCAGCTCATCGACTATTGCCGAGCGCGGCTCGCCCATTACAAGTGCCCGCGCTCGGTCGAGTACCTGGAGAGTTTGCCAAGAACGGGCACGGGAAAAATCCTAAAAAGAGATTTGCGAAAAAAATACTGGCACGGGAGAGACACGATTCGCCCGGAGTTTCCGTCGCCAGGAACAGGCCGGGCGTCGACAGCGCCGGAGGGTCGTTCCGATGAGATTGCGGCGAAGCGAGCCACGCGAAACGACTAACCCGCAGTTCTCAGTAAAAACAAAGGAGCTCCAGAAAAGATGGATTTGAACCTCACGCCGGAAGAGGTCGCTTTTCGCAACGAGTTCCGCACTTGGTTGGAGGCCAACGTTCCCAAGGATTGGGCGGAATGGCGCGAAAGGCCTCTAGAGGAATCTTTCCCGTACCTGAGAGCCTGGCAGCGAAAACTTCATGAAGGCGGTTGGGCAGCCGTCTCCTGGCCGAAAGAATATGGTGGGCGCGGCGCCACCTTGATGCAGCAGGCGATTTTCTGGGAAGAAATGGCGCGTCGGGAAGCACCACCGATGGCCAATGCCCTCGGTCTGGGCCTTATCGGCCCAACGATCATCACTTACGGAACAGGCGCTCAGAAAAAGCGCTTCATTCCAAAGATTCTCAGCGCGGACGAGATTTGGTGCCAGGGCTTCTCCGAGCCGAATGCGGGATCTGACCTGGCCTCCTTGCAAACGGAAGCGCGGCTTGCGGACGGACACTATATCGTGAATGGTCAGAAAGTTTGGACAAGTTACGGCTGGGTGGGAGACTGGTGTGAGCTCGTGGTGCGCACGGACCCGACGGCTCCCAAACACAAAGGGCTCACGGTTCTTCTTGTCGACATGAAATCGTCCGGTGTCGAGGTTCGTCCTTTGCGACAGATGACCGGAGAGAGCGAATTCAACGAGATTTTCTTCCGCGATGTGCGTGTTCCGGCGGAGAACGTTCTCGGCAAGGTGAACGATGGCTGGAACGTCGCGGTTAGCACTCTCATGCACGAGCGCGGGGCCTACGGCGCGCGTCTCATCCTGATTTTCAAGCGCAATATCAACCGCCTGATCGAACTCTCACGCGTTACCGAGCGCAATGGCCGGCCCGCGTCGCAGGATCCCGTCCTTCGGCAAAGACTCGCCCAGTGCTATGCCGAAGTTGAAATCATGCGCTTGAACCAATTGCGGGCCTTTAGCAGGGTCACGGCAACGGGCGCACCTGGTCCGGAGGGCTCGATTCAAAAACTGTTTTGGAGCGAACTCAACCAGCGCTTGCAACAGCTCGCTCAGGAACTCCTGGGACCCTATGGCCAACTGCTAGGCGGCGACCCCCGCGCGATTGACAAAGGCATCTGGTCCTATGGTTATCTCCGTTCGCGCGGAAATACCATCGAAGCCGGCACTTCCGAAGTCCAGCGCAATATTATCGGGCACTTCGTTCTCGGTCTGCCGCGAAGTTATTGAGGATACTTGCCATGCAATTTGGATTGAACGAGAGCCAGGAATTCCTTCGCGACGGCGCCCGAAAATTCTTCGCCGGCGAGTGCCCAATCACGCAAGTCCGTCGTCTCATGGAAACCGACACCGCATTTGACGCGAATTTGTGGGCCAAGCTTGCCGAACAGGGCTATACCGGCATTATTTTCCCAGAAGACTTCGGCGGCGTCGGCTTGGGGATCGTCGAGCTGATCTTGCTGATGGAAGAAGCTGGCCGCGCGCTGCTTCCGGGTCCTTTTTTCTCTACCGTTGTGATGGCCGGGAGCCTTTTGGACGCCACCGCCACGAAGGAACAAAAAAGGAAGTACCTAGAGCCGCTCTGCCGTGGCGAGGTGCGGGCCAGTGTCGCGTTTTTTGAGGCCGAAGGGAGCTGGGACCTTGCCGACCTGCGCTTAACGGAGGTCAACGGCAGGTTGCAGGGAGAAAAGCTGTTTGTCCCGGACGCGGCTGTTGCCGATTGGATACTGGTTGTCGCTCGAAACGGTGTCTTCCTAGTTGACGCGAAAGCGCCCGGCATGCGAGTGGAGCCGTTGAATGGCATGGACCTCACTCGCAAACTTTATTCCCTACAATTCGATAACTCCCCGGCAGAAAAGCTTGGTGAAACCACCGGCTTGTCGAGGCCTCGCGCCATTGCCACGACCGCCCTTGCTGCCGAAATGGTTGGCGGAATGCAACGCACGCTCGATATCACCGTCGAATATGCGAAGACGCGCAAGCAGTTTGGCAAACCCATCGGCAGTTTTCAGGCCGTGCAGCACCAGTGCGCCGACATCTACCTCGAAACGGAGAGCGCCCGTTCCGCGGTTTATTACGCGGCCTGGGCCCTCGAGCATCACGCTCCGGATGCCGCCGCTGCAGTCTCCATCGCCAAGCTATACGCGAGCGACGCGAGCCGCACGGTGGGCAATCGCGGAATTCAAGTTCACGGCGGCATGGGCTTCACTTGGGAAAACGATCTTCATCTCTATTACCGACGCGCAAAAGCCTCCGAGACCATGTTTGGTGATGCGACTTTTCATCGCGAGCAGCTCGCGCGCCTGACCGTTGACGTCGAGGCCGTTTCGGTCGAGAGGGTTTAGCGTAGTCTAATCCAGGCTGGTCCAATAGAGACAGGTCGAGAGGACGTCATGGGTGATCTTGTTACATTCGCAAAGTCCGGGAACATCGGCGTCATCACTGTCAACAATCCGCCGGTAAACGCGTTGAGTCCCGGTGTGCCGGAAGGAATCTCGGAATCCATCGACCAATTGCAAAAGGACGACGGGCTGAAAGCTGCTGTTCTGATCGGAGCCGGAAGTACATTTATTGCCGGCGCGGACATCAAGGAACTTGCCAAGATGGCTGCGGGAAAGCCACGTGGAGCGGGCCTGCTTCCACTGCTGTTGAAAATCGAGGACTCCCGCAAGCCCGTCGTCGCCGCCATTCACGGAACCGCCTTGGGCGGCGGTATGGAGACGGCCATGGCCTGTCATTACCGCATTGCGGTACGAAGCGCCAAGGTCGGCCAACCCGAAGTCAAGCTCGGCATCATCCCCGGCGCTGCCGGAACGCAACGCTTGCCGCGGCTTGCAGGCATTGCCAAGGCGATCGAGATGTGCTCCGAGGGCAATTCCCTCGCGGCACAAGAAGCACTGGAATTAGGCATCATCGACAAACTCATCGAGGGAGATCTGTTGACCGGCGCAATCGCTTTCGCCCAGCAGATCATGGCAAGGCCTGCTCCAAAAACACGCGAACGCAATAACAAGCTTGGAACTCAGGAACAGAATGCTCTTATCTTCCCGGCGGCTCGGGAAAATGCCCGGAAAAAACAGCGCGGTCTGATGGCGCCGCTCGCCGCCATTGATGCCGTGGAAGCCGCGACAAAATTGCCCTTCGATGAGGGCTCGCTGGCAGAACAAAGGCTTTTCGCCGAGTGTCTCGTCTCGCCGCAGGCCAAGGCGCTCATGCACGTTTTCTTTGCCGAGCGCGAGGTCGCGAAAATCCCCGACATACCGAAAGACACGCCGCTGATCCCAGTTATGAGTGCTGGCGTGGTTGGCGCTGGCACGATGGGCGGGGGAATTTCCATGACGCTCGCCAATGCGGGTATTCCAGTACTGGTCAAGGAGGCGGATCAAGCCGCGCTCGATCGCGGCATCGCGAATATCCAAAAGAATTACGCCAATTCCGTAAGACGCGGCCGCTTCGCACAGCAATTTGTGGACGAGCGACTCAAGCTCATCCAGCCAACCCTAAGCCTGGACGGATTTGCGAGTGTGGATCTGGTCATCGAAGCGGTTTTCGAAGGCATGGCGTTGAAGAAAGAAGTCTTCGCGCAGCTCGACAAGATCTGCAAGCCCGGAGCCATTCTCGCCAGCAATACGTCCACCCTGAACATCGACGAGATCGCCTCTGCAACCGATCGGCCGCAGTTTGTCATCGGGACGCATTTCTTCAGCCCCGCGAACGTCATGCGCTTGCTCGAAATCGTCCGGGGCAAAGCAACCGGGAAAGAAGTCATCGCCACTTGCATGCAGCTTTCAAAAAAGCTTGGCAAGGTTGGCGCGCTCGTTGGAAACTGTCGCGGCTTCGTAGGCAACCGCATGTTCCATCCCTATGTTCGCGAGTCGGTGTTTCTGTTGGAAGAAGGAGCGACCGTTGAGGAAGTCGACAGCGCGCTCTACGATTTCGGCATGGCTATGGGACCTCTCGCGGTGGGAGACCTCGCGGGGCTCGACGTTGGCTGGCGAATTCGCAAGGAGTACCGCCATCTTGAGAAACCCGGCATCCGCCAGCCCTTCGCGGGTGACCGCCTTTGCGAAATGGGACGATTCGGCCAAAAAACCGCCGCGGGGTGGTACAAATATGACGACAACCGGCGCGCGATCCCCGATCCGGCGCTAACCGCTCTCGTGAGGAAATGGGCGGCGGAAGCGAAGATTCCTCAGCGCCAGATCTCCCGCGCAGAAATTGTGGACCGCTGCCTCTACGCCTTGGTAAACGAAGGCGCGCGCATCCTGGAAGAAGGCTACGCACTGCGCGCCGGGGACATCGACATCATCTACATCAATGGCTACGGCTTCCCCGCCCATCGCGGAGGGCCGATGTGGTACGCGGATACCGTCGGTCTGAAGAATGTTTACAGCCGCGTGCTGGAATTTCACAACCAGCACGGCGAACTCTGGGAGCCCGCTCCCCTGCTGAAGCGCCTGGCCGAACAAGGAAAGACTTTCGCCGATTACAGCAACGCTAGTGCCTAAGACTTTATGACTCTTGACTGGCGGGCTTTTTTGAAGAGGCAGGAATAATGTTTTCTGCTTCAAGCACATTCTTTTTTCAGGTGGCGGATGGGGCGTTTATTTTTAGTTCGTCATGCGCAGGCCTCCTTTCTATCGCAAAAATACGACCAGCTCTCCACCTTGGGCGAAAAACAGGCTAGCCTGCTCGGCGAGTATTGGGCTCACCACAACTTCGTTTTTGACCGTGTTTGCACTGGACCCGCGCTCCGCCATCAGCACACCGCCCAACTCGTCAGCGACGCTTATCGAAAAGCGGGTCGCAACTTCCCTTCCCCGACTATCGCGGCTGAATTCGACGAATTCCCGGGAGAAGCAGTGCTTTCCGAAAGTCTTCCCCAATTGCTTGCCAGTAACCCCACGATTCGTGAATTGCACAGCGTCCTGCAATCCGCGGGCGACGATGTCACAAAACGTGCTAATTTCCAGCGCCTGCTCGAGGCGGTAATCTCGATGTGGGTGAGCAGAGAAATTACGCCGCCCACTGCGGAGTCCTGGTGGCAGTTTTGCGCACGTGTGAATCGTGGCTTATCAGCGTTTCTCGTCAAATCCTGCAAAGGGGAAATTGCGGCCATCTTCACCTCCGGTGGCCCCATCAGTGTGGCGGTGCAGCGCGCCTTGCATCTTTCCGCGCAAGACACGCTGCGTGTGGCCTGGGTGTCTCGAAACTGTTCGTACAGCGAATTTCTCTTTTCCGGCGAGCGATTTATGCTCAGTTCCTTTAACACGTTTCCCCATCTGGACGACGAGTCGCTGATCACCTACAGGTAGTCACGAAGCCACAGGATGAATATGACCGACTTTCTGGATAAGCCAGCTTCCATTCGCCAGGGCGAGGAGCTCGATCTTGGCAAGCTCGAGCCTTTTCTGCGAAGCCATTTCCCGAGCGAGGCGGAAAACTTCACTGTCCTGCAGTTTCCGAGCGGGCATTCGAATCTCACCTATTACTTGGAGCTTGGTCACCGAAAAATGGTCTTGCGCCGGCCTCCTTTTGGCAGCAAAGTCAAGTCGGCTCATGACATGCGACGCGAGTACCATGTCCTCTCAAAACTCCACGCTGCCTATCCGCCCGCGCCCAAGGTTCTTCTTTACTGCGACGATTCCTCCATTCTGGGCGCTCCCTTTTATCTGATGGAACCCATCAATGGAGTCATTCTTCGCAAAGATCCTCCTTCGGGCCTTCCCTTCACCCCGGACACCGCGCACACACTCTGCGCGTCCTTTATCGACAATCTCGCGCAACTCCACCGCATCGATTTCACGGCGGTTGGCCTCGCCGATCTCGGCAAGCCCCAAGGCTATCTTGAGCGTCAAGTTCGCGGCTGGATAGAACGCTACCATGGATCGAAAACTCACGATCTCCCCGAAGTCGATCAAATCTCCTCTTGGATGCAGCAAAACCTGCCTTCTTCGAATTACGCCACCCTCATTCACAACGACTACAAATTTGACAATGTCATTTTCGATCGGGACGACCTCAACAAGATCATTGGTGTTTTGGATTGGGAGATGTGCACGCTCGGCGATCCTCTCAGCGACCTTGGAACCACGCTCGCCTATTGGGTGGAAGCGGGTGATTCAGATGATCTACAAAAGTTGCGCTGGGGTCCGACCAACTATCCGGGCAGTATGACACGGAACGAGCTTGTGCAGCGCTACGCTCAAACGGCGGGCCGCGATGTTTCAGATATGGCTTTCTACGTAGTCTTTGCGCGCTTCAAGGTCGCGGTCATCGTGCAGCAGATTTATTACCGTTACCACGTTGGGCTGACGAGAGATCTCCGCTTTGCCATCATGCCGGAAGTTGTTCGCACCCTCTTCCGCCATTCCTGGCACAGCGCGCAGTCAGGAATGATCTAGTCGCCAGGTCACTCACCGCTCACGTCTCCCGGCATCCGTTGTTTACTTGTAATACCGTATGATCCACTCCGCCACGCAGCACGGCTTGCTACTTCCCTCGCACTCCACCGAGCAAGTAAACAAGGCTTCTTGCGCCTCCCCAAGATCTTGGAAGCTCAATAAAGTGAATCGCCCTCGAATTTTCGAGCCTTCGCACACAGGCGAAGGAAAGCGCACGCGGTTCAATCCGTAATTGATCACCAGCCGTGTGGCGCGGCCGATTTGAACCACGTCCTTTATGAATCGGCTGATGAGCGAAAGGGTCAGGAATCCGTGCGCAACCGTTCTCCCGAAAGGCGACTCTCGTTTGGCGCGCTCGCGATCCATGTGAATCCATTGCCGGTCTTCTGTTGCGTCGGCAAATTCGTTGATTCTCTCTTGCTTGACAACCAGCCATTCGCTCGCGCCAATTTCTTTTCCAACGAACTCCTTCAGCGCATCTGGCGTTTTAACCGTGAGTACGGCCATCCGCGTCCTCCCGTTCCGAGAATCCGTTTGTGCGTGAAGCTTGCTGGCATCTAGCGTGTCGTGGATTGCGCTTTGGGCTTGCCCCATTTCCCAAGCTCCCATTTCGCGATCGACTCGGTATGCACTTCATCGGGTCCGTCCGCCAATCGCAGCGTCCGCACGTTGGCCCACGCGCCGGCAAGAAACGTATCCTCGGAAACGCCCGATCCGCCGTGCGCCTGAATCGCGCGGTCCAGCACGCGTAGCGTGACGTTTGGGGCCACGACTTTGATCATTGCAATCTCCGCGCGGGCCGCTTTGTTTCCGACGGTGTCCATCATGTGTGCGGCTTTCAGTGTCAGCAGACGCGCTTGGTCGATCTCCATCCGCGACTTGGCGATGTCCGCGCGAATCGTTCCCTGTTCCGCGAGGGTCTTACCAAATGCCACGCGCAACTGCACGCGTTTGCACATCAATTCAAGCGCCCGCTCCGCCACGCCAACGCATCGCATGCAATGATGGATCCGCCCCGGCCCTAATCGTCCTTGCGCGATTTCAAATCCGCGCCCTTCGCCGAGCAACAGATTCGATGACGGCACGCGCACATTCTCAAACGAAATCTCCGCATGCCCGTGCGGCGCGTGGTCGTAGCCAAACACGGTCAACATGCGAACGATCTGCACGCCGGGCGAATCCGTCGGGACCAGAATCATCGATTGTTGCTTATGCGCCGGCGCGTTCGGGTCTGTCTTCCCCATGAAGATAGCAAGCTTGCAGCGCGGATCGCCGGCGCCAGAAGCCCACCATTTGCGCCCATTGATTACATATTCGGTGCCTTCGCGCACGATCTTTGCGCTGATGTTCGTCGCATCCGAAGATGCCACGCTCGGCTCCGTCATCGCGAAACACGAGCGGATCTCGCCCGCGAGCAACGGCTTTAACCACCGTTCTTTCTGTTCCGGTGTGCCGTAACGTGCCAGCACTTCCATGTTCCCCGTATCGGGCGCTGAGCAATTGCAAACCTCCGGCGCCATCGGACTGCGGCCCATGATTTCGCACAGCGGCGCGTACTCCAGGTTGGTTAACCCCGCGCCATTTTTGTCGTCCGGCAAAAACAGATTCCACAATCCCGCTGCGCGGGCCTTTGGTTTCAGTTCTTCGACGATCCGTGTCGGTTGCCAGCGGTTGTGCTCGATCTCTTCGCAATAACGCTGTTCGTTCGGATAGATGTGCTCGTCCATGAAGGCCAGCAAGCGGCGTTCGAATTCCTTTGTCTTTTCGCTGAATTCAAAGTCCATTGAATGTGCCTTAAAGTCACCCGCGCCTGGACCTACAGCCCGTTGCTCTTTGCTGATTTGCGGTTCACGGCCACACCGTTGTTCTAAAGAGCCACTCTGCGCGCGATTATATACAACGGTCCCAGGCGAGTCACGGTCACGTTGTGGGCGAGGATTTTGGCCAGTTCCCTGCTCGGACCCAGGCGCACTCGTTCACTGACAAATCTCGGCCCGAGGATGTCCGGCAATCGTAACGAGTTCTGTCTGGTCTGGCGTCTGTGAATCCTAGGAAATGCGGGTGGTATATTCGAAGCCCCAAGGTGACGTAGTACTTGAACTGCTGAGCTCGGGGAAAGAACTTCGACCACCGCTACCGGGAACTATTTAATTCCTTATGTACACGAGGAGGGCTGTACACGAGGAGGGCTTGCTATATCCAAGCGTTGATTCTATTGTCGGAGGCAAAATTTGTAGTCTTGTATCTAAGGAGAGAATGCCATGGACCGTCGTCACCTCGTGAATGCCTTCGTCGTTGGCCCCGCTTCCCTGGTCATGGCGATTGGAGCCTTTGTTGCCTCTCCGGGATCTGTCCGTCCGCAATCCTCCGCCGGTTCGAGAAACGCGGCGATTCCGGCAGAGCAGCCGCCGGCGGCTTCGCCCCTTGGCGCTCGCAACAATCTCCCAAATCCCTATCTTCCCGGAGTGAGCTGGGGAGTGCTCCCAGGCGGGAGAAAATGGGGCTCCACGGCCGGCATCGCCGTCGGTCCGGATGGCAACATCTGGGCCATCGATCGCTGCGGAGCGCACGGTTCGCGCGGCACCAACTGCGCTGAGTCTCCGCTCGATCCCATTCTGGAGTTCGATCCCTCCGGCAAGTTCCTGAAGAGCTTTGGCAAGGGACTGTTCGTAAGTCCTCACAAAATCACCGTAGACCACGACGGCCATCTCTGGGTTGCCGACAACGGAATAAAGGACGGCAAGGGGCAACAGGTCTTCAAGTTCGACGACAACGGTAAGATCCTGCTGACTCTCGGAAAGGCTGGCGTTGCTGGCCCGGGTCTCGATACCTTTGATCAGCCCACCGAAGTCGCCGTTGCTCCTAATGGCGACATCTTCGTAGCCGACGGCCACGGCGAGAAACCCACCGACAATGCTCGCATCATGAAATTCGATGCACACGGCAAGTTCCTCAAGACCTGGGGTAAGAAAGGAACAGGCGTCAGCGAGTTCGACTGCCCGCACACTCTGGCTTTCGATTCGCAAGGCCGCCTATTCGTCGGCGATCGCCAGAACAACCGCATCCAGATCTTCGATCAGGATGGGCATTTCATCGCCGACTGGAAGCAGTTCGGCCGGCCCAGTGGCATCTACATTGACAAGAACGATGTGATTTATGTGGCCGATTCCGAGTCCCGCAACGGCGAGCCCGGTTATGGGTACAATCCCGGCTGCCGCCGCGGCACTCGCGTTGGCAGCGCCAAGGACGGTTCGGTAAGCTACTTCGTTCCCGATCCCGCACCCTACCCTGCCGCTGCCGATTCCACAGGACCGGAAGGCATTACCGCCGACACTGCCGGCAACATCTACGGCGCGGAATTCACCATGGACGTGAAGAAGTACGTCCGCAAGAAGTAGCCCTTTCCGCCCCAAGAGCCCGCCTCCTGAAGGGGCGGTATGGGCCTTACCACAGCCGTCCTCAGGGCATGTCCGGAACGTCGGATTTTGCCTCAGAAGTTCAAACGCTTGCCGAGGCCTTATCCTCTCCGGTACCTGCTGAAAATCGGTGTTGAGCTCTTTCTCTCGCACGGCGATGGTTTTGAAGAACAGCGCCTTCCCATTCATCTCGACATCCAACATCGTCAACTCCCAGTGTCCCGATCCCATGTCCTGCTGTTCGACAAGGAACGTTCCGCCATTGTCTAAATGTCCCAACAGTCCCCAGCCGAACTTCACTGGGCTGGTCAGCCGCCCTTCAATCTCCGTCAGTCGCTTCTGCTCGCCGTCGACCAGCAGACTTCCCTCCATATGGTGAAAGACTTGTGCAGCACGATTCGAGGGACGGAAATTAGGATTGGGGCTGAAGTTCAGCTTGATGAGATCGCCCTGCATGCCGGCGTACTCAAATCGGAAGGCGTCTGGGAACATTTTCAAAAGTTCCCGTTCCTGTTGGCCATCTTCCGCCGACTTTTTCTGCTGTTGCCGCAGCTGGTCCGGATCATCTAGCATTTTCTGAATGCGCTGATCCTCAGCCTGGCGCTGCTTGGGATTTAATTCCTGGCCGTTCACTTCCAGGAGCCGCTCAATTTCTCCGTCGTTCGTGTCACACACGGCGAAAAGCTTTCTCTTGCCTTGCTCTTCCTTCAACTGGCGGTAGCACCATAGAGATTGATCGTTGATTTGCGCCTGGACTTCGTTCTGGAATACCTCACGGGCCAGCCGTCCGGCGTCCAGTTGCAGCTCCGCCGGCAGAGCAGAAACGGGAGCGCCAACGCAGCCGACGATGATGAGGAGGGCTGTTCCCAATCTGCCCGCCAAAGATGCTCTCGTAAGCCTCACAGGTCTAGAGTTGCAGCAAAATCGTCAGGATGCAATCCAGCGCATTCCCCAGCAGAGGCCTTTTTGTTAAACCCGAGCGCACCTAGTGCGGCGACTGCGGCAACGAGCGCAGATAAGCGATAACTGCTCTGGCATCGGCTTGATTCATGTGGTAGATGTGCATCGGTGGCCGCAGCGTTTCGCCCTCAGGCCCTGTTCCTTTCTCGAGGACCCTTTGTCCCTCTTCCTCCGTAAGGCCTGGGAAGCCGGCGAGCGCCGGAGCGCGGTACCGCCTAATTGGGGATTGGCTTCCGAACAAGACGCGGCACGCCTTGCGCCAGTAACCTATTCGCAGGCCTCAGTGAGGCGCCAGAAGAATCTGCCAGACTTGATTCTTTCGAGAGCGGAAGCAGGCCGCGGCCACCATCAGGTAGTATTTCCACATACGATAGAACCGCTCCCCGTAGCGGGGTTGCAGGTTTCTCCAATGTTTTTGAAAATTCTGAAACCAAGCCACAATCGTGCGGTCGTAGTCGCAAGCCCAGTTCTGCCAATCCTCAATGACAAACAAACCGTCCATGGCTGCAGTGATTTGCGCGGCTGACGGCAGGTGCGAATTCGGAAAAATGTACTTGTCGATCCAAGGATCTGTGGAGCGCGCAGAGCGGTTGGCTCCGATGGTGGAGAGATAAAGCGAGCCGCCGGGACGCAACACCCGCCGCACAAGTTCGAAGAATCTCCGGTAATTTTTGTATCCGACGTGCTCGAACATACCTAGAGACGCGACACGGTCGAACGTTCCCGCGACATCGCGGTAGTCTTTGAGTTGGATCTCGATGGGCAAACCCTCGCACAAGTGCTGTGCCCACTCCATTTGCTCACGCGATATGGTGACGCCAGTAACCTTGGCGCCATATCTTTCCGCGGCAAACTTGGCCAGGCCACCCCAGCCACATCCGATGTCAAGCAAAGTCATTTCGGGTTGCAGGCGGAGTTGACGGCAAACG
>Ga0126381_100002585_pt1 | contig 19594 bp, 26 predicted proteins | sample PanSoiMetPlot_28_FD_96465 | JGI IMG/M metagenome (GOLD analysis project Ga0126381, IMG submission 96465) | Tropical forest soil microbial communities from Panama - MetaG Plot_28 | ecosystem: Environmental > Terrestrial > Soil > Tropical forest > Bulk soil | place: Panama | collected 2016-02-17
CTTGCTTGGGGTGCCTTTATCTTGACCGGCCTTCGCCGACTGGCCGAAGAATACGCCCTGGCGCTAGAGGTCATTAATTCTGATCGGAGCGAGTAACGTGACTCTCGCAGCTCAGCTGACCCTTTCGTCGCCGCTGAATGCGTTGATATGGGTGTTTGGCGTAGCAGGCGGAGTGTCTATTGCTCTGACCGCCGCAAGCGGGACACTAGCGTGGAATCATCGGAGGCAAAGAAGTCGCTTGATTTCACGAATTGGCGCGAGCGAAACTGTAAAGAATTACAGCAACATTCTCACAGGTGGAGATCTGGTAATGGACGACCGGCTGCGCCTTAGCGCGATTCAGATGGCGCAAGCGCTGCGGGAAGAAGTCCGTCAGCGTCGGTCACCTCAGCCACCTGAGCCACCGCCGTATACGCTTGGCGGGCTCTGAGCGGCGGTGCCGACGCCGGCCTTCCACCCGTAGCAGATCATCCCGGTGCCGCCGACGGAGCCCTCGGCGACCGGGCCCCTGGTGGCTGCAGAGATCGCCTGGAAGACGTTCCCGGGCTGGATAGCGCGCACTCGGATGTCACTGAGCCGGGCGACGCTGCACTCGGCCGCGACCGGAGAAGCGCTGAATCTGTGGTTTTAGATCATCGGCGGCGGGCTGGCCGCGAGCTCAGGCGAACAGTCTCGTGGCGCGGAATGTGTCGGCCCTGACTGGCACGCCAGCCGGGCGGGGTGGGCGGCCGAGCCAGAGCATGACGCTGGCGCAGGCCCAGGCCGTGATCGCGTCCGCCCAGAACTCGGGGCCGCGGATCTTTGCCTACGTCGTGTTGTCGCTGGCGACAGGAGTCAGAACCGAAGAAGCACGGGCGCTGCGCTGGGAGAACGTCGATTTCGGTGATCTCGACGGGGTGCCTCCGCGTGCGGCGAGTGTTGAGGTGTGGCGTTCGGTACGGGACGAGGGCGAGACCAAGACCGTCAAGTCCCGCAGGACACTTGCGTTGCCGAAGCTCGCTGCGTCAGCGCTGACGGTCCTTCGCGATAGCGAGTCGCATCCGCCTGGCGATCTTGTCTTCCGGACCTCGACAGGTCGGGCGCTGGATGCCGCGAATGTCCGGCGCCAGTTCCGGGCTGTCTGCAGGGCCGCCGGCATAGGGGAGAAGTGGACGCCGCGGGAACTCCGCCACACGTTCGTCAGCCTCATGTCCGACAGCGACGTTGCGGTCGAGGAAATCGCACGGTTCGTCGGTCACGCCAGCAGCAAAGTTACGGAGACCGTCTACCGCCATCAGCTCCGCCCGGTAATGACTAAGGGCGCCGAGAAAATGGATGTGCTCCTTGGACCGCTCGCTTAGCGTTAGGGCTGCGTCCTTAGCCAAGTCGGCAGAGCCTATCCATCGTAAAGGAGAGGGTCTACGGTTCGACTCCGTAATGAGGCTCCACGTCAGAGGCCTAGCCGATCGAAATGATCAAGCTAGTGGTGACATTGGTGGTGACTAACGATCCGGCGCGCGATTCGTGTGCAGGAGCACTCTGGGGCGGCGGCCCGTAGTCCGCAAGTCAGTATGTCGGCTGCTCCGGAACTTGAGTCGAGCGCCTGGCTGGACCCGGCCTTCGAGCCCGACTGCTCCTGGGAAGTTAAGGTGTGCCGGTGCGCCGCACCATTCAATCGCGGGTCTGCCGCTCACCCATCGCCCCAGTGGCGCAGCAGGAAATGCTGCTTTCCCAGCAGGCCGCCCTCGCCGGTCAGCTTCAGCCCGCCCGCGGGCCCGCTCGGCCAGCTCCCGCAGCACCTGCTCGTCCGCCGCCGACAGCTGCGGCATGCCCTGGCCCTGCTCAGTCGTCACTTCCGTCATCTGGTGTCTCCTCCGTCTCGGAAGTTCCACCGTCGTATTTACAGTCCCGGACAGGCCACCCGGAGCGGTCGTGTCGGCACCGGAGGAGTGTCCTTACCGGACGCTCTGTTGGCCTTGTGACGCTCGCGCCCCTAGCTAAGTTGATTGGAAACGCTCCACGGCATCCGCCGTAACTTGACCAATCCCAGATGCGACCAACACTACTGTGACCAATCGTCAGGGCGCCCAGAACGTGTTTGTCGTCAGGTCAGCGGCATAGCTCGCGGTGACTCGGCGGCAGATCCGGCAGCGGGCGTGGGAGGTTGGGAGCCGGCGATGGCGGTCACCAGCTGGGTGCGGTTGGACACCGCCAGCTTGGCGAGGAATGGTGCCGAGGTGCTGCTCGACCGTCTTGACGCTGATGACTAGCTCGGCGGCTATCTCCCGGTTGGTCAGGCCACGAGCCGCCAGGCCCGCGACTGCCTGCTCGCGCGGAGTGAGCCGTGGCCGAGCAAAACCCAGCGCCGTGGCGCGGCGGGCGGGATTCAGCCCGCAGCCGGCGAGTTCAGCAGCGCAGCGTTCATAGAACGGCAGAGCGCCGAGCTGCGCGTACCCGGCCAGCGCCGCCTGAAGGGGGTCGCACGCCCGGCGGCGTTGCCCCTGGCGCCTCAGCAGCTTCCCTATCGCGTCATGGAGCAGCGCCTGGTCGAACGGACCGCACCCCGCCATGGCATGCTCGACGCCATCGGCGAGCAGGCGGCGCGCGAGATCCGCATCGCCGCGGGCCTGCGCGAGCGCAGCGCGCGGACGCGCCAGGCGGGCCAGCACCGAACGCCTGCCCCGCGCTGTCGCGAGCTCGAGCCACTCGGCAACGTCACGGCCGGCCTCGTCGTGCCGGCCCACGGCTGTCAGACCCTCTTGGTACCGCTCTCGCCAGGGGAAGACGCCGGGCTCGAAGGCGCCGTCCTTGTGCGTAAGGTCGTAAAACGGCATGGCGGCGGCTACCAGTGCCGGCCAGTCCTGCCGCGCGAACGCGAGGTGGACCGCGGCGTTGGCAGCAAAGCTGCGGCCAGCCTCATCGCCTAGTCGCCTGGCGCACGCATCCGCCGCAGCCGCCTGCGCTTCGGCCGCGTTCCACTGTCCCCTCGCGGCCGGCACCAGCGAGGCGATCGAATGGGCGAAGGCCCCGAACTATGGCTGGTCCGTGTCCTCGGCCAGCGACACAGCCGTCTGACTATGCGTGACCGCGCTGTCCCAGTTCCTTGACCGGTAGTCGGCCTCCGCCATGTACACGTAGGCGGGTACCCCGAAAGGATTGCCGAGGCTGATCGCCTGCGCACAGTCGGCGCTGCCGCCCGCGAGGTCGTCGTCCCATATCCGCAGCATTCCGCGGACCGCTAGCAGCGCCGCGTCGCCGGGCGGGACCGAGGTGGAGTCGGCGGGCAGCGCAGCAAGACTTGCCATTGCCTCGCCGGGACGTCCGCAGATCCACAAGCGCCAGGGCGAGATATCCGCGGGTGACGCTGGCCAGCTGATGGCCGGGCGGAAGTGCTCGCAGTGCCCGGACTGCCCACTTGGCGCTGTCCGCGCCGCAGCGTGGCAGGATCAAGACTTGCGCGAGCAAGTTGACGATCGGTCCGCGCAGATCGTCCTCCTCCGGCCCGAGGAGGTTCCATGCCGCCTTGAGCTCGGCCCGCCCCTCGGCGAAGCGGCCGGCGACAGCGGCCAGGTGGCCGCGCAGGTACCGCCAGCGCGCGCCGGGAATGCCCTCGAAGGTAGCGAGGATGGCTTCGGCGCCGCCGGGATCACCGGCCCAGAGCCGGTGCTCGGCTGCCTCGAGCAGCAGCCGGTGGCGGGCCTGGTCCCGGGAGGCCTCGGCTTCCCGCCATCAGGTTCGCGGGCCACCCTCGCAGTGTCTTCGATCGCCCGTCCCCGCGAGCCACCTTTCCTGCGACTAATCGTCAGGCTATGTCACCTATACCGTAGGAGGTACGGGCCTGGAATACTAGGCGATGTAGACCCAGGGCACTCCCATATAATTGGCATTGCCGTCACTGAAGTTCAATTCAGCAAACGAGCCGCCGCCGCGTGCATAAACATAGTACGATGCCGAAACTCTAAGATAAGCCCTGTCGGCTCCAAGGAGATCGGCGTAGTACATGGTGCGCCAGCCGTCAAATCGGTCGTTGACGTTTATGTTCTGACTGTCCATGTCGAACACGTTGGTCGTTCCGGTCGCTTTGTAGTTGTACTGATAACCTACGGCCGAAAGATCGATACGAGCATGTGCTTCCTTTGAGTCCCAGAAGCCATCATCGGAATAGATGATGTAGAATCCATGGAATGGCACCCAGATGGTGTGTCCATAGTAGGCATTCTGAGGGGCTACATAGGTGAACCACCAGTCCACCACGAGGGTTCCTTCGCAGGCTCCCGTGCCGAAGATTCCAGAGCCACTGCCGCTGCAGGAGTCCCAGACGTCGAGGTTGCCTGGATTGTAACCCTGCCAAAGCACAGTGCCATCGGACCAATGAACGACGGCATAGTACGGTGTGAACCATCCTAATGAACTGGGTGCGATTAGACGACCACCCGCGATTCCGGGGTGCGCCGCCGTTTCATTTTCCGGCAGTGACCTGGATTCGACAAGGGTAGCTTTTACCCTTTCGACACGCGATCGGGTTTCTTCGGTCGCTTCGTCGTGCGTTCTGTCGAGATTATCCAGCACGTTGACAAACTCTTTTGGCAGGCTCTTGTTCAAAGCCGCAATCCGCGCCCGCCCGCGTGTCTCAATGTCCTTAAGACGATCGGCTTGGTCTGTCTGGAGCTTCACTACCTCTTCGCGGCGTCCAGCCACCAGTTGCGCGAGCGTCTCATCGGACGCCCGGAATGTCGCTTCCATTGCGAATCCCTTCAAGTCGAGTGATGTTCATCTGCCCTTTGACCATAGTTCGCCGGGTGTCCCTGGAAATCACCGGAATCAGTGATTTTCGCGCAGACTACGGCTCCGAGACCGGACCGGCGAAGAGTTCGCGACGCTCGCATGGCCTGTCGGGGTGGAGAGGAAGCGTGCGGCAAGTTCGGTGCGAGATCGTACGCCGAGCTTTTGGAAGATGTGCCGGACGTGGCTCTGGACGGTGTTCTCGGTCACGAACATCGCCGAGGCGACTTCCCGGTTGGTCTGGCCTTGGGCGACAAGGGCGGCGATGCGGCGCTCTGTTTCGGTGAGCCTGTCCGCGGGGGAGCGTGTGGTGATCTTGGAAAGCTCCCTGCGGGCCTTGCCGGCCCATAGTGGTGCGCCTAGCCGTTCGAAGACGGTGAGGGCCTGTTTGAGTGAGTCGCTGGCGGTTGACTTCTGCCTGGCCCGCCGTTCGATCATGCCTTTCACGAGCAGGGTACGGCCCAGCTCGAACGGCATCGATAGCTGTTCATGATGAGAAAGCACCTCCTGGCAAGCGACCTGCTCGCGGGTGGTCGCTCGGTGTGGCCGACGTGGACCGGGCGCTGGCCGCGGTGGCGGTGTCGCGGAGCAGTGCGACGGTGGCGATGGCGCACCTGGCGCTGACCCGGGCGATCACGCGGGCGCAGGCCAAGGACCTGGTGCTGCGGAACGTGTCGGCGCTGACCGGCACGCCGCCGGGCCGGGAGGGTCGGCCGAGTCGCAGCATGACCCTGGCCCAGGCGACGCGCTGATCGCCGCCGCCCGAGCGGCCGGGCCGCGGCTCTGGGCCTCCATCATGTTGTCGTTGTGCACGGGGGTGCGGACCGAGGAAGCACGGGCGCTGCGGTGGCAGCATGTCGACTTCGGTGACCCCGCCAGCGTGCCGCCGCGGCCGGCCAGCGTCGCGGTGTGGCGGTCGGTGCGGGGCTAGGGGAGACACCAAGACAAGCAAGTCACGGCGGACGCTCGGGCTGCCCCGGCTGGCGGTGACCGCGCTGGAGGCGCTGCGCTAGGAGACCGGGCCGGAGCCGGGGGAGCTGGTGTTCTGCACCGCGGCCGGGCAGCCGCTGGACGCGGCGAACGTGCGCCGGTCGTTCCGCGCGGTCTGCAAGGCGGCGGGGATCGGCCCGGACTGGACGCCGCGGGAGCTGCGGCACACTTTCGTCAGCCTGATGTCCGACAGCGACGTCGCAGTGGAAGAGATCGCCCGCCTGGTCGGCCACGCCAGCAGCAAAGTCACCGAAACCGTCTACCGCCACCAGCTCAGGCCAGTCATGACCACCGGCGCAGAAAAGATGGACGCACTCCTCGGCGCCGCCAGCTAGCCCACCTCCACCCCTGGACAGGCCCGGCTCCCGATGCCGACGGCCGTCTCACCGGCGAGCACCCAGCCAGCTAGCCCCTCCGGATACCACATCGCTCCGAACGCCGATTAGGAACTTGAGGTGACTCCTTAGCTGGCAGCCCGGACAGGCGCGCAGAACGCCTGGTTTTGTGTGGTCGGGGTTAGCGGCGTCCGAGGGGTTGATCTTTCGAGTGAGACGTTGCCGGCCACGGAGGTGATACCGAGCACGTTGACCTCGGAGCTGGCCAGGGCCAGCAGGATGGCGGCCGCGTCGTCGATGCCGGGGTCTGTGTCGATGACGACCCGGGTTGCCGGGCGAGCGGACTGGCTGTCGTTACCCGGCATGGTGGTTATAGCTCCTGCGGTGACGGACTCCGGTGCTCGGCTGGAGAACATCGCCGGGGTCGGCCAGAGGGTGGCGATATCATCGCCGGGCCTGCGGGAAAGCACACGATGTCAGTCAGACAGTCGTCACCTGCGCGCCGGCGCTGGACAGGCTGCGCAGCTGCTCGCCGGTCACGCCGCGGTCGGTAACGATGTCGTCGACGTCGGTCACCATGCAGATCCGCGCAAACGTCACCTTGCCGATCTTGGAGCTATCGGCGACCACGATGCTGCGGCGAGCGCGGCGCAGGAAAGCCAGGTCGGTCTGCGCCTCCATCTCGTCGTGGGTAGTGCAGCCCTCCTGCGAGGTGAGGCCATCGACGCCGATGAACGCGATGTCGAAGTGGTAGTTAGCGAGCATCGCCTCTGCCGCGGGCCCGACAAGCTCGAACGAGCTGCGCACGATGCCGCCGATCACGACGAGCCGCAGGCCAGGCCTGCCGACCAGTTCCGACGCGATGTTGATCGCATTGGTCACGAATGTGATGTCACTGCGGTGGGCGAGCGCACGCGCTACCTCCAGTGCCGTGGTGCCGCCGGTCAAGCCGACCACTGCACCGTGGTCGACAAGGCTGGCAGCCGCCGCGCCGATGCGCCGCTTCTCGGCCAGATGACTGGCCCCGTCCCCGGCATCCACCAGCCTGGCCACCGCACCGCCGTGGGTGCGCACCAGCAGCTTGCCCGAGCTCCGAGCATCACCTGAGGCTCAAACCGATAGGCCAGCACCAGGGGCATGGGCGTGAGCAGGCTGAGCGCGATGTGAGGGATTAGCGCGAGTCCCGGCCTGGCGGCGCGGCAGCGCAGAAAAGAGCCACTGCATGACAATTCCCTTCGCTGCTGTTTCCAATGTCACGTGCAGGGCGGATGCTTAACATGCGGAATCGCCCACAGAACAGCGCACAGAAAGGACGGAGCGGCACTCCGGCGAGCCTATGAATCACACACACCGAGGGCGCCGGTGAGCGCCCGGCAGCATGCTCGGCACTTACCGGCTGAGCTGCGCAGCACCTGTCGGCCCGCGCTATCTAGCAGGTTGTTTGGGTGCTCAACTGCCGCAGGCGCCGGACAGTGTGCCGGGGAGGTCTCCTTTGCGCGCGCTCCTCGGGACTGACGGCGTGTGCGGCGGTGGGTCGCATCGGCATGCGCTGGCTAGCGGGCCATCATCTGCGCTAGATCGGGGGACGGCGGTGGTTATCAGGAGCGGTAATGGCCGAGCTTGAGCTGAGTTTTGCCGGGCTGCTGCGGCGGTTGCGTGCTGAGGCCAGGCTGACCCAGGAGGAACTGGCAGAGGCTGCGGGGATTTCCGCGCGGTCGGTCAGTGACCTGGAGAGGGGTGTCGCCCACACCCCCCACAAGGACACCGCGCAGTTGCTGGCCAGCGCGTTGAACCTGGCCGGGCCGGTCGGAGAGGTGTTTGTGGCTGCGGCCCGTGGCAGGGTTCCAGCCGCCGATGTCCTGGCAGCTCAGAACCGGATGCAGCCGGGAGTCTTGGCAGCGGCTGTGACCCTCGACGGCCCGGCACGGCCGTTAGGCCTGCCGATGCCGTTGACGGGGCTTGTCGGCCGAGAGCAAGACCTCAAGAAGATCACGGCGCTCGTGGCGGTCAGCCGGCTCGTTAGCTTGGTCGGTTCGGGCGGGGTGGGCAAGACTCGCCTGGCGATCGAGGTGGCCGCGGCGATTGCGCGACGGTCCGCTGACGGAGTCGACCTGGTCGACCTGAGTGGCGTTGCGGATCAAGGACTCGTGTGGGCCGCAGTGGCACAGGCGGTCGGTGTCGAACAACGAGCGGATGCTGACCTGGCACAACGGCTCGTTGGCGTCCTACGCGCGCAGAACCGGCTTCTGATCCTGGACAACTGCGAGCACCTGCTGGCGCAATGTGCCTCGGTAGCGACACGACTTCTTGGCTCCTGCCCGGAAGTGCGGATCCTCGTGACAAGCCGCGAACGACTTGGTGTGCCTGGAGAGGTCATCTGGCGGGTGCCATCGCTAACGTTTCCCTGGCCCGACCAGCAGCCATCTCTGGAGGAACTGGAGAGGTTCAGTGCGATGGCCCTGTTCGCGATTCGAGCCCGCGCCGCCCGGCCCGGTCTGGTGATCGCCGCCGCCGACATGGCCGCGCTGGCTTCGATCTGTTTCCGTCTCGACGGGATTCCGCTGGCGGTGGAGCTGGCGGCGGCGCGGGTGTCGGCGCTGAGCATTCAGGAGATCGCCGACCATCTCGGCGACGGGTTCACGCTCCTGACCCGTGCGGTCGGCGGGCCCGCTCGCCATCAAACGCTTCGCGCTTCGGTGGACTGGAGCCACCAGCTGCTCAGCGAGCCAGAACAGGCGTTATTCCGCAGGCTAGCTGTCTTCGCCGGAGGATGCTCGCTGCGCGCAGCGGACGCGGTCTGCACCGGGTCTCCTATCGGCCACTCTCAGGTCGTGCGGCTGCTAGCCGCCCTGGTGGACAAGTCGCTGGTACAGGCCGAGGACACTGCAACCGGGACCCGCTACCGGCCGCTCGAGGCGATCAGGACGTTCGCTGACGAGCAGCTCGCGGCGTCCGGCGAACTGGACGACATCCGCGCTCTGCATGGCAGCTACTTCACTGACCTCGGCAAGCGCCTACCCGCCAGGCTCCACGGTCAGGACCAGGGCATCTGGGCCAAGCGCGTCGACCAGGAGCAGGCGAATCTCAGGGCTGCCCGCATGTGGTGTGCGGAAGACCCGGCCCGCGCCGAGCTCGGGTTAGAGATGGCCTCGGGCCTTGCGGAGTACTGGGTTATCCGGGGCCTACTGGATGAGGCCACCGACTGGCTTAACGAAGCTCTCAAGCGGGCTCCTCGCCCGGGTACGGCCACGGCAGCTGCGCTGGGCTGGCTGGCCGTTATTGCTGGTTTCCGCCACGAAATACCGCGAGCCGGCGAGCTGTTCGGGGAAAGCACCACCATGTTCGAGCAAGCGGGCGACGACAGCGGACGGGCGCAATTCCTGGCCCTGATGGCACTCTGGCGTGCCGACCAGGGTGATCATCAGGGGGCCGCCCAGGCGGTTGACCGCGCCCTGGCTTTGTGCACGCAATCGCCGGAACGGTACATCGCCGCCCTGGCCCTGATGATGGCCGGCCTGACAGCCTTACTGGCGGCCGACACGGCCCGGGCCCGCATGCGCGCGACCGAGAGCCTGAAGCTCTCCGCCGACATCGGCGACCGCCGCTGGGCTGGCTATGCGCGGTGCGTCCTGGCCGACAGCCTGAGTCACGAGGGACATCCCCGGGAAGCGCTGGCTCTCCTGCGGGTGTGCGTGGCCGACTTCGAATCTCTGCTGGACCGCTGGGGCATGCTTATCAGCACGCACTCCGCCGTGCTAGCCCATGCGGCCCTAGGTGACTGGGCCCAGGCGACTATGGCGGCCGGCGTTGCCGACAGCTTGAGCGAGCGCATCGGCGGCCAGCCCTACTCCGCCCTGCAGGCGCCGCGGCAACGACCGCCTGGGGTGGCGGCCGTTGAGACCATCTCGGCAAGGGCCGCAGCCGAACTCGGGGACGCCGCAACTGCCGGGAGGGAAGCCGGCAGGACAGCCGGCCGCTCCGACCGGATCGCCGCCGCCCTGGGGCTCGCCCCCTAGCCCGCACCGCAACATCTGCGGGAAGATCTTCCACTCACGATGCGTGAGAAGGAGATCACCCAGATGATCGCCGCGGGCCTAACGAACCGGCAGATCGCCGAGCGGCTGTTCATTGCCAAGCGCACGGTCGACACTCACGTCGCACACATCCCGGGCAAGCTCGACTGCACCAACCGTGCGCGTCGATGCGTTCAAGACCGCTGCAGCGAAAGGGTCTACGCGTGGCGACATTCCTTGTTCTCCGGCAGGTTCCGGACCTGACCCGGGATCAGTACGGCTCCGCGCAGCACGCAGCCCTCGCCGCTGCCAGCCAGTCCAGCGCCGATGGCCGAGCGATGCGGTGCTTAGGAGGATTCTTCTTCCCCGGCGGCGAACGGGCCATTTGTATCTTCGCCGCCGAGTCAGCGGCCGATGTCGCGCTGGGCAATCAGCACGCGGGAGTGCCGTTGACGGAAGTGCTCGCGCGACTTCTGTCCCCTCGCCACGTCCTAGGCCCCTCGCCACCCGGTTCGAGATCAGCAGGCCTACGGCCCGCTTGCGCTGGGCGTGGTCCCCGAGCACCCGCTGGAACGGCTCGCGTGGCAGCGCCGCGCTGCCCAGGTCGGCGCCTACCGCGAGCTGTAAGGATTCGACCATCCGGATGAGCCGATGGGCCCCGAACCCGGCAGGCGACAGCCCAGAGAAACGGGCGGCCTGGCACTCGGCGTTCGCCGCGCTCGGGCCGGTCGACGGCATCGACCTGCGCGCCCAGCCCGATGGCTCGCTGCTCGACATGCGAGCGACCTACGCCGTCGAGATGGCCTTGGGCACCTCGGCATGTCGGCCGCGAAATGTGGGCGTTGCCGGGGCGCGTATTCATGCCGTTATGCGCATGATTAGTCGCAAATTCGCAGACGGGGTCGCTGGCATTGGCGAGCCGTCGGCCAGAGCGATTCTGTGGGCCATTCTGTGGGCGATCACGTGTGGTGAGGCGACCCGCCGCTGCCGATAGTGGACGCATGCAACTGACTGGCATCGTTAGCGATCACCTAAGTCGGAGGCAGACCAACAAGAGCACAGGAATGATGGACATGGCAGAGCTAAGTGGACGCATTTTCAAGATCAACAATAAGCTGGCGCTCGTGCCGATATTGCTCGGCGACATCCCGCCGCTGTTCGGCTATGCGGCATGGCCAGGTGCAACCGTAACCGTGACGTGCTACGTGCAAATCGGCATCTTCGGCGAGATTGAGCTATCTTCCTCGGCCACCACAGCGGCCGACGGCAGCTTCTCGCTCTCCGTCGATGTGCCCAACCCGTTCCAGGGGCTGCCGGTTTCGGTCGCGATCACGGTGACTTCCGGCGTCCCGGTGTACCGATCCGGCCGCGTCCCCCTGGACAGTATCAGTGCCGGGAAGCTGAACTTCTGGATCTTGCCGGTGCCCAGTGCCGGCGGCATCACGGCCGGAACAATAAGTGGCAAGCTTGCCAAGGTCGGCAGCCTGCCTTCGGGCACTTCGCTCAGTACAAACCCGGCTGGGCTCGACGTTTCCTTCAGTGAGGCCGTCGACCTAGTTGATGTCTGGTTTGGAATCGCCGTCCGGCCCGATACCTCGCCCAACCTGCAGAGCTTTGTGGATCTCAGCCTCCGGTACCTGAACATCGTCGACTTGCTTCCGCCGTTCATCTCGCCCACCGGCGCAGATATTATGCAAGAAATAGAAAATGGCGTTGTCGGAGCCGCCGGTGACCTGAACTCGAGCGTCCTGGCGATGATGGAAAAGCAAATCGTCGACGACGATAGTGTTAGCCCCGCGACTGCGCAAAAGTTCTTTACGCAGGATGTCTCGGTCACCTTCACAAACATTATGTTCGCCGACTATAAATGGGACATCTCAGCGACAGGCGACACGACGACGGTGATGACCGCGACCCTGTGTATCGGGTTTCCGCGGAACCCAACTCCTGGCGAGCCTATTCTTTAAATCGTCCGGCGTGTCGATTGCGAGGACGAGGTGACTGATCAGATGGCATCGCAAATGCCGATGGCTGCCATGGAGCATGCGCACAATTTCATGAACGTCTCGAGCCCGGCTACTCAGAAGACCCAGCGCCAAGTCGGCCTCGCGTCGGCCACGGAGCGGCAATGAAGGGGGCACTTGCGATAGTCACCGGCATCGCTGTGTCACTGGACGCCTGCGCGGGTCGCCTCGCATTTAGTCAGCGGGGGCGCATCGTCAGCTGAGCACTCAGCAGGGGACGACAGCGGCCGCGTGGCATTGGGTCAAGTGAGCGTCAGGCTGCGGACGAGCCGCCAGGAGGAGTGCTGATGCAGGATTTTCTAGCCCCAGTTACGACCATCGAACCGAGACGAACAGATCCGATATCACTGCTCTACATTAGGTCGTACCTGATCCTGCGCCTGGGTGTCGGCGTTGTCGGCATAGCACTCCCGTTCGCCCTTGTGCTTGTTGACGGACTGCTGTTCGACGGCAAGCCTTTCCCGCGGGTTTCAATTAGCGCGTACTACTACTCAGGGATGCGAGACCTGATGGTCGGCGCCATCTGCTCGACTGGCGTGTTCTTGCTGGCATACAAGATTGCCGAGCGCAACCTGGACAACACGATCAGCATCGTGGGCGGCGTTGGGGCCTTGGTAGCCGCACTTTCTCCTCCTAGTTTGCCGCCGGGAATTGCTCCTGGTCCGCTTCAAGAGCTCATCGGAACTGCCGTATGCGCCTGGATTCACTTCGGCGCGGCAGTGGTACTGCTCATATCTCTGGGCGCTCTTAGCTTCTTCTTTGGCCTCCGGGAGGGGGCAAGGGACCCGCAGGTCGGCAAGCTGCCACCCAAGTTCTGGCGGATCTTTCATTGGGTGTGCGCTGGCCTCATCGCCGCTGCGCTCATCTGGATGGGCCTTTTCTCGCTTTTCCCGCAGCTGGGACCGAGCCAGACCTTGCTTTATGGTGAGACTCTGTCGCTCTGCGCTTTCGGGGTCTCATGGCTCATGAAGGGACTTGAACTCGACACGCTCCGAGGTCACCCCGCGCCATTGCTGAGCAAGCAAGTGAGTTTGAGCCCAAATCGAGCGTGACTCGGCGACAGCCGTCGCGTACGGAGTCCTGGGACGGAGGTGCCTGCTATGGCAAAGCAGAGAATGCAGAAATTCATAGCCCGTGCAGTCATGTTCTCGCTTGCCGTCGGGCTTGCCGGCTGTAGCGGCGGTTGCAGCTCACCCGTCTTCTCATTCCCTTGCACCCCGAATATTCCGACTGTGCCTTCATACTATCCGGCGCCTGCGCAGCCCGCGCAGTCAACGAGCATGAACTTCGAACTGGACAACCAGTACATCACCGCGCTCGTGCAATCACTAGTCCAAACGCCCAATCTTTCGAGCGGAATCAACGTCACGGGGACCAGCTTGTCGGAGCAAGGCGCCGGTAACAACGTCGTCAACCTGCTAACGGTCGATTTTGCGCCCTGGCAAGGTAACCCGCGGGCGCAGCTAAGCAGTGGGTGGCAGCTGGACCTGACAATCACCCCGTACCTAGTGAACAACCAGACGGTGCCCAATCCGGCCAACCTGATGGAAATCCTCGGCAATAATGCCACCGAAGGCTTAGTGCTGCGGTTGGGTTACTCTGCTCTGCGTGATCCCAGGGGCGCCAACGTCACCCCCGTCGCAGTTTGCCCTTCACCATCTCCCAGCCCGACTCCCTCGGGGACGACTACCGACCTCACCACGTATATTCAGCAGACGGTTCTGGCGGGGATCTTGAGTCAGCTGGGCACCAAAAATTCGATCATTTTTCCCACCGACAAGCTTGCGAAAATCGCCAACAATTTGATCCCCACGACACCGTTTACTCCCGTGCCAATGGACGTCAACGGTGTGAATGTCGGCACTGACGGCAGCCTGAAGCTCGGCTTCGCCTTCAGCAACCTGCCGCCCTGTCCCCAGGGCTGCCAGCCAACCGCGCCGTTCGATCCGTCGCCCTACTTCAACGCTGGTGCAGAGCCAGGGGAAAACTATGACTGGAATCTGGACATCACTCCAGGATTTCTCCTGTCGGTTTTTTGGGTCAACGTATTGAGCGAGATGAAACACTCGTTCCCCAACGAGACACCTTTCGTAACGAACGTGGTCCCAAGCTTGGAGTACCCAAACCCGGCGGACCCAAAGTGGGTGAACAGCCCAATCGTCCTGACAATCTATGCGGGCGCAAATGGCAGTTGCGGCACCTTCAACTTTAGCGATGCCCCTACCATCACGTTGCAGATGGTTACCGACCCAAAGGGTGACTCGGTGGTGCAGGAAACGGAGACGAAACCGGACCCCGACCCAGGTCCTGGGCAGGCGTTTAAATATGGCTGCTGGTTGGCGGACCAAGGCATTTTCTGGGTCTTCAGTGTCTTTGATGTCGGTACAGTCATCCCCACGAGTGCCTGTCCGGGTGTGCTGGGCGAGCCCATTAAGCTAACCACCCCTACCGGAGATGTGCTGTATGGGACCGGTACGGTTACGGGCTATGGCGACCTGGTCATACTCGGCCGCAGCACAATGCTCGACGAGCAATACGCCAAGCAAAATCCCAACTCCCCGCCACGATCAACCGTGCCGCCCTGCACGCCCTCTTAAGAGCCCAACTGCTGCCAAGGAGCCGGTGACCGCCGTGCGGCGTCAGGCACAGACCAGATGGCGGGAGGGAACTGCGTGCCGATCCAGGTGTCACGCGCGTTGCGTCGCAGCCGGGAAGCCGTGCCGGCGCGCGGGTTCCCTTCACCGTACGGGCCTGATCGTCATCCAGATGGTGCCCTTGGCCCTGACCGGAGGCTCTCCGAGATAGGGCGGTAAGCCGGGAAAGGAGAAATCTGGAAAGAATTAAGTGAAAATATTTGTCGCCAAGTTGGCTGCCTGGGTTCGCGTCTGATCGACCCGAAGAGCGGCAACTTAACTTTCTAGAGGTCAGACATCATCGAAAGGAAGGATCCCGCCAATGACAACCGACAGCCTCGGCGCAGACGAATTTACCTTCGCGGGCGACCGAATGGAGATGACCTACCTGACGCAAACGCCAATCCCGAATGGAGGCCCGGAGCTTCGGTATCAGGGCCCCGAAGGCAACCTCGTCTTCTCGGGCGGACAGATCGCCCGCGTCGACAGCGCCCTGGGGACCCTGCTGACCGTCGTCCTTAGGCCCCAGACCGACCTCGGAGCTATCAAGATCACGGTTGCGGTGCCAAATGCATTTGGCGTCACACGTCAAAATCCCGTGAACTTCGGAACCATAGCGATCAAGACAACGAGCCGCGGCTCCATCAGTACCCCCGGCGTAGAGCTGACCTATGACGTCTTGCCCCTCGTGGCCCAGGCCAAGCAGGTGCTGCTTCCACTAACCAGTAATGCCACGGTCCTCAGCGCGGGCGCGGCAGCATCGGGCGGAGCGCGATAGCCGGGCCAGCTCAGGCGGCCGGGCCGGGGCAACGGCTGCCCCTGCCGCTTCCCAACGGCCGGCCCCGATTCATCCCGGATAGCGGGCCAGGGTTCTGCGCAACGCTTCCGGTGCCGAGTGCTTGGAGCAGGAACCTCTTGCCGGTGTCTGAGGCGCCGCAGACGCTCAGCCGACCATCGCGGTATTGAGTGACGGCGGAAATCTTGTCTGACCGCAGCCACACTGGAGTACCGGCGCGGTACCCCGGTGCCATACACGGGTGTTGCAGGTGAGCTCCGGGCACGTCCACTTGGCATGGAGCTCTCTGACTCTTTGCAGTGCGGCCTTTACCTCTGAGGTTGATGGATGTGCCTGACTTGCGTGTGGCTCGGGGGTTTGGCGCTGTGGTGACGTCCGCTTCAATGGCTTCCAGCAGGTGAGCCTGACCCGCTTATCTGTGAGGCACGGCACCGGTCAAGGCGGCGGGCGTGGTTAGTTCTGGCCTGTTCCTCGTAGCTGCCGGTTTGGGGGCGGACGGCACGGGGTCAAGGTGGAGACACCCTCTGTCAACCTGTCCGGTGGCGTGAGCCGGTGTTTGGGCGGATGTTCGCTGCGTGGTCAGGCTGGCAGGCCGAGTGCGCGGTTGCGGTTGGCTACGTGCGTGGCTTCGTCATAGGGCACGTGGTGGGTGAGGCAGTGCCACAGGATTTCGAGCCAGCGATTGCCCAGCGCCCGGAGAGCTGCGTGGTGGCTCTTGCCGCAGGCTCGCTGGCGGTCGTAGAACTCTTTGGCCCAGGGCGAGCGGCGGAGGCTGGCGAACGCCCATTTGTGCACCGCGTCGGCTAGGTAGCGGTTGCAGGCAAGCCGGTGGGCGACGACCAGGTCGCGTTTGCCGGACCGGCGGGTGACGGGGGCGCTCCCGGCATAGCATTGCAGCGAGTTCGGCGTGGTGAACTGTTCGATGTGCTCGCCGATCTCTCCGGCGATCCTGGCGGTGAGACGGCGACCGAGGCCGGGAAAGCTCAGGTAGATCTCGCCGCCAGGAAACGTCTGCCCCGGCTGGTCCTGTTCCGGGCCGCTGGGGTTGCCGACCAGTAGCTGACCCATTTGCTTCTCCCAGGCTTTGCGTTGAGCGTCCAGGAGCAGCAACTGTCGGGCGAGCAGCCGGATGGTGTCGGCTTTGGCGCGGGCCAGATGGGCCGGGGCAATGAAGTGATCTTCGGCCAGCGCCCGTTGCACTAGGTCGGCGAACCGCTGAAGGTAACCGGTGCGCTGGGCGCGGGCGAAGTCGATGATCTCCTCGCGGGACGCCGCGGCCAGCGCTTGCGCTGTGGGCCAGCGTTCCAGCAGCCGCAGAACCCGCGGCGCGCCAAGATCCTCACCGGCGATGGTGAGAGCGGCCGGGAAGACAGCCAGCAGGTCCGCGCGCAGCCGGTTGAGCAGCCGACGCTCATCGCGGCAGGCTCGCTCGTCATCGCGGGCGATCGATCGCAATTGTCCAGCGAGCTCGCCGTGCGGGATGAGCTGCTTCAGGCTGGCGTGCCGGTCCAGCGCGAGCAGACAGCAAATCCGGGCATCTTCCGCGTCGTCTTTCTTGCGCGCCGGGCCGCGCCGGCGTGACACCAGCTCCGGGTTAACCGGCAGGACCGTATACCCGGCCTCAACCAGCGCCTCGACCAGTAATCCGTGCCGGGTCTCGATCACCACCCGCACTTCGGCTGGATCCGGCTCAAGCCTGGCGATCCGTTCCGCAAGAGCAGACACCGCCTGCGGCCGGTGATCAACCCGCACCACCTCGATGACTCCCTCAGCCGGACGACCCAGCGCCACCAGGTGGAACTCCTCCGCCCAGTCGATCCCAACTCCGAGCACACCGCCTCCTTCATCCCTGCAGGCACAGTGGAACAAGCGCCAGCGGATTGCGCCCGCCAGCCCGACAGGAGGCGCCGCGCCGTGCTGATAGGCAGTCCTCGCAGGACAACACCCTCTTGGGCGTCAGGCCTCCCGGGCCATCCCCTGGGGACGCCGTCTCCATTAAGTCCTCGAAGGACAAGCGCCCGAAGCGTTCCCCAGGGGAGACCCGTGATCAGGAAGGTACTGCTATCAGCGCCCTGCGGACGAACGACCTTGACGCCGTGCCGTCCGGACCCGACGATGGCGTGGCGAGGGAAACGGGCGGCGTTGGGTGTCAGGTCATCTGCGAGTCCTCCGTCCTGGGGGTTGCACTCGGCTGGCTAGCGTTTCGCTGGCTCCCGCCGTGCCGGGCGCCCAGACTTATCTCGGTGCGCGGAGCGCTGTGGCCTGGCTCCGGCGACATGATGCTTGATCGGGTGCCCCGGCTCGGGGATCGAGGTGCGGCCGCTCATTCTTTGGAGGCTGCCCGGGAGGTGTCCTGGCAGCAGCGGGTTGGCAGGAGCCGGCCGCGGTTCATCGGTTTCGCGGGCGCGCCGTCACGGCCGGGCGGCTTACGCAGCGGGAGCTAGTGCCTCCTCGCCGAGCTCGCGCAGGGTGTGGTAGCAGCGGCGGGCCAGCTTGCGAGCGACCGACAAGGTGGCCAGTCCGGCGGTGCGCCGGTCCCGGGCTGCGGTGTAGTAGCGGTGGTCGGGTGCGGACGGCCGGGCGGCGCACTTGGCTGATTCATACAGCGCCCAGCGCAGCAGCTGCGGCCCTTGGCGGGACAAGTGTCCGGCCGAGCGCCTGCCATCGGAGGAGTACACGGTGATGTCGAGCCCGGTGTGGCAGATCACGTCGTTGGAGCTGGCGAACCGGCGCGCGTCGCCGAGCTCGGCCCAGATCGCGACTGCGGTGACCGGGCCGACGCCGTACTGAGTGACGCGCAGCGTCCGGCAGCCGGGCTGGCGGCGCGAGATCATGTCCAGCTGGCGGTGCAGCGGGTCCAGCTCGCCGGTCAGCCGGTCGATCTGCCGCAAGCCGGTCTCGACTGCCTGCCGCCCGGCCACCGCCGGCAGGTCCATCCCGGCAACGGCAGCGCGGCCCTGTGCGGTGCACATGCTCGGGCCCGCCGGGACGCCCTGGTGGAACAAGGTCGCGGCGATCCGCTGATGCCAGCCGCCGCGCTCATCCAGCAGGTCCTTGTACAGCCGGACGGTGGCGCGCGCCTCCAGCACGTGCGCCGGCGGGATCCAGCACTCGGGCAGGTCCCCGGCCGCCAGGTGCGACCGGATGTGGCGGGAGTCGGTCTTGTCGGTCTTGGCGTGCCGTTTGCGGCCGCGCAGCGCCGCGGTATCGGCCGGCTCGGCCAGGTGCGGGATGATCCCGGCGGCTGCTAATTCCTCGACCACATACCGCCACCCGGTGCACCCCTCCAGCGCGAAATGCACCTCATCCTGGCCGCCGAACCGCGCCAGCCACTGCCGCAGGTGATCGCGGTCAGCCGGCACCACCCGGCCACGCTGCACCTCCCCGCTCACGGTGTCTAAATAATCGAAAGTCAGCTGCCGGCGATGCACGTCAAACGCGCCTACGATGCTCATCAGGGACCTCCTCGAGCTCCTACCGAAACTGGGACAGGGACCTTAACTCCCTAAGCCCGTATGCCGTAGATACTGCTACGACTGACGCCGGGGAGGTCCCGCCCTCATATGGCATCTTTGACGGACATCCAACATCAGGGGTTCGCCCCGGAAGGATGCCCGATCATGGAGAGCATGGGGAAGAGGCCCCGCAAGCGCCCCTCGTTCACGCCGGAGTTCAAGGCCGAGATGGTGGAACTGTGCCAGCGCGGGGACCGGTCGGTTGGTCAGGTCGCCAGCGACTTTGACCTGACCGAGACCGCGGTGCGCGAGTGGGTCAGGCAGGCCGGCCGGGATGCCGGCACGCTGCAGGATGGCGGTGCGATTGTCCCGAGGGCGGAATCTGGCGCGGAGGGCCTGCTGACCCGGACCGTAGAGCCGGTTCCCTCCCCGCCCTGACATGACCGGCCTAAGAGGTGAATGGGCAGGCCGTTCCTCGCGGCCGCTGGCGGGCAGATTTGAGCCCGGGAACGGGGCCGTCACAAACGAACGTTTAACGGACGCCATAAACCTTGCCGCGCGCGAACGCTGAGCGCATGAGACCGATC
>Ga0126381_100002586_pt1 | contig 19594 bp, 17 predicted proteins | sample PanSoiMetPlot_28_FD_96465 | JGI IMG/M metagenome (GOLD analysis project Ga0126381, IMG submission 96465) | Tropical forest soil microbial communities from Panama - MetaG Plot_28 | ecosystem: Environmental > Terrestrial > Soil > Tropical forest > Bulk soil | place: Panama | collected 2016-02-17
CATGCCTGATTCACAGCCCATTGCCGTCGCCATGAGCGGCGGAGTAGACAGCTCCACCGTCGCCGCGCTACTGGTGCGTCAGGGCCACAGCGTGGTCGGTCTCACGATGCAGCTCTGGAACCAGCGCCGCTTGCCGGAACTTGTGCCGGAAGGCGGCGTCGAAGGCGGGCACGGCCGGTGCTGCTCGCTCGACGATGTCTACGATGCGCGCCGCGTGGCCGAACAGGTGGGCATCCCTTACTACGTGGTGAATTTCGAACGGCAGTTCGAAGATCACGTGGTGAAGCCATTTGTGGAGGAGTACCTGGCGGGCCGCACGCCGATTCCATGCACGCTGTGCAACAACTACATCAAATTCGACCGCTTCCTGGAGATGGCCGATTCCGTGGGCGCTCGCCTGATCGCCACCGGACACTACGCGCGCATTCGCCGCGACGAGGCGAGCGGACGCTATCAGTTGCTCCGTGCGGTGGACGGGAGCAAGGATCAAACCTATTTTCTCTTCGGCCTGACGCAGGCGCAGCTCGCGCGCACGCTGTTTCCGCTGGGTGAAATGACGAAGCCCGCAGTACGGGAGTTGGCGCGGTCGATGGACCTGCCGGTGGCGGACAAGGGCGACAGCCAGGAGATCTGTTTCATCCCCAAGGGCGACTACGCCGCGTTTTTAAACGCGTATCTGCGCGAGACCGGGGTGCCTGAACGAAAGACGCGGGGTGAAATCGTCGGTACCGACGGCCGGCAGCTCGGCACGCACGCGGGCGTTCACCGTTTTACGATCGGGCAGCGGCGCGGGTTGGGCATCGCAGCCGGCGAACCGTTGTACGTCATCTCGACCGATCCGGCATCGCAGCGCGTCGTAGTGGGCGGCAACGACGACCTGTTGTGCGCGCGCTTCTTCGTGCGCGACGTCAATTGGATCTCGATTGAAGGGGCGCGGCCGGGCCTGCGCGGCCAGGTGAAGATCCGCAACAAGCACGCTGCTCGACCAGCATCGATTCACCCGACGGCCGATCCTTTGCGCGTGGAGGTGGTATTCGACGAGCCGCAGCGGGCGGTCACACCGGGCCAGGGCGCCGTGTTTTATGACGGCGACGTGGTCCTGGGCGGGGGGTGGATCGAGTAATGGCGGCTGCGAGCCGCGCGCGACGGGCGTCGAGACCCACGGTGCCGTGGTTTTGTCTTGCGGCGCGTCGTTTCTGCCTATGTTTCAGGTTCTAAACTCCTAATCCGATCTACAATATGGTTAGGAGGCTGAGCCATGTTTAGCTTCTTCGCCATCTTCATGTACATGGCTGCGATGGCCGTCCCCGCCTGGTTACTTTACTATTTCGGATCGGAACCCTGGTATTGGCATGTCCTGGCAGCCCTGTTTGGGCTGGGCCTGGGTTTTGTGCCCCTACCGGCGCGTTCCAATCCGATCTTTGACCTGATCTTCGGATTCGGGTTCGTCTCTCTGATGCTGTGGGGCATTGGCGGGCTCTTCACGTGGCCCCCACATCGGGAGGGGCAAAACTGAGGGAGCTCTCCGCTACCGGCTGCGAGCTTAGGCGAAGGCGGCTATCAGCCATCAGCTTTCAGCTGACCGCTTACGGCGTCGGAGCTGAAAGCGGATTGCTGACGGCTGTAAGCTGGTAACTGATTGCTGATTTCCGAACATGGCAGCAACCGGCGCCGCTCCGCATTCCGCAATTGGTCGGAGTACGTGGCTGTCCTCTGCGCCGTCAAATCGATGGAGTGGGCGCCGCCCCCCGTGGCGGATTGCTTAAGCTCGGTTTATGTCGCGCTATTGGATCGCGCTGTCCCGCGGCTCAGGCATGTGGCCATGCGCAATCTGGCGATGGCGATGCCGGAACTGGGCGAAGCGCGGCATCGCGAAATCGTAGACGGCGTGTTCCGTTCCACGGCGCGGGTGATCGTGAGCTTCGCAAAATTCCGCAAGATTCGCCGTGAGAATGTCGCCGAATGGATTCGCGTGGAAGGGCTCGAGCATGTTGAGGCGGCATTCTCCCAAGGCCGCGGTGTGCTGTTCGCCACCGCTCACCTCGGCAATTGGGAACTGAGCGCCTTCGCCTGGGCCTTGATCCATAAACCCATGAACGTCGTGGTGCGGCCGCTTGACAATCCGCTCATCGACAGGCTTGTCGAACGGAGACGCGCGCTTTCGGGAAACCGGCCGATCGGCAAGCGCGGCTTCGCGCGTTCCATTCTGCACGCGCTGGCGGCGAATCAAGCGGTCGGCATCCTGATCGACCAGAACACCGCTGCGGACGCCGGCGTGTTCGTCGATTTCTTCGGGATGCCTGCCTGCGCTGCCACCGGATTCGCCAAGTTCGCCGAACACAGCGGAGCAGCCGCGATTCCCGGTTTCGCGCTATGGTCGGAAGAGCAGAAGCGCTACGTGCTCCGGTTCTATCCGGCGGTGCCGATCACCGGCGACGCCGCCCGGGATACACAGGCGCTGCAAGCGTGTCTGGAAGAAGTAATCCGTGCCTACCCGGAGCAATGGTTGTGGGTGCACCGGCGGTGGAAGACGCGGCCCCCCGGGGAACCTTCCTTGTATGAAAGCGTACCGGCAATGGGGAATTTGCCGTAGTATTCTAACGATGTAGGCCGCGCGGCTTGAGCCGGCGGCTCCCACCGATGAATCCGTTCAAAGGCTCTCCGCTCAACAGTACTGTGGTCGCCTTGGCGCTGACGTCGATGGCGCTCATCGTGTCGTTGGTGGTGCGGCCATACATCGAGCAGGACATTTTCATCCTGTTCTATGTCGCGGTGTGGCTGAGCGCCTGGTATCATGGCCCGACCGGCGGGCTGACGGCCACGGGCGGAGCGGCGCTCGCCATCCTCTATTTCTTCCTGCGCCCCGATCCGGACGCAACCACGCCTTCCTGGAGTGTGCTGACGCGCCTGGTGATTTTTGTGCTTTCGGCATCACTCCTCACCTGGCTTACCGCCGCGTGGCGCGACAGCCGCCAGCTGTTGTCGTCGACGCTGTCGAGCATCGCGGACGCGGTGTTGGCTACCGATCGCGATGGCCGTATCACCTTTCTGAACCCCGTGGCCGAAACACTCACCGGCTGGCCGCGAGAGGAGGCGCGCGGTAAGAAGGCCGGCGAAGTGTTGCGTCTGGTGGACGAGAAAACTCACGAGCCCGTCGAGAATCCCTTCAACCGTGCCTTGCAGGATCGCGCCGTTGCCGCGCTCAGCGGAGCGGCCCTGGTCTCGCGCACGGGCGCGGAAGTTCCGATTGAACACAGCGCGTCTCCGGTGCGCGACCAGGGCGGTCGCGTCCTCGGCGCCATTCTGGTGATGCGCGACATCAGCAAGCGCCGCCAGTTGGAAGAGCAGGCCACCCACTCGCAAAAGATGGACGCGGTCGGCCGTCTCGCGGGCGGCGTGGCCGGCGACTTCAATAACGTTCTCACCGTCATTACCGGCTACGCCGAGCTGCTGCGCGCGGAAGTGCCCTCTGACGGCTCGATGCGCCGGTTTATCGATGAGATCATCTATGCCGGTGAGCGCGCCGCGGCCCTCACGCGGCACCTTCTGGCATTTAGCAAGGGCTCCGCGGCGCAGCCCCGCGTGGTCGATCTGAACACGGTAGTTTCCGGTATGGAGCCGATGCTTCGCCGGCTGCTGGGACAGAACATCGAGTTGATTCTTCTGCAGGCTCCCGGGTTGGGGCGGGTAAAGGCCGACCCCTCGCAGCTGGAACAGGTGGTCCTGAACCTCGCGACCAACTCGCGCGACGCCATGCCGCACGGGGGCAAGCTGGTGGTGGAGACCGCCAACGTGGAACTGGAAAATGGCGATCCCAAGAGGGCGGGAGCGACCGCGAGCGGCAGCATTCGGATCTCCGCGGGCGAGCCGCCGGGGCGCGGATCGTATGTCATGCTGGCGGTGAGCGATACCGGAAAAGGCATGGACGCCGAAACGCGTTCGCGCCTCTTCGAGCCATTCTTTACCACTAAGGCTCCGGGCAAGGGAAGCGGGCTCGGGCTCGCGACGGCTTACGGCATCATCAAGCAATCCGACGGGCAGGTGACGGTTTACAGCCAGCCGAATTGCGGCACAATCTTCGAAATCTACCTGCCGCGCGTCAACGAGCCGGTCACCGAACCTGAGCGGAAGCGGTCGGCCAAAGGGTCGGAGACCATCCTGCTGGTCGACGACGAGGAAGGCGTCCGCAAGCTCGTATCGGCCGTGCTCCGGTCGAACGGATACGAGGTGCTGGAGGCGGCGAACGGCGGGCAGGCACTGGCGTCCTACGAGAAGAACTCGCACAAGATCGACATGGTGCTTACCGATATCGTGATGCCGCAGATGAGCGGTTTCGAACTCGGCAAAGAACTAACGAGCCGCAACCAGAGCCTGAAGATTCTCTACATGTCCGGCTACCGCGAGAATGCCTTCGGCGCCAACGGCGAAGCTCCCCGCGCGTTTCTCCACAAGCCGTTCACGCCGGACATCCTGTTGGGGAAGGTGCGGGAGGTGTTGGATTCGGAGCTGGTGTGAAAGCTGTCAGTTCACAGTTGTCAGTTATCACGATCGGAATGCGACGCGTTCACTCCAAGTTGATTGCTGAAAACTGTGGACTGTGAACTGAAACCTCATCCTCCAATTGAATACATCGGCCGCGGCGGTGCCACGAATTTCGCGGAATTGATCTCGTGGCCTTCCCACTTAGCGGCTACATTGCGGCGGATCATTGCGGCGAGCTCGGCGTCGGTGGCGCCGCTGCGCATCGGCGTCTTAATGTCGTCTTCTTCCAGGGCGAACAGGCAGTAACGGAGCTTGCCGTCCGCCGTCAGCCGGATGCGGTTGCAGCTCAAACAGAAGGGCCGGCTCACCGACGCGATAAAGCCTACCTTGCCGATGCCATCCGAAAAGCCGTATTCGGTGGCGGGCGCGCGCGGATCGGGATCGGGCACGGGGATGAGCGGTGAGATCTCGCGCGAAAGCGTCTCGATGATTTGATCCGCCATTAGCACCTTGCCGCGGTCCCAGAGATTCTGCGCATCGAGCGGCATGAACTCGATGTAGCGGACCTCGATGCCGTGTTCGCGCCCGAACTGCGCTAGGGGCACGATATCGGGTTCCACAAGGTTCTTCACGGCGACGGCGTTGAGCTTGATCGAATAGCCCAGCCGGCGCGCGGCCTCGATGCCGTTGAGCACCTTGTGCAAGTCGTCGCGGCGGGTGATTTGCCGGAAGCGCTCGCGGTCGAGCGTGTCCAGGTGTACGTTGATGCGGCGCAGCCCGGCCTCAAAGAGCGGTTCGGCCATGCCGGCCAGTAGCACGCCGTTGGTCGTGAGCGCCAGGTCGCGTATGCCCTCGATGGGAGCGAGCCGGCGCACCAGGTCTGGCAGCCCACGGCGCACCAGCGGCTCGCCGCCCGTGATGCGCAGCTTAGTGATGCCAAGGGTGACGGCGATGCGGACAAACCGCTCGATCTCTTCAAAGTCGAGGATCTGGCTGCGATCGACGAACTCGACATCCTCCTCCGGCATGCAGTAGAAGCAGCGGATATTGCAGCGGTCGGTCACGCTGATCCGCAGATTGTCGTGCACGCGGCAGAAGCTGTCGAGTAGTGGTTCCATTACTTGAGCGCCAGCATGCGCTCCAGGGGCACCAGCGCCCGTTCCATGATCTCGGCCGAAAGCTCTACGCGCGGTTCCAGGTTCAGCAGGCAGTCGCGCAGCTTCTCCAGCGTGTTGAGCTTCATGTAGGGGCATTCGCTGCAATTACAGTTTTCGTTGGCGACGAAGTAGAACTGCCTGTCCGGATAATGCTTGGCCAACGAATAATGTATACCGCTTTCGGTCATGACGATGAACTCATCCGCTCGGCTACGGGCGCAATACTCAATCAGCGCCGACGTGGACCCGACGAAATCCGCCATGGCGAGCACGGTTTCGGGGCACTCGGGGTGCGCGATCACCTCGGCATTCGGATGCTCGAGGCGCGCCTCGGCCACGCGCCGCGCCGGGAATGTAGCGTGAACTATACAGGTGCCCTGCCAGATCCGCATGTTCTCACGTCCGGTCTGGCGCTGCACGTAGTTGCCCAGGTTGCGGTCGGGCAGGAAGAGGACGGGCTTTTCGCGCGGAATGGAGTTGACCACCTTTACGGCATTGCGGGAGGTGCACAGGATATCGCTTTCCGCTTTCACTTCGATGGAGGTGTTGATGTAGCTGACGATGGTGTACTCGGGATTGCGGCGGCGGAACTCCCGGACGGGTTCCGCCGGGCAGGCATCCACCAGACTACAACTCGCTTCGCGGTCGGGGACTACCACGGTGCGGTTCGGGTTGAGTACTTTGGCTGTTTCCGCCATGAACCAAACGCCGCAGAAGGCGATTACATCGCCGTCGAAGTCGCGGGCCTTGCGGGCCAACTCCAGGCTGTCGCCAATGACATCGGCGAGTTCCTGAATCTCGGGCTGCTGGTAGTGGTGCGCCAGCAGCGTGGCGCGCCGCTGCTTCTTCAAGTCGAGGATCTCATCGACAATCGTGGTCGCGGTTAGCATGAGGGAATCGTTCGGATTCGGGTTTCTCACCCAATTTTAACAAAGCGCCCTCCGGCGTTCATAATGAAGACGTGCGGGTGGTCTTGATCTCGACATACGAGCTGGGACGCCAGCCATTCGGCCTGGCGTCTCCGGCGGCGTGGCTGCGGGCGGCGGGGCACGACGTGACCCAGGTCGATCTTTCGCGCGGCGCCTTGCCGGTAGTGGCGGTGGAAGCGGCCGAGATTGTTGCGTTCTACCTGCCCATGCACACAGCGACACGACTGTTTCTGCGGGTGATCGGGAGAGTGCGCGCTGCGAATCCGCTTGCGCGGCTGTGCGCGTATGGCCTTTATGCGCCGCTCAACGAGAAGCTGCTGCGGCAGTCCGGCATCGACGCGGTGATCGGCGGCGAGTTCGAGCAGCCGCTGGTAGACTTTGTGGGGCAGGCTGGCAGCCTGCGCGCCGTTTGGAAGCCGTCGCAAAGCTCGTTGGTTTCATTCGATTGCCAATCCTTCCTCGCCCCCGACCGCGCCGGTCTGCCACCGCTAGCCTCCTACGCACGCCTGGAGACGATTGGCGGCACGCGAACCGTCGGCTATACGGAGGCCAGCCGCGGCTGCAAGCATCTGTGCCGGCATTGCCCCGTGGTGCCGGTCTATCAGGGCCGGTTCCGCATCGTGCAGCCCGCAGTCGTTCTGGAAGACATCCGGCGGCAGGTAGAGGCCGGAGCGCAGCACATCACCTTCGGCGATCCCGACTTTCTGAACGGTCCGGTACACGCCGAACGCGTGGTGGATGCGCTGCATCGCCAATGGCCGGAGCTGACTTACGACGTGACGGTGAAAGTGGAACACCTTCTGGCGCAGCGCGAGATGCTGCCGCGCCTGAAGGCGACGGGCTGCGCCTTCGTGACGTCTGCGGTGGAATCGTTCGACGATGCGGTGCTGGGGAAGTTTGCCAAAGGTCACACGTGTGGTGATTTCGTCGAGGCGCTCCGCCTGATGCGCGCGGCCGATCTGCCGCTTTCGCCCACGTTCATTCCGTTCACTCCGTGGACCACATACGAGAGCTACCGCGACTTCCTGCGCCGGCTAGTGGAACTCGACCTGGCGACGCAGGCGGCACCCATCCAACTCGCCATTCGGCTGCTGATTCCCGAAGGCTCTCTCCTGCTCGAACTGCCGGAAATCCGTGACCGCATCCAGCCCTTCGACACCCGCGGCCTGTGTTATCCATGGCGCAGTTGCGACCCGAAACTGGACGAGTTGTGCCTCACGATGCAAGCCGCAATTCAACAGGGCGAGCGCCGCTCGGTCGACCGTACAGCGCTATTCCAGCGGATTTGGGAGATGGCCGGATGCGGAACCTTCCCCGGCCTGCCGCTGCCGGCGCGGGCTACGATTCCCTATCTGACCGAGCCCTGGTATTGTTGAGCGGAGCCAACCGAAGAGCAGGTTGCTCTTGTTTAAAATGAATAAAGTTTTTATATTCTGATTATTACGAGAAAGGTGCATTTCTCCCCAAACTGGCACGACGGCGCATCGACATGCTTCCCCCCGGATACGAAGGCCAGCGGGAACCAGCGTCCTAATGTGAGTCGAGACCGTTGTTGGAGAACGTGGAAGCGGAAGCCTTCGAGAAGATCGTGGAAGATGTGGAATCGTGGCCGGGGCTGGTGAAACGTTGGCAAGAAGATACCCGAGGCCGGCTGAGGCGGTGGCGGAACAGAGACTTTTCCACTGGCAAAAAGCCGGTCAACGAAGCCGAATACCGAGGAGAAGAAGACTTCGCCCGATATCCGAACCTCACTACGGAAGGCGAAGCACTGATCGGGTGGATGAAATGGATAGATCGTTCGAATCCCCGGCTGAAGATGTTGGCTTGTCCACCTGTCCACCACGACCAGAGAAGGGTACTCGAAAGCCGTTGAAGCCCCGCTGAACAGGAGCTATCGAATTTCCTGCGGAACGGGGTGAGCACTGGATTCGAGCTCGCTCTCCGATACGGTCAAGCCGCCATTCTGGGTGTACGGCACGGTTAACAACGCCTGCACCCGCACGCTATCGCCAAAACTGCACTGTTACTCGTAGCCCTAACGGCAGGCTTTTGGCCGCCGGATCCAGGTCCACCAAAACTTCGAGGATATCGCGGTCGCTCCTCTCCGCCGGGTCGCCCGTCCGCGTGTGGCGGCGACCCATGATCGGGGCTTGGTAGCTGATGCGGGCTGCGAATGTCTTCCCCGGCCAGCCGTCGCTAATCACGGTGGCGCGGCTTGCACCCTTCACTTTTCCGACGTCCTGCTCATCGACTTCCGCGCGCACGCGCAATCGGGTCAGATTGGCCAGCGTCAGTATGGACTTCGGATTCGCGGCGCTGAGAAATTCTCCCTCCGTGGCGTAGGTGCGCAATACGGTAGCGTCGATGGGGGACTCCACCGTGCACTTGGCTAAACGGGCCTTCGCCGCTCCGATGCGGGCCTCGGCAGCCTGGATCTCGGCGTCCGATTTTGCGAGGTCCTCCGGCAGCGGCTCGGCAGCCGCGGCACGACGCTGCTCGACCGCGGTTTGGTAGTCGGCTTCGGCCACACGCCACTCCCGTTCGGCGCGATCGAAATCGCTCTTGGAAATGTCATCTTTCGCCGCCAGACCCTGGATGCGCTCGAACCATGCACGTCGTTCGCGCAAGGTGGCCTCGGCTGCCACAACCCGGGCGGCTGCCGCGGCGCGATCCTCGGGACGCCCGCCAGCTACCAGTCGCGCTCGCGTCCGAACGGCCACTTCCAGTTCGGACTCATACTGCGACATCTCCGCGGCCAGTTCGCGGCAGTCCAGACGCGCCAGTACCTGCCCGGCGTGCACACGGTCGTTCTGTCGCACGGGCAGGCTCACGAGGACGCCATTAGCTGCGACCCCGATGTCAAGCGGATCCTCCCGCGTCTCGACGCGCCCGGGGCTTGCCAGCAACAGATCCCGTTCGTTGGAGACCGCCGCCCCGTCCCGGGTCTTTGCTTGCGTGCGGCTCGCCTGGCAACCTCCGAATAACAACACCCCAAGCGCCAGTAGTAGTGCCAAAACGGTCTGCCCCCTCATCAATTGTTCTCCTCCTGAATGCACCCATCGAGCATGTGGAACCGCCGGTGCGCGTAGGCCCCGAGCCGTTCGTCATGGCCCGCCACGACCACGATGCGCCGCTGCTCGATGGCGATCCGCCGCAGGAGCGCCGCCACCTTCAATCCGTTTTCTGAATCGAGCGATGCCGTAGGCTCGTCGGCAAGCACGATCGGCGGGTCGTGCGCGATGGCCCGCGCCAGCGCAACGCGCTGTTTTTCGCCACCGCTCAGTTCCTTGGGCTTGAGATGCATCCGGCTCTTCAACCCGAGCTCCGAGAGCACGGCTTCGGAGCGCCGCAACCGTTCCTGCCGTCGAAATCCGTTGAGACGGAGCGGGAGCGCCACATTCTCTCGCGCATTCAGCGACTCAAACAGGCGGAATGACTGGAAGATGAAACCAATCTGCCGTAGGCGGAGGCGTGTGCGGACATCCTCGCTCAAGCGCGCGGCCGGCTCCCCAAGAATGCGGACCTCACCCGAATCGGGCCGCAGGATACAGCCGAGCAGTGTGAGAAGACTGGTCTTACCGCTGCCGGAAGGGCCCGTTAACAAAACCATCTCTCCAGGCGCAAACGTCGCCGCGATCCCCCGCAGCACGGATCGGGAGCTCGGACCGCTTCCATAGGACAAGTGAACGTCCTCCACAGACAGTGTGGACGGATTGCATTCAGGCACGGAAGACCCTCCCCGGTTCGACGCGAATGGCCGCGCGGACGCCGAGGACAGAAGCGAGCGCGCACATGAAAAAGGTGATGATGGAGACGACCGCGAACATCCAGTGGGGAACCAACACCCAGGTCACCACAGAACGAGCCAGCACAACCATCGGATCGACTGCCAGAAACCCCAAAGCTGAGCCGCACACGCCGCAGCACAACGCCTGGATCAGAACGACGCCCCGGACGAAGCCTCGCGAGGCGCCCACGGCCTTCAAGGTGGCGTACTCTTCGAGGTTCTCCATCGTCGTCGCATAGGTCGACTGAGAGACAATTACCAATCCAATGACAAAGCCGAGCAGGGCCGAGAGCGACAGGGCGCCCCCGGCACCGGTCTGAATCAGCCAGTACTTACGCGCTCGAGCTGAGAATTCCGCACGCGTCCAGACGTCATAATTGGGAAAGCGGGCCCGGAGCCGGTCGCGAAGCCGTTCCAGCGCGTCTCCTTGCCTGGCCTTAATCAGGATGAACATCGACTGCTCCGGAGGAACACGCAGAAAGTCGACGGCGTCGTGATAGCTGGTGAAAACATAAGGCGCGCCGAGAAACGTTGCGAAACCCCTTGCAGTATTTGACACTCGTCCGCGGTGGCCATTGATTTCTACATCGGCCGGAGTCTTGCCCCACACGAGCAACATCGCATCGGTCTCGTCTATCAGGGTGCTTTCGCGCCGCAAGCCTTCGATCACATGGGGCACGCTGCCGGCAAACCGGTCATCCACGCCCTGCAACAGCACTGTCTGCCTGAAACCATTCGGTTTCTGAAAGACGGTGTAGCCGGTTGCAATCCGCCCGGCATCGGCCACTCCGTCCACGCCGAGGGCGAGTTCACGGGTCCGCTCTTCGAGAGTGGCGGCAAAATCGAAACACGGCACCCCTCGGGGCATGATCCACATGTCGGCATCGTAGGAATCGATCACGCGCGATGCGGCCCGGGTGAACCCCACTAGCAGCCCGGACTGAAAGGTCATCAGAAAAACCGCAAACGCGATGCCGAGTACCGTGACGGCAAAGCGGGTGCGATCGTGGACAAGATTTCGCCAGGCAAGTGCGAACACGTGCACTCTACTTTCTTTCGACGGTAACCAGCATTTGACCGGCGCGTTCCGCCGCGGCAGCGTCGTCGCCTCGGTAAAAGGCCATCAATTCTCCGATCATCTCGTCGTAATTTGTAAAGCGCCGTTCGTCATAGCACCCTAGCGGATGATTGAGCACGTTGATGAGGCAGCGGTTGCAATAGCTGCAGGGCCGCTCGGCAGCGTCGTGACCGGCGGCAAACCTCAGTGGCAGATCGGGGTTGGCCATAGCGGTTCGCGCCATCGACACGGCATCGCACTCTCCCGATTCAATCGCCCTACGAATGACCGAGGCAATCTGAAATCCGCCCGTACAGATGACCGGAATATTCAAATGCTTCTTCAGCGCATGCGCAAGCGGCAGATTCGCTCCCTCCACCACGGCGGGTGAAGTGCGGTGCCAAAGGCGCAGGAATAATGGCCGTAGCCACCGGTACCGGAAACAGAAATAATTCCGCCACGTGTGGCTACCGCTGGCCAACATGATTGGGTAGTTCCGTTCGGCAACATCGAGCGGGAACGATCCGGCGGGGTTCGCTGGATGCGGAAACATGTTTCCGGCCGAGACGTGAACTGCGTCGGCCCCGGCACTCTCTGCCCATTGCATGACCTGGATCGATTCGCTCAGCGTATTGCCGCGCCGTTCCCAAAAGAAGAGAGCGTTATTGGCATCAATCGCACTGATCTTCACCTGCAGATGAAAATCATGGCCGACCTGTCGCCGGATCGCGGCGATGACTTCCAGAAGAAACCGTGCTCGATTCTCCAGGGTGCCACCATAATCGTCGAACCGATCGTTGCTGGCCGAGCTGAGGAATTGCGTGAACAGGTAGCCGTTGGCCGCATGCAACTCGATTCCGTCGCATCCCGCTTCGCGGGCCCGTCGTGCGCCGTCGACAAACTGGCGAACCACCTCACGAATCTGCGAGACCGACATCGATTCAGAAGGAAAACCGTGAAACGAATCTCGCTTGCGGGATGCCGAGAGCGGCTTCCGGCCCAGATTCTCGACACCGGCCAGGTCCTGCTGCCGGCCGGCGTGTGCGAGCTGCAGGATGAATCGGCAGTCATGCCGATGGACCCGCTTTACGACAGCACGCCAGAACGGAATGCGTTCGTCGGAATCGATAAACGCATAATTGGGCAGAATGCGGCCTCGGACGTGGACCGGCGCATGAGCAGAGATGATGGCGCCCACGCCTCCGCGCGCGAAGCGCTCTTCCCAATTGATCCGAGCGGCCGTCCCGGAGCCGTCGTAGTTATCGATGCGGCCGGAGATGCTCGATCGAAAGAGGCGATTCTTGACCGTGAGATTCCGAAACGCGAGGGGTGAGAAAATGATGTCCGCCGGCGGCCGGTCGTCCGAACTGTAAAACGGCATCATGCGGACCGCTTTCGCTCGCTCACGTACCATGGCAGTGCTTCGTCGCACGGGGCGCACTCATCAAGAAGCCCGGCACTCGTCAGCTCCCGCTCCTTGCTCTCGAGGTGATGCGCCACACGCTTGATGTTGAGTAGGTGGCGATAGGTTATGTTATCGGTGGTGGAATTGCCGCCGAAGGTTCCGCAGCCGAGCGTGAACGACGGATCCAGTCCGGTCATCATTCCGCCGCAACCATGCGACCCGGGCGTATTGACCAGGATGCGGCTGGCCGGTACGGCTTCGCCGAAGCGCTCGATGAGCCTCTGACTGCGGGTGTGGATGATCGCCGTGTGCCCAGCGCCCGTTTGCGTAAGCAACCTCTGGCAAATCTCCACGCCATGCTCTTCGTCACGCACTGTGAACAGAGAAAGCAGCGGCGCCAGCTTTTCCCCGGCGAAAGGGTCTGTTGACGCGGTGGAATCCGTGGGTACGATCAGTAGCCGGATCGGATATGGACGGTTGATTCCCGCATCAGTCGCGATCGTTTGCGCCATCTGCCCGACGATCTCAGGGCGGAACCCTTTTCCCGAACGGTCGAGCACCCTTGACTTGAACTGTCCCGCTTCCTCCTCGGTGAGCACGGCTGCGCCGTTTCGTTCGAGTGCACAGACGAATTGGCCTCGCACCCCGGCATCCACCACCAGATGATGCTCAGCGCCGCAAATCAACCCGTTATCGAAGGTCTTGCTGATGACGATCTGCCTGGCCGCCGCATCCAGATCCGCATTGGCGGAGATCAGGACGGGAGCGTTCCCTGGCCCCACTCCGATAGCAGGCGTTCCCGAACGGTACGCGGCCCTAACCATGCCCGCGCCCCCTGTTGCCAGGATCAGGGAGACGCCTTCGTGCCGCATGAACCGTTCCGTGACGAGCCGATTCTTGCGCTCGCGGACCCACTGTACGAGATCGAGTGGCGCGCCGTTGGCCTGCAGCACCCGATGGACGATCGCGCCCACGGCATCAGCAACGCGTGGGCACGTGCGGTGAAAGCTCAAGATCAAAGCATTACGCGCCTTGAGGCTGATGAGCGTCTTGAAGATTGCGATTGCGACCGGGCTTGTCATGGGCACGATCGCGAAGACCACACCGACCGGACTGGCAAACTCGGTGACCTTGCGCTCTGGATCGGTCGAAGTCGGCCCATGCGTCGGCTTGCCGGCTAGCGACCGATAAATTCCGAGGCTCGCAAAAATGTTCTTCCGTGTCTTATCGTGTACATTGCCGATACGTGTCGCCTTGACGGTAAGGCGCGCGAGATCCTCGGCGTGTTCGGCGAGTGCCGTCGCCAGTGCCAGAAGCAGGGCGTCGACGCGCCCGTCTGACCAATCCTGGAACGCGTGCTGGGCTGTCACTGCGCGCGCCACGACATAGTCGACTTCAGGATCGGGAGAGTCAGCGGCCAATCTCTCGGCCAGCTTCCGGCTTGTCGTGCGCAGCCTCCGGGCCGTGTCTTTTGCAAGCGCACGGACCAGAGCCAACGCAATCCGCGAATGCGAGCGCATCAGGCTCTCGAGATCCCCTACGCCGAGGATGCGCAGCTTCACGCTGCCCTGCGCATATGCGGCGGCCAAGCAGGGTTGTCCATCGAGCAAGCCTATATCTCCGATAAGCGAACCGGCGGCCAGGAAAGTGAGCGCCTTATCAGAATCGAGCTCGCCACCCTCCTCTTCAACCCGCACCTCACCCTCTTCGATCAGATAGCAGCCGGTCGCTGGCAACCCGGGCCGCAGGATGCAATCGCCGGCGTTGAACCGGACGATATCCAGGAGAGACGCTAGCACCGCTAGATCCTCTGGCGAAAGCTCGTTCTGCGGCAGTGGGAATGGAAATGCTGGTCGCATCGGATTCTGAGCACTGCTCGAGGAGGACGAACTGGCCGGTTGTCGTGTGGGACGTTCGTGCGATCGCGGCGTGAAGCCGATCCCGCCAATTTCGCCCCTGCGCCGCTCGAATTGGCCAACGGTCAACTCGCCGTTACTCCCTGCCTTCGTGATCGTCATCCCTTTGCTCCATACAGGAATGCGAAAGATTTGCCCCGGGATTTGAGCGGGGACGTAAAAAAAGTTTTTACAGCGTGTACACCTTCGAAGGCGGTAATGTTTGGAAGTTGCGCTGTTCAGGCGCCAAGCAACCCGGGGCGGGGAAACGCCTGTTATCGTGCGCCATATACACCGACTCCAGCTAGCCAGGATCGATGCGCTCTGCTCTTCATCCGGAATGTCCCCCTAATGCCAGAGCCACGTTGTGAGGAAGCGGGACGGGAAGCCACTGCCGGAACGGGACGGCTTATTCGAGTTGATCGTGCCTGGGGAGAAACGTTTGTTCCCGGTGGGGTACGCCGGTAGAAGGCGTTGCGTATCGAGCCGCTTCCTACATCTACGGCAGCGATTCCGAAGCGGTGCGATGGATCGCTGAGAGCCTGAAGGATATGCAGACATTCAAGCCGGGAATGACAAGGGCGGATTTGCTGAAGGTGTTCATGGAGGAAGGCGGCATCTCGAAGCGGACTTGGCGGCGCTACGTCTACAGGCGGTACGGATACATCAAGGTTGACGTGGTTTGCACCGGTTGGGGGAGCCTACCCGTCTCAGTGAAAGCCGGAAGACCGGATCACGAAAATCTCGAAGCCGTTGCTGGAGTGGGCGGCGATGGATTAGGTCGCTTCTTGAGAAAGGCGGTCCTTACTCATCCTCCGCTGCACCAACGAACGCCCCATATAGATCTTGCTGCTTCACCCTCTCGATGTTGAATTTGGAAATCCGGTCCAGCATCGTACCCAGGATTTTCTCGGGCGGTGGCAGTTCCCCTTTGATCCAGCGCAAGGGATTGATTCGGGCCACAACGAAATTTCGCAAATAGGGACTCTGCAAACCTCGATCCTTCAATTTCGAGACTACCTTCGCTACCTTGTCCTCAAGCTCCAAAACCAATTCGGCTCGACGCTCGTGAACCTTCATGGCACCACGGATCGGCTCGTCAGAAAAGCTCTCGGCCCGGCGCAGAATTGGATGATATGCCCCGCCAGCAAACATCCGCCGCTGGTCGTAAGCAATCCCCAGGGTTACAAGCGATGCGTCCTCCAAATAAAACGCAAAGCTGGATTCCGGCTCGGCCGCCCGCTCCTGGACCAGACCTCGGTAAATCCGAATTCCTTCTAGCGCCCGTTCTTTGAGGTTGTGCGCCTTCTCTGTGTTGAGCGCCAAGATTTGCTTGGCGATCTCAGGTTCGGCCACAATGAGCGACGTGATCGAACGTGCTCCCAGGCGCCGCATTGCTTCGAGCCGGTGATACCCATTCGGTGTCCAAAAAAGGCCATCCGGGGCAGGAACCGCAATCACCGGGTCAAGAAAGCGCCCGGTCTTTTGGATCACGTTGGCGAGGCGCTTGTGATGCGTATCCGACAAGTCTCGTTGGAACGGCGTCGGTTGAATAGTGTCGATGGGCAGGACAGCCAAAATGAGCGCATTTCCTCCGAGGGGATCACGGTACGTTGTGAGGACACAGCCGCCGTTCGTTTCAATGCGTTTCGCTATTGGCCCAAGCTCGTCCGTAATCTCTATTTTGCAAGTAGACGGCTCCAATCCTACGGTCTTTGGCTTCCGCTTTCGTTGTGGAGGTCTCTTGGCCTTGTTGGTCTTCGCCTTTGCCTCGCCTGCCATCTGCGCTCTATTTTCGCACCTTCCAAGCGGCGAGAAGTTTTGGTCGAGGCTTCGTGAGCGAAAAAAAAGCTCACGGCGCCCTGCTTCCCGCCCTTCTCCGAACGTCCTCTTGGAGCTTCACCGCAATTCGCTCCAGCGTGAGCCTAATGACGTTCTTGATGTCAGCCAATATGGCCGTCCGGTCTTTGCACTGATAACACCATTCGGGCCCCGGTGCGAACCGGTTCCGGCGCGGAACTTCACGAGACCGCCGTCCGCTTCCGGCACTACGGAACCGGCGCAATCTACGACAACAGTGAGGTGGGAAAGGAGCGGAGTGGGGGGCCTCGGCGAACGTTTCCAGTGCTGACAGGCGGATCAGCAAAATTGAGTCGGAGAGTAAAACATGGACCGAATGGCGAGTAAAAGCGTGCGGACCCGCCGAATGTCGAAATCCAACGCCTCGTCAATCTCATCCGAATCAGCGTGAAGGATGGTCCTCACTCGGTACGTCCAATAAGCGAGAAGTCCGCTGGCGGCGAAAATGATGAAATTGGACGTAGTATTCAAATCAGGTCGATTATAGCCGGTTTCGGATTGCATAGGAAGTTCTGAGCACGGACAGATAGGAACCGGTGCTGTCTACGAAAGGTGATAGGAAAAATCCGACCGAGGCACCCGCTCCCCACTACGACGGTTGGCATTAATGCTTAGTACTGGTAGACCTACCGCAATTGCAACACGTCACCTATGCTTTTGGGCGTGGCCTATGTGATGGCAGTCGTCGCCCTGTGGGGTATCGGGGTTGCGCTACTGGTGTCACATCAGCTAAACGGTTCGTCCACCTTTCCCCAAACCACGGAACGGATGTTTCACGAGCAGTGCCGTCCTCGATTGTGGCTCCTTTCCGACAAGAGACTGCTCTACCTACGGCACCACGGCAGATTGATAAGGGAAATGAAAATTCGTCAGCGGCGGTCGCGGATTTTCCGGCGCGACATGAACGATCTGAAATCCGAATTCAGATCGACATGCTCGGTGCTCAAGGCTGTGCTGGTGCTGTCCCAATGTGATCGGCCCGACCTCGCTTCTCGGCTCGTGAGGGCGCAGGTTGCATTCTTCCACGGCCTGATGAAAATGCGATTCCGGCTTTTGCGTTATCAGTTCGGATTTCGATGAGAGCCAAGCGAGAAAGATGATGTCCCCGGGCGTGAAGCGCACAGGGACGTCGACGGTGCCAAAGATGCCAGAGGTCTACCGGGCGGGTCGGGAACGAATACTCGGTTTTTGCCGCCCGAAGAGGGTACCCCGGTTTTGAAACTTCAGTCGGAGTGCAAGTATTTGCGGTGAATCAGATTCTCAATAGGGGGCTTGCAAGAGCGCCTTTTAGTTGCGTAATCTTAGGATTTCTTGGAAGGTTGGCAAGCCCACCTCACTCCAATGGGGAAAGAAGGGCTACCTGTCTGGTGCGATGGATGTGTATCGGGGCGAAATGTGCGCCGGTGAGAACTTCCTGGACACCGACGGAGCTGATCCTTGCGGGCAAGGCGATCATTCCGCCGCTTATTACCAATGGAGCTACCTGTATGTCGATTCTGAACACAGCCGGAACGGCAGGTCATGAGACCTCGTGAGTCTGCTTCAGAGCTGCCAGAATGGTGCCAGGCGATTTCTTGGACCTCTGGGCCCATGCGGGCCATCGAAACCAGGAAACGCCGTACGCAGTCCTGTACACACTGCAATTGGGTACGCGCTTTTCCATCGGTATGAGCGGTAAGGAAAATCAGCAACTTGCCTGTTTTCAGTACCTCACCGATGAACAGGTTGCTCTTGTTTAAATACCTGTAAAATGGGTCAAAATCAAGAGCAGGCGCTACTCTCGGGCGGTCGGAAGGCACGATTTCTTCGACCGGCGGCGGGCGAGGGGCTGATGTACAACTGGATGCGCGAAGACCTGAGCTTGATCGACAGGTACGCCTCCCTTATACTCGACGTGTATCGGAGGAAACTCTCATGCCAACCGCAGTCGAGAAGCAGACTCAAGGTCCGGTCCTGACCATCGAAGGCGTCATAACGCCAATCGAGATTCTCAGCTTCAATTTGCAAATCCATTCGCCGTACGATCAACAATCGGGACAGACTTCCGGGAAGCGCCAACACCAGCCAGTAGTGGTCACGAAGCAGTGGGACGCGATAAGCCCACGGCTACAGGCACAAGCGCATACAGGCGAGCTACTAGGGAAGGTCTATATCAAGTACGCGGATGACTGGTTTGCATTCAAAGAAGCCAAGTTCATCGACTTCCACCGCACGTATGGAAACCTGGAGTCGTACACGCTCCAATTCGAGGACGTGGAGACGGGGCGTGGAGCCGCAGGAACACCCATCCTCAGCGCAACGCAACTGGCGTCCTCGCTCGCTAAGGTTTATGACAAGCCGTTCAGTTCTGCTTTCATCAAGGGTCCTCAATTCGGTTCTGCTTTTATGAAGTACTGAATCCAGCATCATAAACTGGCATGTACGACTCTACGCGCGCGGGCATCTACGTGGAGCCATCCGTGAGCGCATAAAGAAGATGAGCGACGACCAGTTGACAGCTTACGGGCGCGGTGCGGCCTGGTTGGCTGCTGACAACGACCGAGAAACCTGGGGGTTCATCTCGCTGAGGCTCGCGTCGATCGGCGGCACCATCCGCACTCCCCAGTTTCGCCACCCGCCTTCCCCTCCAACAGCCCTCATCGGCCTCGCCGCGGTTTAAAATAGCGTTCCCTAAGGCTGTAACCCCGAGCCTCGAGTTTCCTTCGGCATACTCTAAGGCGAATCGACCTTGTCGTCACAGTTGCGCCGGCGTGGGGAGGTAGCAGACCAAGAGTGAGAGTCAAGCCGAGTCTGATGCGTGCGGCCGGCTACATGAGCTTCGTCGTTTTCGTTGCATCCTTACCGTATCGGATTAAAGAGCCCGAGGTTGGTCGAGCTTTTGTGCGAGTGGGGTCCGTGCCTTAGCGCGAGGGTCCCAGTTGATCACGCCGGACGAAGCCGAGGATTCGCATTCTGAGAATTTATGCATAAGCCCGACGGCCCGCCGCGCGATCAACGACCTCGACGGTTACACGTGGGACGG
>Ga0126381_100002587_pt1 | contig 19593 bp, 18 predicted proteins | sample PanSoiMetPlot_28_FD_96465 | JGI IMG/M metagenome (GOLD analysis project Ga0126381, IMG submission 96465) | Tropical forest soil microbial communities from Panama - MetaG Plot_28 | ecosystem: Environmental > Terrestrial > Soil > Tropical forest > Bulk soil | place: Panama | collected 2016-02-17
CAGGCAGGTGATAGCGCGCGCGTGCAGCAATTGTGTTTTGGCGCTCGCGATGACGGGGGAGGAAAAAGGGGTTGTATTTATTGGCCTTTCTTGACAGAGGAGGCGAAACGCACCGCTTCCTCCGCCGCGGCCATCAGGGCGCGGGCTTTGTTGACGGTTTCCTGGTATTCCGCTTCGGGATCGCTGTCAGCCACCACGCCGCCGCCGGCCTGGACGTACATCATGCCGTCCTTGACCAATGCAGTGCGCAGCACGATGCAGGTATCCATAGAACCGTCGGCGCCGAAATAACCCACCGCGCCGCCATAGGGTCCGCGCTTTTCCTTTTCGAATTCATCGATGATCTGCATGGCGCGAATCTTGGGCGCGCCCGAGAGCGTGCCCGCGGGAAGACCTGCGGCCAGCGCGTCCACAACATCAAGGCCGGGACGTATTTCGCCTTCCACATTCGAAACCAAATGCATCACATGGCTATAGCGCTCGATGAAGAAGCTGCTTGTGACTTTGACCGCGCCGATTTTGGCAACGCGGCCGACGTCGTTGCGGCCCAAATCCAACAGCATCAAATGTTCGGCCCGCTCCTTTGGATCGACTATTAATTCCTCGGCCAGAGCCAAGTCTTTTTCCGGCGTGGCGCCGCGCGGACGGGTTCCGGCGATGGGCCTGATGGTTACCTTGCCGTCGCGCAACCGCACCAGGATTTCCGGACTCGAGCCGACGATCGAAAAACCGGGAAAGGCCAGATAATAAAGGAAAGGTGAAGGGTTGAGGCGACGCAGCGCCCGATAAAGCGAAAAAGGTGGAAGCTCGAACGGCCGGCGGAAACGCTGGCTTGGCACGACCTGAAAAATATCGCCGGCCTTGATGTAGTCTTTGGCGCGGGTGACAACCGAGAAATACTCGGATTTGGTCATGTTGGAATCGATTTTTGACCCGGGCGTCATGTCTGCTGGCGCCTCGGCACTGGGCGGCAATGCCCGATCGAGAGCGGCCACCGCGTCCTCGATCCGTTCGCCCGCTCTTGTGTAGGCCGTTCTCGCGTCGAGATCTCGGTCGGGCCAGACCGGCGTCACCACCACGATCTCATCCTTCACCGTGTCGAAGATGGCAATAATGGTCGGGCGCAGCAGAATGGCGTCCGGAAGGCCCAGATGGTCCGGCGGCGCGTTGGGCAGGTGTTCGATCTGGCGCACCAGGTCATAGCCCAGATAGCCGAACAGGCCGGTGGCCATGGGTGGCAAGCCGGCAGGCAGTTCCATGCGCGTGGCGCCGATTAGGGCGCGCAAGGATTCCAACGGGGCGGCTTTTTCCGCGATGAAAGTGCCCCCGCTTGCAAGCGCGCGGTGATTGATCTCGGCCACGTCGCCGCGGCAGCGCCAAATCAGGTCGGGCTTGAGTCCGATTATCGAATAACGTCCGCGCGTTTCTCCGCCTTGGACGCTTTCCAGCAGAAATGCGTTCTCCTGCCCCTCACCCAGTTTTAGAAAAGCCGAAACGGGCGTCTCGAGATCGGCCACGAGGCGGCGGGACAGAACTTGCGGCCCGCCCGCCCGATAGATTTTGGCGAAGCTTTCGAACTCGGGCGCCAAATTCATTATTGGCCGCCGATGGCCTGTTGCAGAAGTTGCTGATTGACAGTCACGCCCTGGCGCCGAATTTCTGCATTGGCCAGCGAAAGGATGAGGTCATTCGCGGCCTGCTGTGAAAGCTGTTCCTTGCCACCCGCGAAGATCTGCGCAGAGGCGGTGGTCCGCGGGTGAGAGACGCCGGTCACCTTGGCGATGACGTAATTGCCGCTGCTGTCCTGAGGTGCCGCAACCACGCCGCCGGGAGGCGCATTGAACAGCCGCGCAATCAGAGCACTAGAGAAGGTTGTGTCATTGGTGGCTCGTACCAGCTCCGGGCTCTGCTGGACCGCAACTTTCAACTCCTTGGCGATGCCGCCGAGGTTGCCATCCTTCTGCGCCTGTGCCGCCAGAGCTTGAGCCTTGACCGCGATCTGTCTGGCTTTTTCCTCCACAGTCCAGGCGGCAAGCGCGTCAGCCCTGACCTGATCGAGCGGCTTGAGCTTGGCAGGGGTCACGCCGACCACCTTGATGGCATACGAGGCTCCGCTCTTGGCGGGGAAGGGGTCATTATCCTCGCCAACTTCCTGACTAAAGGCCGCAGAGAGGAATTCGGGATCAGGCGGCAAGTCAGCCACTTTTTGGCCATCAAGGGCGAGCCCGTTTCTGTCCACCGCGGCGATACGCCCCGAATGCATGCCGACTTTTTTTGCCGCCGTGGCGATGTCAGCTCCGCCGGAGCGGGCGTCCTCGAAGGCATTGACCACATCGGTGATCTTGGCGCCGGCAAGCTGCAGCGCCAGCTGCTTCCTGATCTGGTCCTTCACTTCATCGAGCGAATGGGACACTGCCGGCGTGATCTTGGTCACGCGGAGCAGCACATAGCCGTTGATGGCGCCCTTGACCGGATCACTCACCTGATTCAGCGGCAGTGCGAAGGCGGCATCGGCACGCTGCTGGTCGGAGAGATCGGCCTTGCTTAACGTACCAAGCGACAGGTCCTGGGGCGATATCTTGCGCTCGGCCGCCAGGACCTCGAACGTCACAGCACCAGAGACGATTTTGTCATGCGCCGCCTTTGCGTCGGCTTCGCTTGGAAATTCGATCTGCTGTATGTCCCGCTTTTCTGGCACCATGTAATCGGTGAGATGGCTCTTATATTCATCGGCGATCATTTGGTCGGTGACATTTACTTGGCTCACGACATCCTGCGGGGTGATCGCGGCATATTCCAATTCGCGATATTCCGGCGTGGAAAAGCGTTCGGGATGGGCTTTCACGAAATCCGCCAGGATGGAATCGGCCGGGGGCGCGACAGGCCCCAGCGAATCAGGCGAGACGACTACATAATCGGCGGCGCGCTGTTCGGTCGCGTAGAGGAATATGGCCTGCGCATATCCATCGGGGAGGCGGAAGCCCGCTCCCATCGCGTTGGTTAATTGATCGCGAGTCTCGTCGCTGCGTATCAGCTCTAGGAAGTCCCGCTCGTTGTAACCGGCCTGGGCGATGATCTGCAGAAACTGAGTGTGGTCGAAATTGCCACTCGCGCCCCTGAACGAGGGCATGGCGCGGACATCCTGAGAGAGTTGCGCGTCGGGAGTGGTGAGTTTGAGTTCGGCCGTCTTATTGTCCAGCGCCGCGCGGCTGATCATTTGTTGCAGCAACGAGGGGCCGATACCCATGCGCTGCGCCATCTCCGCTGTAATCTGGACTCCCGATTGCTGACTTTGGTTGCGCAGGACGTTCCGGTAGTCGCGCGTGAAATCCTGGGCCGAGATTTCCGCGGGACCCACCGTTGCCACAGCCGTGCTGGAGGTCTGACCCGTAAAGACGTCGGCGATACCCCAGATGATAAAGCTGAGTGCCAGGGCTCCCATTAGAAGCTGGGCCGGCCAGGACCGGGAAAGCCGGCTCATCCACTGAATCATGTCAAACGTCCAAGGGTTTGCGAAAAAGGCGGCGGATGATAGGGAGGGGGGCCTTCCAGGGCAAGCTGCGCCAAAGCGCGCAGCCAAAAACTCTTCATGGGGAACAGATTTGCGCCAGTTGGTGGCCGGAAACTGGAAAATGAACGGGTTAGGTCCTGATTTGGGGGAACTAGAAGCCCTTTGCCGGGCGCTGGGCTCGTCCACACCCTGCGATGTCCTGGTCTGCCCGCCTACCAGCTTGATCACCAGAGCCGTCGGGTCCGTAAAAGGAGCGTTTGCTATAGGCGCCCAGGACTGTCATGCCAAAGCCTTCGGTGCCTTCACCGGTGACATTTCGGCGGAAATGCTCAAGGACGCAGGAGCCTGCAGTGTAATTGTTGGCCATTCCGAGCGCCGCCAATATCACGGCGAGACCGATGCAGAGGTCGCGGCCAAGGCCCGGGCGGCATGGCGGGCGGGTCTCTCGACCATCATTTGCATCGGCGAAACTGAAGATCAGCGCGATGCGGGGAAGGCGCCGCAGATATGCCATGACCAGATCGCGGTAAGCGTTCCCGAGGAGGCCACAGCTCAAAACACCGCGATAGCTTACGAACCGGTATGGGCGATCGGCAGCGGACGCACGCCCAGCGACGAAGAGATTGCGGCCATGCACGCCCATATCCGGCACTGCCTGGTCGAGTATTTGGGAGTGGCAGGGAAGACGATGCGGATTCTTTATGGGGGTTCGGTCAAGCCTGCTAACGCCAAGAGCATCCTGGCGCTGGAGAATGTGAATGGCGCGTTGGTCGGTGGCGCCAGCCTCAAAGCCCAGGAATTCTTAGCTATCATTTCGGCCGCACAAACCTCAAGCAGCGAAGCTGTGCGGTAAGCCGCGACCGCAAACCGGGCCGCGACGCGCGCTGCCTTATATTCATTTCCGCCGCACCGAAACGGTTCCGACTTTGGAATCGATGGTGAAAGTGATCCAGAGGCAGCCGCCCGACATCGTTGTGGCCGAAGCGCAGGGCGCGTCAGACGAACTGTGCCTCGCCATTCAGCAATTGCGCCAGGGTGCGGCCCGGCTACAATCCTTTCACCGTCTTCATTGTGATTGCCTGGGAGAAAAGCGAAAGCCTGATCACCAAAGTGGTCAATTCCGGCGCAGACGACCTTCTGCTCCGGCCATCCTCCATCTCGTTCCTCGGCGCGCGCATCGAAACTCATATCGTTCGATCCCCCCAACTCGCTGAGAATGAAGGCCAAGGACAAGATGGGCACTGACGTGATCGCCAAACGGTTGGACGAAGATCTCAAGGTGGCGCGCGACCGGCTCGAGGGCGAGAAATTGCGCCGCGATTCCTTCCAGATCTGCGTCCTGTGGCGGTTGATTCAGGATCAGCGATCGCACGAGCGCCGCAATTCGAAGTGGATTTGAGGAAGCTCAACAATCTCGCGCGCTCAATCGAGCGGCGGCTTGAACGAGATCGACACCACGGTGGCGATTATCCGCGCCCGTACCCAGGCTACCGGCCTGGCGAGTTAACGCGGGTTCCGAATCCCCGGTCGTGGGCGGGTTTCAGGGCCTGGCTTCCCATTTGGCGCGCTTTGCTCTAAAGACCCCCCGACTTTACTCCGACCGGACCGCCCATGCAGACCATTTTAGTATTTGCCGAACTGGTGATCGCTGTTGCGCTGATCATCTTCGTGCTGCTGCAGCGCTCTGAAGGGGGCGCCCTTGGCATTGGTGGTGGGGGTGGCGGTTTCGGAGGGCTTTTCAGCCCCCGTGGCGCCGCCGATACGCTCACCCGCACCACAGCCATTCTGGCTGCCCTGTTTTTCCTCACCTGCGTGGCGCTCAACCTGCTCGCGCTACATGGCCGCAACGAGAAATCGATCCTTGACGCGCCTGCGACCAGCCAAGGCCCGTCCACGACGCCTGCCGCCAAACCCAAGCCGGCTGCACCGATGCCGACAGGCCCGCAGGTCCCCAAGCCCCAGTAGCGAGCCGCGCGCTTTGGCGCATGCAGGTCCCGTGAACCCGTGAAAAGGGGAACGCCGAGAGCCATGGCGAGCGGCTGCGGATGCAGACTTCTCCCAGCTTGTTAGCGGCTGAAATTTTTTCGATTTTTGCGCTTGAGCTAGGCGGGCAGTTTCGACATGTTGGCCTCCCATGGCCCGGTTAATCTTCATCACCGGCGGCGTGGTCTCTTCCCTAGGAAAAGGTCTGGCGTCTGCCGCTCTCGGCGCGTTGCTTCAGGCGCGCGGTTACAAAGTTCGGTTGCGCAAGCTTGACCCCTATCTGAATGTCGATCCGGGCACGATGAGCCCGTTCCAGCATGGCGAGGTCTATGTCACCGACGACGGGGCGGAGACCGACCTGGACTTGGGCCATTATGAGCGCTTCACCGGGGTGTCCGCGCTCAAATCCGACAATGTCACTTCCGGCCGGATCTACAGCCAGGTGATCGAAAAAGAGCGCAAGGGCGGCTATCTCGGCCGCACTGTGCAGGTGATCCCGCATGTCACCGACATGATCAAGGAATTCGTGATGGCCGACAGCGACGGCCTGGACTTCCTCCTCGTCGAAATTGGCGGCACTGTCGGCGATATCGAGGGCCTGCCATTCTTCGAGGCCATCCGCCAATTGCATAATGATTTGGGGCGCGGCCAGACCGCCTTCATCCATCTGACTTTGGTGCCCTATATCGAGGCGGCTGGAGAACTCAAAACCAAGCCTACGCAGCACAGCGTCAAAGAATTGCGCGCTATCGGCATACAGCCCGACATTCTTCTCTGTCGCGCCTCGCACCCCATCCCCGACGAAGAGAGACGCAAGATAGGCTTGTTCTGTAATCTTCCCGCCGAGCGCGTGATACCGGCGCTGGACGTCGACACGATCTATCGCGTTCCCATCGCCTATCACCAGGTTGGACTCGATATACAATTGCTGCGTGTTTTCGGTCTGGAAAATGCGCCGCCGCCCGATCTATCGCGCTGGCAGGCGGTGGTGGAGCGGGTGAAGAATCCGGAAGGCGAAGTGCGCATCGCCGTCGTGGGCAAATATATGCAGGTAAAGGACAGCTACAAATCTCTGTCCGAGGCGTTGGCGCATGGCGGCCTTGCCAACAATGTGCGGGTCCATCTCGACTGGATCGATTCCGAGGTGTTCGAGCGCGACGATGCCGCTGCCTTTTTGGAGAATGTGAGCGGCATCCTTGTGCCCGGCGGCTTCGGCGAGCGCGGCACCGAAGGCAAGATCGAAGCGGTGAAATTCGCCCGCCAAAGAAAAGTGCCGTTCTTCGGTATTTGTTACGGCCTGCATATGGCGGTGATCGAGGCGGCGCGCGATCTGGCCGGAATGGAAGGTGCGGGCACGACCGAGATCGGTCATCCCAAACATGCCGTGATCGGACTTATGACGGAATGGACGCGCGGCAATGAAAAGGAGACGCGTGAAGCCAATGGCGACATGGGCGGCACCATGCGGTTGGGTGCCTACCCCGCGGTGTTGACGCCCGGCTCACGCGTGGCTGAAGTCTATGGCACCACTGAAATAAGCGAGCGGCATCGCCACCGCTACGAAGTGAATGTGAATTACGCCAAAGATCTGGCGAAGCACGGCATGGAAATTTCGGGCTGGTCGCCTGATGGACGGCTCCCCGAGATCATGGAGATCCCGGACCATCCCTGGTTCATAGGGGTGCAATTCCATCCCGAATTGAAGTCGCGGCCGCTCGAGCCGCATCCGCTATTCACCAGCTTCATCGCCGCGGCGGTCCACAAGAGCAGGCTCGTTTAGAGCTAATTTTGGTCTGGAATTAGTATCTCGCCTTTGGCTGCCTATACATGACCGTTTTGTTCACGGGATCGAGTCTGCTGACAAAAAGGCTGCGATGGCGGCGCATCATAATCGAAAAGCGCAGGGCTAATGCGGCGCGATGCGCGTCCAGGGAGCCCTGGATCAATGCGGCATCGGGATGTAGCCGGGCGGGTGCTCTACCGCGCGTCCCGAAGGCGTTAGGCTGGGTTGTTGCGCCTGTTGCTGAATCTGCTGCTGGGTCTGATTCAAATTGTTATGTGCAGCATTGGTCTCGTTCTGAATCGCCTGATTGGCCTGTTGCTGCAATTGCTGGGTGGTGGGTGGCATCGTCTGCGCCCAGCCGGGCACGCTCACAAAAAGCGGCACGAAAACCACCGCTGCGCAAATCCGTTTCATGTCTCGATTATAACAGATAAGGCGGGAAACTTGTTCCTTAAAGATTCCCCATTTGCCGGCATTAGCCCGGCAGCGCCAAGGCACCCTCGCGCTCTTTTTCCTGCTTGAGAGCCATGGACCGGACGCGAAGGAGTTCCCGCCGCGCCACCAGGCCCACCAATTTTCTGCTACCCGGTGCGAGAACCGGGATGCGGCTGGCACCGGTCTCCGACATGCGGTCGGCGACCGCTCCTGCCAATTCGTCCGCGAAGGCGGTCACCATTTCCGCTTTTAAATCCCCGAGCGTTTCGTCCGCACGCCAACCTTCGCGCGTCCAGCGCAGGATATCGGCCCGTGACACCACCGCGGTGACCCGGCCTTTTTCATCCAGCACAGGATAGCTCTTATGCCGGTCACCGCTGGTGAAATAATCCACCGCGTCTTTCACCGGCGTGGAAGCGGCAAGCGTTTCGACTGGCGTGGCCATAATGTCGCTCACCCGTATGACGTCGAACGGGTCCACCACATACTCGCGGGTGAGATGAAGTCCGCGTCGGGCGATCCGCTCGGTCAGGATCGAGCGAGGCATGGCCAACACGGTGAAGCCGAAGCCCGCGACGGATGCTACGAAGAGCTGGGGGAGAAGATGCGGATTGCCGGTAAGTTCGATGGCGAAAATTGTGGCGGTCAAGGGCGCGCGCATGGTGCCGCCCAGGATCGCAGCCATGCCCAAGAGAACCCAAAATCCAGAGTCCCCAAACGGCATCAGATGGCTTTCGAGCGCTCCCAAGGCTCCACCCAGGATCAAGAGCGGGGCCAGCACGCCGCCAGATGTGCCCGACGAGAGCGCCACGATCCAGATCAGCCCTTTATCCCAAAGTAACGTGGCGGCAGCGCCCAATGTCACGGTGCCCGCCAGCAATGCGCGGATATTGTCATAGCCCACACCCAGCACGGCAGGATCGACCAGTCCGCCCAGTCCCACCACCACACCGCCCAAGGCGGGCCACCACATCCAATGAATCGGCAGGCGGCGGAAAAGATCCTCCACCGCGTAAAGCACCAGCGTAAGGAGGGACGATTGCGCGCCCGCCACCAATCCGGTCAGTGCGCAAAGACCCAATCCCCACCAAGGCATCGCCACCTGAGTGAGATAAGGAAAAAGCGCGCCGCTGCCGATCAGGAAGGGTCTCCACGCGAAGGAGACCGCAGACGCCACGCTGACCGGAATGAAGCTTCTGGGCTTCCATTCGAATAGAAGCAACTCCACGGCCAGAAGCACCGCCGCAATCGGCGTGCCGAAGACCGCAGTCATCCCGGCCGCGGCGCCCGCCACGAGAAGGCTTTTACGCTCTGCCGCGCTCAAGTGAAACAATTGCGCGAACAGCGAGCCCAATGCGCCACCAGTCATGATGATGGGGCCTTCTGCGCCGAACGGCCCGCCGGTGCCGATGGAAATGGCCGATGACAGAGGCTTCAACAGCGCCACTTTGGGTTCGATACGGCTTCTCCCGATCAGGATCGCTTCGATCGCCTCGGGAATGCCGTGACCGCGAATTTTTTCCGAGCCAAAGCGCGCCATCAGGCCGATGATGAGGCTGCCGATCACCGGGATCGCGACGCTGAGCAGGGGCAGATGCTGGGGCAACGGCACCAGCTTGGTGTCAAAACGGCCGAAATACGCGAGGTTGGTGATGATCGCGATCAACCGCAGCAGCGCCCATGCGGCGAACGCGCCAAACGTGCCGGTGACCGCCGCCATCGCCGCCAATTGCAGAATGCGAGGTGTGGCGGTGAAGTCGCGCAATTGGTTGCTGATTTTCTGTTCGGATTCCATGATGAAAATCGTTGATAGGATGAAGGCAGCCGTTTATATCGCACCGCGACATAAATCAACCGGCACCATGGCCCAAAAAAACAAAGCCACGCTCAGCACACGCGAGTATCGCGCCCTTGCGGAGATCCGCCGGGGCATGCGCCAATTTCTGGAATTCAGCGCCCGCGAAGCAAAAGGCGCCGGTCTGACGCCGGCTCAACATCAGGCACTGCTTGCGATCAAGGGCATGCCGGGCCCGGTGACGGTCGGTGCCCTTGCCGATTGGCTGGGGATCAAGCCGCACAGCGCGGTGGGGCTGGTCGACCGGCTCACGCTGCAAAAGCTGATTGCACGGGTCAGCGATCCGGACGACGGCCGCCGCGTCGGCCTGCAATTGACCCCACGCGCCGATGAAAAACTCGCAGCTTTGTCACAGATTCATCGCGCCGAATTGCATCGTTTCTCGCGCGCTCTGGCGCCGCTTTTGGAGATACTCCATTGACGCATCCTGGCTTTGATCTTGGCCGCGCGGTTCTCTAAACTGGCGCCATGAATACAAATTCTGTCACGCACCCCAACGCGGTCGTTAAGCTCAATTCGGTCGAAATCGGCAACGAACGGAAGCTCGCCGTGATCGCCGGACCCTGTCAGTTGGAAAGCCGCGCCCATGCCTTCGACATGGTGGGGGCGCTCAAGGAAATTTGCGGGCGGCTGGATGTGGGTCTGGTCTACAAGACCAGCTTCGACAAGGCCAATCGAACCAGCGCCACCTCGGCACGCGGAATCGGACTTGAGAATGCACTCCCCATCTTCGCCGATATTCGCACCCGTTTCGGGGTCCCCGTCCTGACCGACGTGCATGAGCGCGACCAGTGCGCGGCGGTGGCGCAAGCAGTGGACGTGCTCCAAATTCCGGCCTTTCTCTGCCGCCAGACCGATCTTCTGGTCGCAGCCGCTCATACCGGCAAAGCCGTGAATGTGAAGAAGGGGCAGTTCCTCGCGCCTCAGGACATGAAAAACGTGATCGCCAAGATCACGGGGGCAGGTAACGGCAATGTGCTCGCCACCGAACGCGGCGTGAGTTTCGGTTACAACACGCTGGTTAGCGACATGCGGGCTTTGCCCCTCATGGCGTCTTTCGGTGCGCCGGTGGTGTTTGACGCCACCCACTCGGTCCAGGCGCCGGGCGGGCAGGGTGATCGCTCCGGAGGCGATCGCGCGATGGTCCCATATTTGGCGCGGGCCGCGGTAGCCGCGGGCGTAGCTGCTGTTTTCATGGAAGTGCATCAGGACCCGGATCGGGCGCCATCTGATGGCCCCAACATGGTCAAGCTCAAGGATTTCCCGGCGTTGCTAGAGCAGCTGGTAGAGATCGATCGGGTAGTTAAGAAGAAAGCCTCTTCCTAATCACGTCGACCCCATGCTTCGACGCTTCGGCATGGGGATTTTTTTACGTTGCGGCTACCGCCATCCAACTCACCACCACACCCCAGATCGACAGGATCAGAAGCCCCAGCGTGGCGACCACGGCGATGAGAAAGCCCGGCCCGCGCTTGCTGGCTTCACGGTTATAGCCGATGGTGTAGAGGAATCTTCCGATGCACCAGATGGCGCCCAGCGCGGGCGGCACCCAGCCCTGGAAGTAGATGGTCGCCACCCACAATAGAGGGAGGAAGATCACCACCTGCTCGATGCTGTTGGCTTGAGCACGCAGCGCCCGCTCCACATCCGGATGGCCCGTCATGGCAGGCGGCCAGATGTTATGGCGGCGGCGAGCCGGGCCCACCATCACCATGGCGTGGATCAGGACTAGCGCCGTCAGAATGGTGACGGCAGCGCTTAAAAGCGTGGCAGGTGCGGAAGTCATTTATCCCCCAATGAATAGCCCGCGCCACAGTGGCGCGGTGCAACCCTAGCCGATTCTTTAGCGCGCGGGGGGAAGGTATCGCGCGTCGGCGCGCCTTCAGGAACTTCCAATCTCCGTCGCATTGCCTGGATTAAGCGGGGTGGCGGAAGCTGCCCAATTCCCTTAAACACCCCGGCAAATCTGCGAAGAGGCCTTCATGACCGCCATTCTCGACATCACTGGCCGCGAAATCCTGGATTCACGCGGCAACCCCACCGTGGAAGTGGATATTCGGTTGGAGGATGGCAGCTTCGGGCGGGCAGCAGTTCCGTCCGGTGCGTCTACGGGCGCCCATGAAGCGGTCGAGTTGCGCGATGGCGGCAAACGCTTTGGCGGAAAGGGCGTCGAAAGAGCGGTCGCTGCCATCAACGGGGAAATATTCGACGCGCTTTGCGGCATGGATGCGGAAGAACAGCGGCGGATTGACAATGCAATGATCGCGCTGGATGGCACACCCAATAAGGCACGGCTGGGTGCCAACGCGATTCTGGGCGTCTCGTTGGCGGCGGCCAAGGCGGCGGCCGTTGCCTCCGGCCTGCCGCTCTATCGCTACGTCGGCGGGCCCAAGGCCGAATTGCTGCCGGTGCCGATGATGAACATCATCAATGGTGGCGTTCATGCGGACAATCCCATCGACTTCCAGGAATTCATGATCATGCCGGTGGGCGCGCCGAGTTTTCGCGAGGCCCTGCGCATGGGCGCGGAGGTGTTTCACACGTTGAAAAAGCAACTGGGTGATGCCGGCCACAATACCAACGTTGGCGATGAAGGCGGTTTTGCGCCCAATCTGAAGAGCCCTGATGAGGCCCTGGGCTTCATCGCCAAAGCGGTGGAAAAGGCGGGTTACAAACTGGGTTCGGATATCTTCTTTGCGCTCGATCCTGCTTCCACCGAATTCTTCAAGGACGGGAAGTATGTTTTGGAAGGCGAGGGGAAGACCCTTGCTCCGGACCAGATGGTGAAGGTCTATGCCGATCTGGCGAGCCGCTATCCCATCATATCAATCGAAGACGGCATGGCCGAGGACGACTGGGCGGGCTGGAAGGCTCTTACCGAGGCGACCGGCAAAAAAGTCCAACTCGTAGGTGACGATCTGTTCGTCACGAACGTGAAGCGTCTGAGGCAGGGCATAGATACCGGCACCGCCAACGCCATTCTGATCAAGGTCAATCAGATCGGCAGCCTCAGCGAGACACTCGATGCCATCCAGATGGCGCATAATGCCGGCTATCGCGCGGTGATGAGCCATCGCTCGGGCGAGACAGAAGATTCCACCATCTCCGACCTGGCGGTGGCGACGAATTGCGGTCAGATCAAGACCGGATCACTCGCCCGTTCCGACCGGCTGGCCAAGTACAACCAACTTCTCCGCATCGAGGAGCAACTCGGCGACACAGCCATTTATGCGGGGCGTTCTGTTCTCAGAACCTGATCAGCACTGGTCCCATTTGATCTAGGGTTGTGGCTTTAGCCACTTAACATTGCGGGCGGTCTTGAAGGGGTCCAGCACCTTCACCGGCATTCTATAGCGCCGGAGTAATGCAGACAGTTCGACCATATCCTTAGCCGATGGGGGCCGCTTTAAGGTTATGAACAAGTCTCTGAGTTTTCCCCCGACGTTGGCAACGCATGGGATGGACTGCAGCCAATCAAAAAAAGCCTTTTCGTCACCGGGCGCGAAATAGGTCGGCCCTCTGACTACCAGTATGCGGCTGTGTTTTCCCATTTCTCGATTAGCCTCACGACGTCGTTCCCAAACTGCCCTACCAACGCCATCGTTGGCGAGACTTGGTCGTGACCAGCCTCCCCCGCGCATGCGGAGCATGCTGGCGGGGGAGGTGGCCGTAGCAGCGCTTGCGATGCGAAGACCGGAGGGTCAGCAAAAAAAGGCCCACCGGCAAGTTCCCGGAATCCTTAAGAGAATCACCCTTGACTGCCCGAATCGGTTCGTGATTCGGTGGGCTGTATGCGAATCAAACGCTCGGTCACCCGCTTTTTCCTTGCCCTGGTTCTGCCCGCGGTTTCCGTCGCCGTGGTGGCATATTTCGGCAGCTATGCCATTTGGGGCGAACGCGGCCTGCTGGTGCTGGAAGACGCCCAGGCGAAATTGGGCATCCAGCAGGAGAAATTGGCCCAACTGACCTCCGAGCGTGACCGGTTGGCCCGTCGCATCCAATTGATGGAAAACGGCCATCCCGACCGCGATCTGGTGGAAGAACTGGCGCGCGGCAAATTAATGGATGGGGCTCCGAACCAAGTCGCGGTCCCACGAAACGCACGCTAAAAATTCTCAAAGCTTGGTTGTGCCGCCTTTGCCAGCATGCGAAGGAGAGGCATCAAATAGCCGAACAGTGTTCGTTTTTTCGCGACGCAACAATATTATAAAGGCTTGCCAAGCCGTCCGGGCCTTGCCAAAACCCCAGTTACCGCCATCTACCTGCCTCGAGAGCATCTGACGCGTATGAGTGACCCCGCGAAACGGCCAGAAAAACAAGAAAAACCCGTTCCAACCGCCGCTCGCAGCAATTCCGAAGCCCTCAAAAAACTCTATTCTGACATGCTGTTGATCCGCCGCTTTGAAGAGCGGGCGGGCCAGCTTTACGGCATGGGGCTGATCGGAGGGTTCTGCCACCTCTATATCGGTCAAGAGGCCGTGGTGGTGGGCATGCAGGCCAATGTCCGGCACGAAGACCAGCTCATCACCGCTTATCGCGATCACGGCCACATGCTGGCCGCTGGCATGGACCCCAAGGGCGTGATGGCCGAATTGACGGGCCGTTCCACCGGCTATTCCAAGGGCAAAGGCGGTTCGATGCACATGTTCAGCCAGGAGAAGAAATTCTATGGCGGTCACGGCATTGTCGGCGCGCAGGTGCCGCTGGGCACGGGCCTTGCCTTTGCCAACAAATATCGCGGCAATGACGGCGTAAGCCTCACTTACTTCGGCGATGGTGCTGCGAACCAGGGCCAGGTCTATGAAAGCTTCAACATGGCCGAGCTGTGGAAGCTGCCGGTAGTCTACATTATCGAGAACAACCAGTACGCGATGGGCACAAGTGTGGCCCGTTCCAGCGCGCTGACGGATTTCTCCAAGCGTGGTGTCTCCTTCAACATTCCCGGTGTGACAGTGGACGGCATGGATGTCGAAGCCGTGCAGGCGGCTGGCGCCGAAGCAATGGCTTACTGCCGGAGCGGCAAGGGACCCATCATCCTGGAGATGAAGACGTATCGCTATCGCGGCCACTCCATGTCGGATCCCGCCAAGTATCGTACGCGCGAGGAAGTGACCGAAGTGCGCGAGAAGCGCGATCCCATCGAACATTTCGGCCAGAAGTTGGTGAAGACTGGCGTGGTGAGTGAGGACGACCTCAAGATGATCGACAAGGATGTCCGCGCCATCGTCACCCAGGCGGCGGAATTCGCCACCGAGAGCCCGGAGCCGGGCCTGGGTGAACTTTACACGGATGTGCTGGCCTGATGTCTATGCAGATTCTGATGCCCGCTTTGTCGCCCACTATGGAAGAGGGGAAGCTTGCCCGCTGGCTGGTGAAGGAAGGCGACACCGTCAAGTCCGGCGACATTCTGGCCGAGATCGAAACAGACAAGGCCACCATGGAATTCGAGGCCGTGGACGAAGGTCGCATCGGCAAGATCCTGGTGCCCGAAGGCAGTGAAGGCGTGAAAGTCAATTCGCCGATCGCCACGCTGCTCTCCGATGGCGAAGATGTTTCGGCCGCAGCAGCGCCCGCGCCTAGAAAAGTTGAAGTGCCCGAACCCAAAAAGGAAGCGCCGCCGGCCGCCAAGCCAGCCAATGACGCGGGCCCGCGTCCACCGGCCGAGCATTTCATTCCCGCGCCCTCCGATCCCGAACTGCCCAACGATGTGGAGATGGTAACCATCACGGTGCGCGAAGCATTACGCGACGCAATGGCCGAAGAGATGCGCCGTGATCCTCTTGTGTTCCTGATGGGTGAGGAAGTCGCCCAGTATCAGGGCGCCTACAAGATCAGCCAGGGATTGTTGGAGGAGTTCGGCGACAAGCGCGTAATCGACACGCCCATCACCGAGCACGGTTTTGCCGGCCTGGGCGTCGGCGCTGCCTTCGACGGGCTCAAGCCGATCGTGGAATTCATGACTTGGAACTTCGCCATGCAGGCCATGGACCAGATCATCAATTCCGCCGCCAAGACCCGTTACATGTCGGGCGGCCAGATGAGCTGCCCCATCGTCTTCCGCGGTCCCAACGGGGCGGCCTCGCGCGTCGCCGCCCAACACAGCCAGGATTATTCCGCCTGGTATGCGGCGGTCCCCGGTATGAAAGTGATCGCGCCTTATTCGGCGGCCGATGCCAAAGGTCTGCTTAAAGCGGCGATCCGTGATCCCAATCCGGTGATCTTCCTGGAAAATGAGATCGTATATGGCCGCTCATTTCCCGTGCCCAAAGTTGACGATTACGTCCTCCCCATCGGCAAGGCGCGCATCGTAAAACCGGGCAAGGACGTAACGCTCGTGTCCTATTCCATCTCGGTCGGCACGTGCGAAGAAGCGGCAGAGAAGCTCAAGGACGAAGGCATCGACGCGGAAATCATCGATCTGCGCACCCTGCGCCCTCTCGATATCGAGACGGTGGTCGCTTCGGTACAAAAGACCAACCGGATCGTGAGCGTCGAGCAGGCCTGGCCGGTCTGCTCCATCGGGTCGGAAATCGCCGCGCGCGTTGCTTTGGATGCGTTCGATTATCTCGACGCGCCGCCCACCAAGGTCACCGGCAAGGATGTGCCGATGCCTTATGCCGCCAATCTGGAGAAGCTCGCGCTCCCCACCGTCGAGGACGTAATCCAGGCGGTGAAATCGGTTTGCTACAAGGATTGATCCCGTGGCGACCAACATTCTGATGCCGGCTCTGTCGCCCACCATGGAAGAGGGCAAGCTTGCACGCTGGCTGGTGAAGGAAGGCGACACCGTCAAATCCGGCGACATCCTGGCTGAGATCGAAACCGACAAGGCCACCATGGAATTCGAAGCCGTGGACGAAGGCCGCATCGGCAAGATCCTGGTGCCCGAAGGCAGTGAAGGCGTGAAGGTCAATCAACCGATCGCCTTGCTGTTGGGCGACGGTGAAAATGCGGGTGATGTCGATATCTCTGCGGCGATGAAAAACATCGGTGACGCGGTGAAAGCCGAGGCGCCAAAATTGGCGGAAACGCCTAAACCGGCGCCCGCCACGACCCCTGCCAGGGTCGAAACCCCCACGGCCGAAGCCGCGCCGCAAGCGGCGGCATCCGCGCCTGAGACCTACGACGGCACCCGTATTTTTGCCTCGCCTTTGGCGCGCCGCATCGCCGCAGAGAAAAATATCGATCTTTCCGCGCTTACGGGTACCGGTCCGCGCGGGCGCATTGTCAAATCCGATGTCGAGGCGGCAAAACCCGGGGCCAAACCGGTTGCGGCAAAAGCGGAAGCGGGCGCCCCTAGCCTGGGCGTGGCGGCGTTGCCAGACGCCAAGCTGTTCTACAAGCCCGGAGACTACGAAGAGATTCCGCACGATTCCATGCGCAAAGCGATCGCGCGGCGCCTCACTTCGGCCAAGACCCTTATCCCGCATTATTATCTTTCGATCGACTGCAATCTCGCTTCCATGATGGCGACGCGGGCGAAGCTCAACGATGCCGCGGGCAAGAATCCGTCCTACAAGCTTTCGGTAAATGATTTTGTGATCAAAGCGGTGGCGATGGCTTTGATGAAGCATCCCGATGTGAACGCCAGTTGGACCGAGAATGCGATCTTGCGCCACAAGCATGCCGATGTGGGCGTGGCGGTGGCGCTAGATTTCGGTCTGATCACGCCGATCGTGTTCCGCGCCGAAGAGAAGGGCCTGGCCCAGATTTCCAACGAAGTGAAATCGCTGGCCTCCCGCGCCAAGGAGAAGAAGCTCAAACCGCAGGAATATGAAGGCGGCGGCTTTTCGGTTTCCAATCTGGGCATGTTCGGAATGAAGAATTTCACGGCCGTAATCAACCCGCCCCAGGCGGCGATCCTGGCTGTGGGCGCGGGCGAGGAGCGTGCCGTTGTCGTGGACGGCAAAGTCCAGGTCGCCACCATGATGACGGTGACTATGTCCTGCGATCATCGGGTAATCGACGGCGCCACCGGGGCAAAGTTCCTTGAGACCTTCAAGCGCTTTATCGAGGAACCGGCCTCGATGCTGCTGTGAGCGACACCTCCTTCGATGTGATCGTGGTTGGCGGCGGCCCCGGCGGATATGTCTGCGCCATCCGCGCGGCCCAGCTGGGCCTCAAGACCGCGGTGGTGGAGCGTGACCGTTTGGGTGGCATATGCCTGAACTGGGGCTGCATCCCCACCAAGGCATTGCTGCGCTCCTCGGAAATCTGGCACCTGATGCACCGGCTCCCCGAGTTCGGTTTCTCGGCCGACAATTTCAAGTTCGACATCACGAAGATCGTGGAGCGTTCGCGCAAAGTCGCCGAACAACTCTCCAACGGCGTGGGCTTCTTGATGAAGAAGCACAAGATTACCGTGATCCCGGGTGATGCCAAGCTGGCAAGCAAAGGCAAGCTTTCCGTCACCAAGGACGGGAAGGCAACCGACTACGCCGCCAAGAACATCGTGCTGGCTACGGGCGCCAGGGCGCGCACCCTTCCCGGGCTCGAGCCAGATGGCAAGCTGATCTGGACCTATCGCGAAGCAATGGTGCCCCCCTCATTCCCGAAATCTCTTCTGGTGGTCGGCTCTGGCGCGATCGGAATTGAGTTCGCCAGCTTCTATCGCACACTCGGCTCCGATGTGACCGTGGTCGAAGTCCTCGACCGCGTGCTGCCCGTGGAGGACGAGGAAATCTCCAACTTCGCCGCCAAGGCTTTCAGCAAGCAGGGCATGAAGCTGAAGGTCGGCACCACCGTCACCGAGCTCAAGAAGGGCACAGACAGTGTCGTCGCGACTCTGAAAGCCAAGGACGGCAAAACCGAGACCATCACCATCGACCGGGTGATCTTGGCGATGGGCATCGTCGGCAATGTCGAGAATATCGGACTCGAAGCTGCCGGAATCAAAGTCGACCGCACCCATGTGGTGATCAACCAGTGGGGCGAAACCGGCGTGGCCGGCATCTGGGCGATCGGCGATCTGGTCGGGGCGCCCTGGCTGGCCCACAAGGCCATGCATGAAGGCGTGATCGTCGCCGAGCGCATCGCCGGCGTGAAGGGCGTGCATCCTCTCAATACCGCGAACGTGCCGGGCTGCACCTATTGCTGGCCGCAGGTGGCAAGCGTCGGTCTCACCGAAGCCAAGGCGAAAGAAACCGGCAAGAAGATCAAGGTGGGCCGCTTCCCCTTCATCGGCAACGGCAAGGCCATCGCGCTGGGCGAGGCCGAAGGGCTGGTCAAAATCGTGTTCGATGCCGAAACCGGCGAGCTTTTGGGCGCGCATATGGTAGGCGCGGAAGTCACCGAACTGATCCAGGGTTATGTGGTGGCCAAGACCGGCGAGCTCACCGACCAGGAATTGGGCCACACCATCTTCCCGCATCCCACGCTCTCCGAGATGATGCATGAAGCGGTGCTGGCGGCGGACGGCATGGCGCTGCATATTTAGCCGAACCGCCAGCCTTGCGGGGAGGCCATGGGTGGCGAAAATCTAACTGGGGTTTGGCAGGGGTTGTTCTCTTACACAACGGCCCTTAGAGCCGGCCAGTTCAGCGCTACTTTGATCGAAACTGCCCATCAGATTACTGGCTCAACGAGCGAGATATGGGCGTCAGGCCCTAGGGCAGGAGAAACCGTTCTCGCTATGGTGTGCGGTCATCGAAGCGACAAAGCTGTGAGCTTTATCAAACGCTATGAGGGACCGGAAAAGCCCAATCATTCTGTCGTGTACGAGGGGATATTGGATGATGATTTTCTGGAGATCGAGGGTCGATGGTTCATTCCGGGAAGTTGGGCTGGCCGTTTTTTGATGATTCGCTCTGGTGGTCGCCAGTTGGAAGTCGCGCGTGAAGCTTTCGAGCGAGTTGGCAACTAGAGTAGCCGTCTTACATCCTCGGCGATGGCGTCGGTATCGGTGGTGTCGGTGGTGACCAGACGGATTCGGCCCGCTGGATCGAAAAAAAACACCGCGTTGGAATGCATAACTGTGTAGGGCGGTTTAGCATCCACGGAATAGGCCACGCGATAGCGCCGCGCCAC
>Ga0126381_100002588_pt1 | contig 19592 bp, 17 predicted proteins | sample PanSoiMetPlot_28_FD_96465 | JGI IMG/M metagenome (GOLD analysis project Ga0126381, IMG submission 96465) | Tropical forest soil microbial communities from Panama - MetaG Plot_28 | ecosystem: Environmental > Terrestrial > Soil > Tropical forest > Bulk soil | place: Panama | collected 2016-02-17
GCATGTGCGCATCAATCTGGACATGCTGCGAACGCGGCATCGCGAGAAACTGATCTTCGAAGCCTGCATCGTGGCAAAACAACCATTCGTCGTGGACAATACCAACCCCACGGCCGCCGACCGCGCGCGGTACATTGCGCCCGCTCAAGCCGCAGGATTCCGCGTGATTGCCTATTTTTTCGCGACGCCTCTGAGAGAGGCTCTGCGCAGGAATAATCTGCGCAAAGGGAAGGAGCGGATTCCGGCCGCAGGCGTTGCCGCAGCCTTCAGAAAGCTTCAGCGCCCAAAGCTGGAAGAAGGATTTGACGAAATTCACGCCGTCGAGCTTACGCCGAAGGATCGGTTCGTCGTTTCCTGATTTACGCCGAATACACAAACGTGGCCGAAGTCATACATGGTTTCCCGGATAGGAACGACCATCAACACTTCGTAAACTGAGTAGCGATTAGACTTCTGGGAGGCGCTATGGCAATCGCATTGGGCTCAGCAGCCGGTCTTGCATGTGCCTTCTACCTATTTGTGCTGGTGAAGTTCGCGCGCACCAGCTATCGCGAAGTTCTAAAGCGCCGCACCCGCCCCGCAATAACCAACCTTTTCTAGAACTTTCTGGACGCGTTCGCATTCTTCTTACTCCAATACTCTTGATGGTTGATCCGGACCAGCAGGCCCGGTTCGCAGGAATGGCGCGACACGTCCTGTGGAACGATTGCGCGAATTTGCCAGCATTCGTCGAAACGGCTTTTCAGCAAACTCCGACCGTTCGGCCTGAGTTCCGATTCTCGACGGCTGGAGGCATCCCGACCCTCCGTTAAATGTCGTTTTACTCGTTGGGGACATATCCCTGAAGGCTTCCAGATTTCCACAGCCGCTTGTTGACGAAAACGATTCTTTCCGGCAATTTCTATTTTCCCATCTCAGAGTTTTTAGTTGAGAATGTCGCGGATGAAAAGCATCAAGCCTCACTGGGGGGCACCCGTGGTATTTTGCGTCACGGTGCTGCTTCCTGTTGTCGGCGCTGCCCAAAATACGGGTGTGGTAACGACAGTTCGAATGGCGAGCGAGCCAGGGCACGCGATGGTGGGAATCGAGTGCCATATTAACGGAAGCCATCGTCGTAACGTTTGCGTGATCGACAGCGGCGCCACCTACACAGTGATCTCCGACCGGCTGGTCAAGCCCGATGGTCCAACGAAGGAGCTCGATACGAGTAACGGCGTAGTGCACGTTCACGAGCAAGAATTGTCGTTGACTATTTCTGAGGGACTCCAATTAAAATCCAGAGCGTTAGTGGAAAGCAAACTGCCTGAGAAGATAGACGTCCTCATTGGGCAGGATGTGCTACGCCAGTTTAAATACGTTATTTTCGATTACGAAAATCGCGTGGTTGAATTCCAGAAGTAAGCGAAACAGGACACCTCTAGGCCCGAAAAGCAGATGCGATAGCTCGCACCTCGACGCGAGCCGTGGTTCCGGTGAGTTGTCTGCAACCTACGCGGTTAAAACAGCAATCGTAGCGCGAATTGGCCGAACCTCCGCTCGTCGTGATTGCCGTTGTTAGCGAGGTTGCCGAGGCCACCCTTCTTACCGTCTACAATTACGGAACCGGCTGGGAAATTGGCAGCGTCCAAATCGAACCCGTCCACATACATATTGTGATGGTTGAAGATGTTGAAGCCTTCGGCCCGAAACTCGAGCTTGAATCGCTCGGTTACCGCAAAATTCTTGCTGAGTGAAAGATCGAAATCCCATGCACCGGGACCACGGAATGCGTTGCGGTGAGTCATCGCCGCGGGATAGGGTCCAAAATCAGAAAAGCCCTCTGCGCCGACGAAGTGATTTGCGGATGGAAGAGTAAGTATGTTGAAGTCATTGGGACTGAGAACAGCTGTGGGATTTCCTGTGGTCAGATTAGTTAGCGTGCCTGCGGGCGTGTAGCGCGGGATTCCATAGGGGCCGGTATTGGCGTTGAGGGAGTTGGAGCTATCGGAAACAGTGAAGGGAACGCCGGTGCGCGCTGTAAAGGCGCCGACGACCGTATATCCGCCGAGAGCCTGCCGTTCCCAACCTTTTCCGTTCTTAAACCATGGGGTGGCCCAGATAGGCGACAAGGCAATGCGATTTCGAATGTCGAAATCAGAGTTGCCATAATCGAGCGCTGGATTTCTGGGATCAAGATAACCGAGATTGCCGACACCGTTCGCTCCGCTGCTGGTTTCCGAGAAGGTCGTGCTGAGATTATCGAGGGCATGTGCCCAGGTGTAGTTAGCTACCAGCGTGAGACCCGAATGCATGAGATCCTGGGTCTGATAGCGCAGGTTTAAGGCGTTGTAGTGCGAAAAACCTTGTGAACCGCGCGTGTTGATGTTTGTAAAGAACTGGTTGGGCCGCGTGAAGCAAGGCGTGGGAGTGGCGCATCCGGTCGGGTTCGGCTGTCCAAGATATACCTGTCCGCCCCCTACCTCGTTGATGTTCTTGATGTCATAGAGGTGAACGCCATGCGCGCCGTTGTACTCGACCGAAACGACGCCGGCAGCGCCTAACTGGTGATCAAGCGTCAAACCCCAGAATTGAGTTTGCGCGACATTGATGTTTTGATCCACGTGACGGACACTTCCGGTTGGTATGGGCTGCGTGCCGGACGAACCGGAAAGCGGTCCCGTATTACTGTTCGTTATGGCAGTTCCGCTGATGGTGACGACCTGATAATTGGGTGGATTTTGAATGACGTTGAACGTCACGTTGCCAAAATTGCGCTCATAGCTGATACCGAAACCGCCGCGCAGCGCGGTTTTGCCATCTCCAAAAAGATCATAGGCGAAGCCGACTCGAGGAGCGACGGTACCCCAGCTAGGATTCCAAAGCTCGCCGATGGGACTATTCGGAACCGTCAGAATAGAACCGTTGGCCACACGCTGAAAATAAGTATTGCCCGCGCCATAGTAAAAATTTGAGTCGAGGTTAGGATGGTTGTTGTACTGCACTCCGTAGTGCTCGTAACGCGTGCCGTAATTAATGGTTAACCTGGACGTGATTCGCCAGCTATCCTCCAAATAAAGAGCCCAATCATTGTAGCGGTCGCTGCGCGCAAAAGAAGGCGGTGAAGCAGGCAATGTCAGAGTACAAGCGGGCGTCTGGACTAGAGGCCCTCTCGCGCCGCCAGAGCTGTAGGGCCCGGCAGCACAACCGAAGTGGCCGGCGGGGTTCACCGCGCCTTGAAAATTCGTCAGCGTCCCAGCAATAAACCCGTCAAGTCCGTTTCCCAGTTTCGTGCCGATTTGTTCGTTGGCTTGGGCGTACGCGGCGAAAAATTCATTCATCTGATTGTAGTTGAATTGGCCCCCATATCGGATGGTATGAGACCCTTTTGACCATAAAACGTCCTCTTCGATTTGAACGGTATTTTGCGGGCCGCCGGAAGGGAGGCCGCCTACACCCGTCGTCGCGTCGAAAAAGCCGGGCAAGTTAACAGGCGTACCGCCTACACTGGCATTGTTAAAAAGGAAAAGCGTTGGAACATTTTGTAGCGAGGCGTTGTAAGTAAACGGGTTGTTATAGCGGAAGAAGCTCAACTTCGTATTGGTAAGGAGATTTGCCGTGAAATTGTGGGTAACCGAAAGCAGAAAGTTATTGTTGTAAAGCGCTTGACCGACGTCGTACTGAGGATAGGGGCTATTGAACTCGGAACCAATCTGCTGCACTAGATTTTCCCGACCATAACGGAAGAAAAGCTGCGTATTGGGACTAAGATCGTAATCAACGCGGCCAACTAAATCGTAAGTGTTCTGAGGCTCGTCCCCACCCGCATCTGCCGGCGCCACGAAATTCGCGACCCCAAATACTGGCGTACCGGCGGGAACTGCCCTATCGAACGCGCTACCGGGAGTAAAGGGGAACGCCGCCGATGGCGCTACAGGTTTTACAATGGTACGTGAAAATGCCGGGTTCCCACCGAATGCCTTAAAAAAAGCTTGGGTGTTCGGGGCAGAGGCAGCCAGCAGTTGCGGAGTTGGTACGAGGCCAACCAGAGTTGCACCGCTGCGGACACGCAACCATTCCGTACTCTGAAAGAAGAAAAGCTTATTAGCACTGACCCAGAGGGATCGCGCACGACTCCAGAGATGGAACCTGTATCTGCTTGTCCAAATAGCGGCGAATTCGCATATTGCGCGAACAATAAGATTGCAAAGGCCACGATGACAGTCGATGGAGTGAAACACAAACGTCGGTTCATAGGCCTTCTCCTCGAACTCGGAGGCGGCGCTGTGTCGTCGGCCCACACGTAAACTTGTTCGCAACCACCCGTATCGGCTACAGACTTACCCCGCCACGTGCTGGCAGGAACATAAGTTTCCTCAATCGAAATGGGAATACGGCGATGTATCGACTTTAACTACTTGGGATGTGTAAGGTTTTAGCAGTAATGCACCTGCGCAGTGTGAATCACAAGATCCATCGTTTGCAAAAGATTGACGGCACCGAAAAGAGTACATCTGGATACTGGATGGCTAGCATTTTCCGCTTCTGCGGCCGCACGAATGCCTTCGACTTGAATTTTTCTTGAAGCGGTACAACCTACCGTGTTCGACAAATGTGCCGGAATTACGAGGGCTGGCTGGGTGCGGCCCGGCATAATGCGACCTTACAGTCGACTTGGAGTCTCTACGCCCTTCTAGCTGGACGTCATTTGACAGGAAAGGCCCGAAAACATACGATTCTGCCTGCTCATGTGCCAATCCTCGCAAGTGACATCGCTTCGGACAGGAGGCTCTTTGCTCCGGCGTTTGCGACCCAGGCGGCAGGCAATCGGGCTGACTTTTACGGTGGCGGTGGCAAGCGCGCTCGCCTGTGCAATTTTCGCGCAGGCACCAACCGCCGCACCGGGCGCTGCGCCGCCAACCAGCGGCATGCCCGCTTTCGCTCCCGCCGACTCGACGCGCTATCTCGACACCGTTAAGGGTCTGACAGCCCCGGCGATGGAAGGCCGCGGCGACGATACGCAAGGCATCAATCGCGCCGCCGACTTGCTGGCTGAGCGCTACAGGAGCTTTGGTCTGGAGCCCGCGGGAACCAGCGGCTTTTTTCAGCCTTTCAGCGTAATCACCGGCGCCAAGCTGGCCGGCAACAATGAAGTGGTGCAAGAAATTTCCGGCGACAAACAGCAGCTCAAACTGAACGAAGATTTCGTGCCCTTCAGCTTTTCCGCCAGCGGCCAGACCTCGGCTCAGGTGGTATTCGCCGGCTACGGCGCCACGGCGGATGAATTCAATTACGATGATTTCCGGGGTCTGGACGTCAAAGACAAGGTCGTCGTGCTACTTCGCTACGAACCCTCTGGGTTCGCGGCAAAGGCCGGCAACCAGGGGCTGACCCGCCATGCCGCGCTGATTACCAAAGCTATTAACGCACGCAATCATGGGGCCAAAGCCGTGGTAATTGTCAACGGAAAGGTGGGCAGCGGTGAGGAAGATGCGCTCACGCGCTTTGGCACCGTTAGCGGCCCAGAGAATGCCGGCATCCTGCTCGTACAGGTGAAGAATACAATCGCGCAGGGATGGTTCCAGGTGGCGGGGAAATCGCTTGAAAGCGTGCAAGACCAGATCAATTCGTCGGGCCAGCCAGCCTCCTTTGCGTTCCCGAACACGCTGCAATTACAGCTGGATGTAAACATCGAAAACACGCGGGCCACGGTGAAAAATGTGCTGGCCTATCTGCCCGGCAAGACTGACGAATATGTGATTCTCGGCGCGCATTACGATCATCTGGGTTACGGCCACTACGATTCACTGGCTCCGTCGCAGATCGGACAGATTCATCCCGGCGCGGACGACAACGCTTCCGGCACCGCGGGACTGGTCGAGCTCGCGCGCATGCTCGCTCCGCTCAAAGGGCAGCTTCCGCGTGGGATTCTGTTCGAATCATTCGCGGGCGAAGAGCTGGGCCTGCTCGGATCCGCCGAGTGGGTGAAGGAGCCGACCCGGCCGCTGAACAAGGCTGTGGCCATGCTCAACATGGACATGATCGGCCGCATCCGCAACGACAAGATTTACATCGGGGGAGTTGGCACTGGATCGAGCTTCACCGAAGAGTTGGCCAGTGCCGAGAAAGGCTTCCCCTTTCACGTGGAGAACTCCCCTGGCGGATACAGTGCGAGCGACCACACTTCCTTTGTGGCCAGGCGCATCCCGGTACTATTTTTTTTCTCGGGGCTGCACTCGGACTACCATCGGCCCTCCGACACCTGGGACAAAATCAACGCCGCGGACGCTGCCAAGCTGGTCGATCTGGTAGCCAAAGTCGCGCTGGAAATTGACGAAAACAGCCAGCGCCCGGCGTTTATCGTGGTAGCCGACCGCGAAAACCCGCATGAAGGTGTGGCGACCAGCGGCGGAGGAGGTGGGTACGGCCCCTACTTTGGCTCAATTCCGGATTTTGGCTCTTCCGATAACGGCGTGCGCTTCAGCGATGTGCAGCCCAACTCGCCCGCATCCAAGGCTGGACTCAAAGGCGGGGACGTACTGGTGAAGTTCGGCGAAAAGAAAATCACCAATCTCTACGATTTCACCGACGCGCTGCGCAGCAGCAAGGTCGGCGACGTGGTGCAGGTTAGCGTGAAGCGCGACGGCAAGGAACTGACGGTGCCGGTCACGCTCGAGCAGCGGCGGTAAGGTGACGCAATGCAAATGCACGAGACGATCCGCTTACACTCCTGGCGTATGCACGTGGCGGGAATTGTTCTCGCCGCGGCCTCACTCGCGTTGGCAATAGCGCTCTCAATCACGCACATGAACGCGGTCGCGGCTCCCGTGGGAGTAACCAGCAAAGCCTCACTCGTTTATCCCGGCGAGAAACACCTGCGGAACATTCAACAGATCACGTTTGGGGGGCAAAACGCCGAGGCTTATTTCTCCGCCGACGACAAATACTTATCTTTCCAGCATATGGGACAGTTTTATGATCCGACGACCGGGGCTCCCGTTGGCCCGAACGTTCCCTGTGATCAGATCTATACGGTTACGCTCGGGCCGAAACACACCGCCGCATCGCCAAGGATGATCAGCAATGGAAAGGGCCGCACCACGTGCAGTTATTTTTTCCCGGGCAACGCGCGGATCCTCTATTCATCGACTTTCGCCGCCAGCGACGCTTGCCCTCCGCCACCCGATTACTCGCAGGGCTACGTGTGGCCCATCAACAACACCATGACGATTTACACCGCCAATCCCGACGGCAGCGGCCTTCGGCCCCTTTCCAAGGCCGCTGGATATAACGCGGAATCGACCATCTCGCGCGATGGAAAGCACATCGTGTTCACCTCCACGCGCAATGGCGACCTGGACATCTACACCATGGACGCCGACGGCTCGAACGTGAAACAGCTCACACACGAACTGGGCTACGATGGCGGACCTTTCTGGTCTTACGACGGGAAAAAGATCGTCTATCGCTCGCAGCAGCCCAAGACGCCAGAAGAGATCAAGAAGTACAAGGAATTGTATGCGCAAGGACTGGTGCAGCCACTGCATCTGGAACTGTGGACAATGAACGCGGATGGTTCGGGAAAGCGCCAGATCACCCGCAACGGAGCCGCCAATTTTGGCCCTTACTGGCTGCCCGACGGGAAGCGAATTATTTTCGCGTCGAACATGGAAGACCAGAAGGCGGAAACGGGTTTTGACCTCTATCTGGTCAACGAGGATGGTACCGGCCTCGAGCGCGTCACGTACTATCCCGACTTTGACGCCTTTCCCATGTTTTCATCCGATGGCAAGCACCTCGTTTGGGCTTCCAATCGCAACGGAAAAGCGCCGCATGAAACGAATATTTTCATCGCCGATTGGGTGGAATAGCCTGGTTCTTGCTGAGCCCGATGATTTACTACAAAATTCTGTGCGTCACTCGCGTCACCCATCGTGCCTGGGGTGGCATTCTCGGGACTCCTTTCAGCGAACTTTCAGGGAGACACTTGTAGCATTCACCACATGACCAGACGATGGTTGGCTCAGACGCTGATGCTTTGTGTTGCCTCTCTCCTCATTGGTTGCAGAGCGACGCCGCCAGGAAAATTTGAGACCGCTACGGTCACGTGGGCAAAACGGTGGCTGCTCGTGCCCAACAGCCACAAGGCAAATCCACTAGCGGCGACGCAGGCCAATCTCGATTTCGGACGCGCGACCTACTCGCGTTATTGCAATTCCTGCCATGGGCTCGACGCAAACGGCATGGGCGTTGCTTTCGCCACTCACATGTCGCCGCCGGCCCCGTCGCTCGCTGCGGCACCGGTGCAGGCCTATAGCGACAGCCAGCTCAAGTGGATTATCGAAAACGGGCTGTGGCCTTCGGGCATGCCGGGCTCGAAAGGCGTGCTCACGGACCCGCAGATCTGGTCGATCGTGCTTTACCTGCGGCATCTCAGTCCCAGCGGTGGCCTCGTTCCGGAACTCGCTTCCGCGACTGGTTCGTCTGGTTCAGCCACCTACGTTGGATCGAAAGCCTGCGAAAAATGTCACGAGGATATCTATCAGCGCTGGCAGAAAACGCCCATGGCCAACATTGTGCGCGATCCGCGCGAGCATCCCGAAGCCATCATCCCTGATCTGTCAAAACCCGATCCGGTGGTGAAGTTCAAAAAGGAAGATATAGCGTTTGTCTACGGCAGCATCTGGAAGCAGCGCTACTTTACCAAGGTGGGCAACGATTATTTCCCTGAGGGTGCGCAGTGGGACGTGGTGCACAAGGCCTGGCGTCCCTACTTCGTCGCGCCGGGCACTGACTGGTGGGAACCCTACTATCCGGCAGACAACATGAAGCGGCCCACCGGACCTACGTGCGATGGCTGCCACTCGGTGAACTACAACATCCACGACCACACCGTGAGTGAATGGAACGTCGGGTGCGAACGATGCCACGGGCCAGGCAGTGAGCACGTGGCCCATCACACGCCGCGAAACATCCTGAATCCAGCCCGCATGGATTTCGTGCATGCCAGCGACACCTGCATCGTCTGCCACTCACAAGGCCGTCCGCTGAAGAATCCCATCGAAGGCCGGTATTACGACTGGGCCGTGGGATACGATCCCTCAAAGAACTTGAGCGACTATTGGAAGCTCGAGGATCACACCCTGGGCGAGACCAGCTTCACACACTTTCCCGACGGCACCGCACACAAAAATCGCATGCAAGGGAACGACTTCGTGCAGAGTGTGATGTACCGCCGTGGAGTGACCTGTTTCAGTTGCCATGACGTCCACGGAACGGGCAATTACGCCGAACTGCGCAAGCCCGCGAACACCATTTGCCAAGACTGCCATACTCCTGGCGGGCTGAACGGCCCGCGGGCGGCGACACTCGAAGAACACACCCACCACAAGCCCACTTCGACGGGCAGCGATTGCGTGGCTTGCCACATGCCGGCGATCCAGGCGGAAATCCCGGGAGTCCTGGTCCACGCGCATACGTTCAAGGTGATCAGCCCGGCCATGACCGACAAATACAAGATTCCCAACCCCTGCAACCTGTGCCACACGGACAAAACGACCGCCTGGGCTCTCGACCAAATAAAAGAATGGAGGGGTACGTCACCCTGGCGCGTCGCGGAAACCGAATAGAAAATTGCGGAACTTCAGCAGAGCGGCGGGATTCGAGGCGCCATCTTCGTTTCTGGGGATTGGCGACATCTTCCTGAGCGACCGAAGCGAGCTGTCAGATCGCTCTCGATTTCGCTACTAATCCAGGGAATCGAATAGCTCCGCCGATGCGTCGAAGCTCGCGTCAGCCTCGTGAATCGTTTCACCTCGAGCCGACTTGAAGGGCTCTTCACCGGCGAAGCGGTCGAGCATACGCTGCTGGAGCAGCTTCTCGTGGCCGGAGAAGGCCATGCGAATCAGCAAGCGGATGCGGGCCGTTAACGCGGCGCCGCTTCCGTCGCCGGCGGCTTCGGGTTCGTCTTGCTTGGCACCCTCCTTCGCCTTGGCCACTTTCTTCCCGGCTGGTGTCTCATTCGGCGAAGCTTCCTCGGCCGCGCTGGCGTTTGCCAACGCGTTGTCAGGTCCCTCTGCGGATTGTTCGCGCTCGAACTTGAAAAGCATCTTTTTACCGAGCCGCAACGCTTGCTGCCACGACTCGACCTTATGCCGCGCCTGCTGGGCAGCCTCTTCATTGGCGCCAAAGTCGAAAATCAGGATGGATTGGGGCATACGTGTTCTATATCGACGCGAACTCATTGTGTCAAGCGCGAGCTCGCTTGCAAGTGAATACATCTCAAAAGATGGACAATGCTGCTCCAGGAGCAAAGGGGCCGATGCGGGGGGCCGGCGCGCGTGTTAAAATCCTCGCCGACAATTTCGAGGCGATGGAGTTCGCCTGAACCGTCCGCAAGGGACTGATGACTCCTGGCCGCCGCCGGCGTCCAGGAGCTTTTTGTTTTCAGGGCCGCGGAGAAGATAAGGAAGGTACCTTTGCGTATTGCGCTTTTGGTGGCGTTTGGTATGGCGGGCACGCTGACCCGCTACTGGCTGCAGGGATTCGTTCAACAGCGCACCGGATCGACTTTTCCGACCGGGACGCTGGCGGTGAATTTGCTGGGGTGCTTTGTGCTCGGCGGCATCGCGCAGTATGCGCTAGCGCACCTGAGCATTCCTGGCGACTGGCGCGTGGGAATCACCGTGGGGTTCATCGGATCATTTACCACTTTCTCGACGTTCATATTCGAGATGGCGCGAATGGCCGAGGACGGAGAGTGGCTGCGATCCTGCATCTATCTGGTTTCGAGCGTGGCGGGAGGCTTGATCGCCGTGCTATTGGGCATGCGGATCGGAGAAAGAATCTGATATTGGCAAAGGAGGGCGGCATGGCGGCGGTGAAACACGAACGATTCGAAGGGGAACGCACGCTGATGCGCATTCATATCGGAGAATCCGATCAGTGGCATGGAAAGACCCTCTATCAGGCGATTGTTGACCTGTTGCGGCAGGAAAAATTCAGCGGCGTGACGGTGCTGCGCGGCGTAGGCGGCTACGGCTCCTCGAGCATTTACCACACGGAAAAAGTGCTGCGGCTGTCGCAGGACCTGCCGCTGGTGATCGAGGTGGTCGAGTTCAGCGAACGGATCGAACAGATTTTGCCGCAGCTGGATGAAATGATCGGGGGCGGCCTGGTCACGCTGGAGAAAGTGCGTGTGATCCTGTACCGGTCGGCGAAGAAGTAGGGCGTTCGGAAAACTCCAAAAAAACTCTGAATCGAGCCTTGCGCCAGCATGGGTGCGCGTGCTAGGGTGGGCGAACAAAAGGCGAAGCATTCCACGCCTAGCAAACTGCGACGCCAAAGGGAGGCTGCGTATGCCCCGTGCGGGGCAGGGTTTGGCATGGCCGCCGGCGACTCTGGGCGAAGCGGCCCGAGGCAACACTATTGAAACCGTGCACGAGGTGCTGGGCACGCTGGCGGGGCGCTATCGTGCAGACGAGGTGCTCACCGCGGTAAAGCACATTCCGGCGCGGACGGCACAGTTCCGGCCCATACCCGCGTGGGTGCGGCCGGAGCTTACCGCAGCCTACCGGGCCAAGGGCATCGAGAACCTCTATTCGCACCAGGCATGCGCCGCGGAGCTGGCCAGAGCCTGCAAGAATTTCGTAGTCGTCACGCCGACAGCTTCGGGCAAGACACTTTGCTACAACTTACCGGTGCTGAACGCGGTGCTGGAGAATCCGGACACTCGCGCGCTCTATCTTTTCCCTACCAAGGCGCTGGCGCAGGATCAACTCGCCGAATTGCACGACCTGGTGGAGCGGCTCGAGGACTGCTTTGGCGTTTTCACCTATGACGGCGACACGCCGAGCGATGCGCGAAAGGCGATTCGCGAGCGCGGGCATGTGATCTTGTCGAATCCGGACATGCTGCACACGGGAATTCTGCCGCACCATACGAGATGGGCGCGGCTGTTCGAGAGCCTGCGCTACATCGTGCTGGATGAATTGCATACATACCGCGGCGTATTTGGGAGCCATCTAGCGAATGTGCTGCGGCGGCTGGTGCGGGTAGCGCGCTTCTATGGCTCGGAGCCGCAATTCATCTGCTGCTCAGCGACGATCGCAAATCCCGGCGAACTTGCGGGGCAACTGATCGAGAAAAATGTGGAGGTAGTAGAGGAAAACGGAGCGCCCGCGGCGGAAAAGGTGTTCGTTTTTTACAATCCGCCGGTGATCAACCGCCACCTGGGTATTCGGCGCAGCTTTCTGAACGAGAGCACGCGCGTAGCCAAGGAGTTGCTGGGGCGGAAGCTTCAGACCATCGTGTTCGCGAACAGCCGGCTGCATACCGAAGTGCTGCTCACCTATTTGCAGCAGGCCAACCACCCCCAGCCGGGGCAAGCGGAACCGATATGCGCGTATCGCGGAGGATATCTGCCAGGTGAGCGGCGGGAAATTGAGCGCGGCCTGCGAGAAGGGCGGATTCGCGGCGTAGTGGCCACGAATGCGCTTGAATTGGGTATCGACATCGGATCGCTCGACGCCTGCGTGATGGCCGGCTATGCGGGCTCGATCGCTTCCACGTGGCAGCGCGCCGGGCGCGCGGGCCGGCGCAGCGGAACGTCTTGCGCGGTGCTGGTAGCGTCGTCCGCGCCGCTCGATCAATTTATCGTGCAGCATCCCAACTATTTCTTCGGCCGCTCGCCGGAGCACGCTTTCGTGCAGCCGGACAATCTGGAAATTCTGATAAACCACCTGAAGTGCGCGGCATTCGAGTTGCCGCTTTCGCCGGAGGAGAGATTCGGCGGCATGAATCTAGCGGCGCTTTGCGGGCAACTCGAGGAGGCGGGCTATTTGCATCGCAGCGGCGGCAACTGGCACTGGGTGCAGGAAGCCTATCCGGCCGATACGGTGAGCCTGCGTGCGGTGACGTCGGACAATTTCGTCATCGTCGAGACCAATGGGAATGGCGCGAACGACGCAGAAGTGATTGGCGAAGTGGATTTTTCTTCGGCGCTGACCACCGTGCATCCCAGGGCCATCTACATCCACCAGGGCCAGCAATACCACGTGGAGCGCCTCGATTTCGAACAGCGCAAGGCCTACGTGAAGCCAGTGAGCGTGGATTACTACACCGATGCGATCCGCTACACCCAAGTGCGGGTGCTGGAAGTCGCGAACGAAGAGAGCATCGCCGGGCCGGCGACGCGCGCGCATGGGGATGTGCTGGTGCGTTCGCAGGTGGTCGGGTTCAAGAAGATCAAATTTTTCACGAACGAAAACGTGGGCGCGGGGAAGCTCGAACTGCCTGAAAACGAGATGCACACGACCGCGTTCTGGATCACGCTCGAACGGCGCCTGCTGACGGACTTGCCATTTGCGCTGTCCGAACGCCAGAGCGGGATTTTCGGGCTGCTGCATGGGCTCGAGTCGATGGCGGCGCTGCTGTTAATGTGCGACCGCCGCGACCTGGGCACAACGGTGGGCGAGCGGCCGGCAAGTCCCGGTGTGACGCCAGACTGGGAGCAAGACTCCGCATCAACGACTGATTCGGCTGAAAGGGAATTTTTCGAGCCGAACTTATATCTCTACGACGCTTATCCGGGCGGAATCGGATTCAGCGCGCCGCTGTATCGCGTGCATGATTTGCTTTTGCAAAGGACCCGCGAGTTGATTGAAACGTGTCCGTGCGAGCGAGGTTGCCCTTCGTGTGTGGGTCCGGCAGGAGAAAAGAATGAGCGGACGAAGAAGGTGGCGCTGGCGATTTTGGAGCGGCTTTGCGTAGACTCGGCGCCGCGGGGAATGGGCGCGAGAAGGGAGGATTCCAATGAGGACCGTTGAAATATGAGTGCCACAGCCCTGGATCGCTTTGCGAGAGTGAAGGCCCTGCAGCGGCCCGCCGGAATGCGGCCCGCAGCCACAGCCAATGAGTTGCGCGGCCTGATTCCCGACGTTCCCTCGGGTGCGGAGCGGCTGGCGGAAATTTTAGGCGCGCTACCGAAGCGGAATCGATTTGGCGAGCATCTGGCGCTGCGGCGATGGTTTTCCGAAGCGACAGGAGGCGAGAATCCGGAAGGCCGGTTCGACCGAGCCACGCTGCGCCTGCTCGCGCCCGAGGCTCCAGATTGCATTTGCGATCCGCAACAATGGCTGTTTCTCGATACCGAAACGACGGGAGTTGTGGGTGGGACCGGAACGATTGCCTTCCTAATCGGCATCGCTTGGTGGGACGCAGGCGGACTCGAGGTCGAGCAGTTCTTCATGCGCGAGCATAGCGAGGAACATTCGGCACTGGTGGCGCTGGCGGAGCGCATGGCCGAGCGGCGCGTGCTGGTGACCTTCAACGGCAAGTCGTTTGACTGGCCGCTGCTCGAGACGCGCTACCGGATGACCCGGAAGATTCGCGTGCCGGCGCCGCGCGCCCATCTGGATTTTCTGCACCCGGCGAGAAATTTGTGGCGGCTGAGAATCGGCTCGGCGCGACTGCCGGAACTCGAGCGGCACGTCCTGCAATGGAACCGCGGCGCGGATGTAATGTCGGAGCTGATTCCGCAGATCTACTTCGATTATTTGCGGGGTGGCTCGCCCGAGCCGCTGGTACCGATTTTCCACCACAACCAGATGGACCTGCGCGGGCTGGCCGGTTTGGCGAGCCGGACGGTGGCCCTCTTGAGCGATCCCGAATCGCACGGGCGGGACGCGCTCGAGCTTTTTGGCGTGTCACGGATTTGCGAGCGCCGCGGCGAAAGGGCGAGGGCGAAGCAGCTTTATCAGCGGTCGATGGCGTCGGAACTGCCCGGCGACACGGCTCTCGCGGCGCGGAGATCTCTGGCACGACTAGCAAAACGCGAGGGGGATCACGCGCTCGCCTGCGAGCTGTGGGAAAAGATGATCGGCGCTTCGCGCGAGGGGCTTGAGGCTTACGAACAGCTTGCGATCCACTACGAGCGCCGCGCCCGCACCCCGCAGCGAGCCGCGGAACTAGTGCGCAAAGCGCTGGCCGACCTTCGTCGCGCAAACCGGCTGGGCCTGATCGCCTCGGGCGCTTACGCGCAAGGTCAAGCGCGATTCGAGCGGAGGCTGGAGCGGCTACAGCGCAAGGCGGTGAGCGGCCTGCTTGACGCGGCAGTATGAAGTGCGCGTGACCTGAGTCAACGTCCAGATCGAGAACTGCGAGGACGCTCGATGCCTAGGTGCGTCGAATGGTGGGTAAAGACGTGCCCACCGTGCAAAGGAGAGGAAGCCAGAAGGGATTCCAACTCCGATACAGTGTAAGCGGCGCGAACAGAATCCTTGTAAAGTTTGTACATGGCCCCGGAATAACGGCGGCCGTACCACCGGACGTGCAGCGGATAGGCAAGCATTCCAGGGCGCCGCAAGTCGCGCAGCAGGATGGCGGCGCCGGGCTTGCCTACTCGCGCCATTTCCGCCAGCAGATTTTTCGGCTCGACGAGATGGTGGAGCACCGAATTGCACATGACCAGATCAAAAGAAGCATCGGGAAAAGCGAGATGGTTGCCGTTATCGATATGAAAATCAACGCGGCCGGCTGCTTCCGCAACCTCAGCCAGATTCGAGCAGGCCTCTTTGATCATGGCTGCCGAACGGTCGATGCCCACGAACTTCCAAAGTTTGAGACGCTGAGCTAGCTTTAGCACGATCTGGCCAGGACCGCAGCCAATGTCCAGCGCCCTGCCGCGCTCCTTGCCTCCCAACAGACGGAATGCGTGCTCGACAAAGGTCCGGTCAATTTTATCGAGAAAGGTCTGCGCGGCGGCGGAAGCGTAGGCCTCTACTTCGGATGAGTCGTCCATCACCTCGGGTTCGGGAACACGGGGTAGATCAAACAAGGCCATAGGACCTTCCGCCTCGTTTCCAGCCTATGCGGAGCACGGCGAGCGTGACAAGCGGAAAGGAAGACGGCACGGTTACTGTGGGAGGTCGGGCCTTGTTCGAGGTTGTGGCGCCGAGGCACAACCCAATTGAGGGAAAGTGCGTCCATTGTGTTCAAGGGAGGGCAGGCCAATGATTTGCACCCATTGTCAGCGGGAAATTGAGGATAGCTCGAATTTCTGCAATTACTGCGGGGCGCGGCAGCAGGTGGCCACGCACGCCTGCAAGCGGCTGCTGCGATCAGCGGTCGATCGCAAGATTGGCGGTGTGTGCGGAGGCATCGCGGAATATCTGGAGATCGATTCGACGGTGGTGCGGCTGGTGTGGCTGGTACTGGTGATCGTGCCGGTGCCGGTGGTGCCCGCTATCGCGGCTTACGTCATCGCGTGGCTGGTCATGCCGCAGGCGCCGAATCCAGCGACGCAGCCGGCCCGGGCGGGCGCATCGCCGGCGGCCCCGCAGGGCGCCTAGATTCGCATATTTCGTGCCTGGTGTTGGCCACCTCGGGATGGGATTTCAGATGCGAATTATTTCGACACAAGCGACAAATTTTGTGGCCCCCATTTCGCGCACCGTCCGGCGGCTCGTGTAGAATCTGTGCTTCCTGGAGATTTTTCTTTTCCTGCGAATTCGAAAATAGTGGCTAGGCTCCGTCACAAAAGAAAGCCCACCCGGAACGGGCACTCATGCGCAAGCTCTTAATTGGGTTCGTCGTGGTGGTGGCGATTGCCAGCGCCTTGTACTACCGTCTGCACCGCGCGAAAGCGTCCTTGGAATCGGCTTATGCGGGAAATCGGGAAGTGACGATCTGGAGCACCACGGCGCAAGTGCGTTCGGCGGTGGCGACGGTGAACTTCGGGGACCGGGTGGATGTGATGAGCCGCTACGGCGATCAGGTGCAAGTTCGCACAGTATCGGGAGCCACAGGATGGGTGAACGAGAGCGACCTGCTGAGCACGGAATTCTGGAACAAGGCGAAGGAGTTGAATGCCGCGACAGTCACGATGCCAGTTGAAGCTCGTGGCCACACGCGGGTGCTGAGCAATATGCATCTGGATCCCGGCCGTGACACTCCGCGAATTCGTCAGGTAAACAAGAACGCCGCAGTGGATCTTTTCGAACGGCGCGCATTGGAAATGCCGGCTTCGGGCATTAGCAAGACCGCGGATCAAGACGGAGCGGCCATTGGCGGAGGTTCAACCAATGCGCGCAAAGAAGATTGGTGGCTGGTGCGCGCGCACCTGCCCGATCAGACGCAACTGAGTGGCTGGATTCTGGGTCGGTTCATCGATCTGGACGTCCCGGCGCCCTTGCCGGACTACGCCAGCGCGGCGGCCATGCGCATCGTGGCCTGGTTCGAGTTGGACCGCGTTCCGGACTCCGACGGGGCCTTGAAACCGCAATATCTGGTGGTGGGAGTACGCGGAGCCGAGGGTCAGGCCTGCGACTTCACCATGATGCGGGTTTTCACCTGGGGCAAGCAGCGCGATCGGTATGAAACGGCGTTTGTCGAAAGCGATGTCTGCGGCCGATTGCCGGTGAAACTCACACCGGCACAAACAGCCGGGGGCGACGTTTCATTCGGCTTTAACAACATGTCGAACGGAATTTCCGAACAGAGGCTCTATCGCATGCATCAAACTATCGTGCGCAGAGTGCGCGAACCGGGTGCGGCTCCCCTGAAGCGACCGAGCGGACCGCGGAAAGAGAAAAAGAGCGGGTTAACCATCCGGCACATTCCGCCAGATGCCAGCGCTCCCGCGCAATGATGGGACTAAATTATTAGCAATGCGCAATCAATCGTACCCCTTTGCAACTTCGTGCCTGCTAACTCTGATCTCGCTGTTCGCGTTGACCGGTTGTACAAAGATGAGTACGCAGGCTCAGGCGGCCAAAGCAGCCGTAGCGCCTCCGCCACCCCTTCAGTACGTGGACGCCTGGGGAATGAAGGGCAGCGAACCGGGCCACCTCGACCGGCCTACTGATATCGCCGTGGATGCGCTGGGAAACATTTTTATTTCCGACGCCGGCAGCCATTTCGTGCACAAATTCGCGCCGCAGGGAACGCCACTGCTCTCATTCCAGGATGACTGGATCAAGCTGCCGACGGCCATCGCTGTGGACCGCGGCGGCGGAATCTACACCGCCGATCCAGCGCGCAGCTCAATCTCGATTTTCTTTCCGGGCGGCGACCGCTACCGCGATTTCCGGCTGAGAACCCGCACGAACGCCGAGGACCAATTGGGCGTGGCGGTGGGCGATGACGGCATGGTGTTCGTATTGGACGCTAACTCGGGCGAGGTGTTCGCGTATAGTTCCGGATTCCGGCTGGCGCACAGCTGGCGGCCGTTCGCCAGCGGGAGGCCGAGCGCGATCGCGTCAGGCCCAGATGGCTACATCTACGTGCTCAACGCAACCGAGAGCCGGGTCATCCGCTTCACGCATGATGGCCATCCGGTCTCGGAAATTTCCGCGCACCCGGCGGGCGCCAACCGGCGGCTGGGGGACCAATTGGCGGTGTCCAACGGCTACGTGTTCCTGATGGACGGCGACGGGCTGACGCTGCACGTTTTTACGTCTGACGGAAAGCCGAAACTGGATGCCGATCTCTCGCCGCAGTTGGGCCAAGCCAACCGCTTTGTCCCACCCCTGGCAGTGAGCCCGCGCCATGAACTTTTCGTGCTCGATGCGCCCGATGCGCGCGTGCTTCGCTATCATCTCAATTTCTGATATTTCTGGTATTGGCAATTTTTTGCAGCGCGCCCTGGTGCGTACAGGCGACCGCGAGGAGAACCCATGCCACTGCTGCTGAGCGAAGCGGATGTGAAGTCGATTCTCACCATGCCCATGGCGCTGCAATTGGTGGAGACGTCATTTCGGCGGCTGGCGGAAGGCAACGCGACCTTGCAATACCGCCAGCGTCTGCACGTGCCCGGACAAGGAGTGTTGAACCACATGGCCGCAGCCGATTTGACCACCGGCTACATGGGCCTGAAGATTTACTCGATAGCACGGGAAGGAGCGCGCTTTGTGGTCACGCTGTTTCATGCCGGCACGGGTGAATTGGTGGCGCTGATCGAGGCGGACTACCTGGGACAAATGCGCACCGGAGCGGCCAGCGGAGTGGCCACAAAATTCATGGCGCGGGATGATGCGCATGTCGCTGCGATCATCGGAACGGGCCTGCAGGCGCGCACGCAACTGGAAGCGATTGCGCCGGTGCGCAAGATCGACTCAATTCGGGCGTTCGGCAGGGACGCCGGTCGACGGGAGTCGTTCGCCCGGGAAATGACGGCGCGCCTGGGAATACCGGTGAAGGCGGTGGGTTCAGCGGAAGAGGCGGTGCGTGGCGCGCAGATTGTTTCAACGGCGACAACGTCGAAAGAACCGGTACTCGAAGGCCGCATGGTTGAGCCCGGCATGCACATCAACGCCATTGGAGTTAATCAGGCACAGAAGCGCGAACTCGACACCGATGCAGTGCTGCGCAGCGAGTTCATCGCCGCGGATTCACGGGAACAATCGAAAATCGAGGCGGGCGATCTAATCCATGCCTTTGCAGGCCAGCCCGCGCGGTGGGAGGCGGTGCACGAACTTGCTGATGTGGTTGCTGGGCGAGTCAAAGCCCGCGGCGGCCCGCATCAAATTACATTGTTCAAGTCGAATGGACTGGCAACCGAGGACATCGTGGTGGCAGGGCGCCTTTACGAAATCGCGCGCGAACGAAAGATCGGGAGA
>Ga0126381_100002589_pt1 | contig 19591 bp, 2 predicted proteins | sample PanSoiMetPlot_28_FD_96465 | JGI IMG/M metagenome (GOLD analysis project Ga0126381, IMG submission 96465) | Tropical forest soil microbial communities from Panama - MetaG Plot_28 | ecosystem: Environmental > Terrestrial > Soil > Tropical forest > Bulk soil | place: Panama | collected 2016-02-17
AAACTGCCATGTGGTAGTTGAAGAACCCGCTCGGAGTCGCGCACATCTGTTACCTTTAAGCGCTCCCGATACCAGCTCTTTACAGGCAATTGCCGCAGAACTCAGAAACTACCTTCGCTCCAGCGAAAAACTTTCACTCGCTGACGTCTGCGCCACTGCAGCTGCTCGGTGCGCACGACAGCCTGAACGGGTCGCTCTGACTGCTCGCTCTTCGAACGAGCTCGTTGATCAGCTTGATGGGTTTCTTCAGGGGCAGAAGCGCCCCGGTCTCGCAGTCGGCCACGGAGTTTTGCAGCGACCGAAGCTGGCTTTCATCTTCTCGCCGCAAGGTTCCCAGTGGATCGGGATGGGCAAAAGCCTGATCACCGCGGAGCCTGTCTTCAGGACCAAGTTGGCTGAGTGTGAGCGAGCGGTCACTAAACTCGCGGGATGGTCATTGTTTGATTTGTTATTGTCCGATGAATCTCGACTGAATGGGGTTCAATTCATCCAGCCTGCGCTCGCTGCAATCCAAATCGCGCTGGCTGAGCTGTGGAATTCCTGGGGCGTGTGGCCGGACTTTGTGGCCGCTCACAGCCTCGGGGAATGGGCCGCTGCCTGCGTAGCCGGCGCTTTAACCGTAGAGGAAACCATGCGGATTGTCGTCGAGGCCAGCCGGGCGCAATCGCAGGCTGGTCCCGGTGGCGGGATGGCGATTGTTGAGCTCCCTCAGGAGGAAGTGGTCGCGCGCGTCCGAGAGTTCGCCCAAGAAGTTTTTGTTTCGGGCCAGAACAGCCCTACGTCCACGGTTCTCTCCGGAGACGCCGGTCGCCTTAAATCTTTGGTCGCGGATTGGAAAAATGAGGGGTTGATGTGTTCGTTGATCGAGGTCGACGTCGCCGCACACAGTCCCTGGATGGATCCGGTCCTGGACAACTTGAAAGTCTCGCTACGCGGCTTGCATCCAACTCGCACGACGGTCCCGCTAGTATCCTCCGTCCTGGGTGTCCCTGTTTCCGGTACAGAAGTTGGACCGGAACATTGGGCGCGGCACCTTCGTCAACCTGTCCTATTCCGTCAGGTTGTCGAGCACCTGTCGCGTGAAACGTGCACGATTTTCCTGGAGGTAAGTCCGCATCCACTTCTGCTGGGCGGAATTGCGCAAACGCTGAGCACTAACGCCTGCGATGGTGTGACGCTCGGTTCATGCCGGCGCGGCGCCGATGAGCGGGAATCGTTGTTGACCTCGCTGGGCACGCTGTACGCCCTCGGCTGGCCAATCGAATGGAGCGCGGTCACGTCCGGCGGAAAGACCGATCTCGCCCTCCCGATTCCCGCGTTGTCACAATCGTTCCCAGTCGATGGCACCTCGAAACCAGCTCCCTTTGTTCTCCCTCTTTCCAGTCACACGCCGACAGCGCTCCGAGATCGTGCTCGATCGGTTGCTAACTATCTGCGAACTAGCCCCGAGACCAGTCTAGACGATGTTTTGCACACCCTGGGCACCGGCCGGGAGTTGCTCGAGTATCGTTTGGCAGTCGCTGGAGTTGATCGCGAAAAATTGACGTCGACTCTAGAGACTTTCGCTCGAGGCGAGGATGTCTCCGGCCTCGATGTCAATATAGGTAGAGCACGTTCCGGCGCCGTGCCGCGCGTCGCCTTCGTCTGCTCCGGGCAAGGTCCGCAATGGCATGGCATGGGGCGTGAGCTTCTGTCTTCGATACCAATTTTTCGCAGGGAAATCGCCCGATGCGCGGACGAGATGAAACGGCACGTTTCCTGGGACCTGCTGAAGGAGTTGGAGCGCGATGAAGCCGGTTCACGGCTACAAGAGACGCAAGTTGCGCAACCAGCTCTGTTCGCGCTACAGGTTGCGCTCGCTGCCGTGTGGCGCTCGTGGGGTATTGTCCCGGACGCTTTAGTCGGCCATAGCGTGGGCGAGATCGCTGCTGCCTATCTGAGCGGCGCGCTCTCGTTTGAGGATGCGGTAATGCTCGTTTGTTGTCGCGGTCGTTTAATGCAACACGCGACCGGTCTGGGCAGAATGGCTGCTCTCGAGATCAGCGAACCAGAAGCCGAAAAACTGCTTCAGTTGTGCCTCGAGCGAGTCTCGATCGCGGCAGTGAACAGCCCGACTTCGATTGTCGTTTCAGGCGAAGCGGCAGGCATTGATGAAATCGTCGAAGCCGCGCTAGGCCTGGGTGTACGAGCCAAGATTCTGCCGGTTGATTACGCATTTCACAGTTCTCAAATGGAGCCGTTCCGGACCGAAATGGCTCAATCAATCGCCGGGCTTAGATCGAGCCCTCCTTTGATCCCGATCTACTCGACTGTGACGGGTGCACAAGCGACGGCCGAAGATTTCGGTCCGGAGTACTGGGGCTGCAACATTCGACAAACCGTCCGATTTGCGACCGCGGTAAATGCAATGCTGGACGCTGGGACCGATATTTTTGTGGAACTAAGTCCGCACCCCGTCTTGTCCGGGATGATAGCCCAGTGTGGGGAAGCCGCCTCAAAGAGCGGGCAGCAACTGCCTTCACTACGACGCGGAGTGTCTGAGCCACTTCAGCTATTCCGCTCTTTGGCCGCACTTTTCGCGGCCGGCCGGGAAGTCGATTGGACGGGCATTTTTCCGAAAGGGGGCCGAATCCTGCAATTGCCGACTTACCCCTGGCAGAGAAAGCGGTTTTGGCTGAATCGCGTCGGCGCAGCGGAACCTACTCCCAAACCGACGCAACCCGAGGTGCCTTCAAACTGGTTCTACGAGATCGTTTGGGAAGAAAAAAATCGAACCGAAGGCGCACCGATCAATGCCGGACCGCGACGAATACCCTCGCCAAAAGCTTTGGAGGCTGGCGTTCAAAGCCGGTCCTCGGATCTCACAGGCCATACGCGATTGCCTCACGGCTTGCAGGCACGCTACGACCTGGAAAAGCTGGCCGCTTATTACTCGGCTGCTGCGTTGCTTCGGCTGGGCTTTGAATTCCGGCCATTTCGTAGCTTCACCTCGGATCTCCTTCAAGAAGAACTCGGCGTTAAACAAAGCCACAGCCGGCTGTTTAGGCGCCTGCTCAATATACTGGTGGAGGAAGAACTGCTGACCTTCACAGGGACACACTTCGAGACGACTCCTTTATCCCAGAACGCTTTGCCAACGCTCCTTTCGCTTGCGGAAGAGCTCGGATCATTGCGACGCAAGCACTTGGCCTTCGCAACTGAATTTGAACTCCTCGCACGTTGCGGAGCGGAGTTACCAAACGTGCTCCGGGGGACGGTCCATCCTCTGCAACTTCTGTTCCCCATCGACAGTTCGGTCAGCGCTGAATGCCTTTATCGGGAGTCAACATCAGCCCGATTCTACAATCGTCTCGTTGGGGAGCTGGTTTCGGATGCCGTTCGTAAGGCGTCGTTCACCGGGCCGGTGCGGATTCTCGAGCTCGGCGCCGGTACAGGTAGCACGACGACATCTGTTTTGGAGCATTTGGTCGGGGTTGGAGCGAACTACTGTTTCACCGATGTTTCGCGCCTGATGTTGGAACAGGCGCGTGTCAGGTTCGAGCGCTTTCCGGGAATCCGCTATGCGCTTCTGAACATCGAAAATCCACCTGCCGCTAACGGGTTTGAGACCGGTGCCTTTGATCTGGTGCTGGCCGCCAATGTGTTACACGCAACGCGAAACCTGCGCACAACTTTGGAGCATACACGCCAGCTTCTGGCACCCGGCGGACTGCTCATCCTGACCGAAACAACCAGCCCACGGCGCTGGCTAGACCTGATCTTTGGTCTGACCGAAGGTTGGTGGCTATTTGCGGATACCGAACTAAGACCGAAAAGCGCGCTTCTTGGACGAAATGAATGGCTGAGAGTGTTAAACGACTCCGGTTTCGCGACTGCGGAGGCGATTGCCGACGAAATCTCGGCGAATGATCCTCATCCCCAGACTATTTTAGTCGCGCAAACGGCCGAGACACACGCGGCACCGTCGTTACCGCAAATAAAGACATCTTTTTCCGCCGCAGGCTCCTGGTTGATTTTCTCGGATACTAGGCAACTCGCCGACCCAATCGCGGACTGGTTGGAAAGCCACGGTGGCGAATGCGTCGTTGTTCGCGCCGGTGGTAGTTTGGGCTCCTCAGACCCGTCGCGTCAGTCCATTAACCTGGACGACCCTGCGGAGTATCGCCGGCTGCTGGAAACGAAGAGATCCTGGCGAGGCGTTCTGCATGCGTGGAGCCTGGATGCCGTTCTGAAAAATGATCTTGAGGACTTGGAAAAGGCCGAGCAACTCGGCTGCCGGAGCTTGTTGTTTCTGGTTCAGGCTCTCGTTGCGGCAGAGATTTCAGGACCGCCCAAACTTTGGGTACTCACTCGGGGGGCACAGACCGCTTGGAAACGGGCCGGTTTCGATTCGATCGGCCAAGCGCCAGTCTGGGGTCTCGGCCGAACGTTTGCTCTGGAACATCCGGAGTTTTGGGGAGGGATTATAGATCTTGACCCTGATAGCGATCCAGGGGCGCTTGCAGAACAGATCTCGCTCGAGGTCTGCTATCCCGACGGTGAAGATCAAATTGCTCTTTCACCAAAATCAAGACGTGTACCCCGCCTGGTAGCTAGCCGGCCTCCTTCGGGTACGCCTCTCAGCATCAATGCCGATGCTCTTTATCTGATTACGGGCGGGTTGGGTGGGATAGGTCCGCAAATCGCCAAGTGGTTGGTCGATAAAGGCGCCAGACACCTCATCCTTTGCGGTCGGACAAAACTGCCCGATCACAGCACTTGGCAGCAGTTGGCCCCCTCGGATGAGTGGTATGGAAAAATCGCGGCGATCCAGGCCCTCGAGCGAAAGGGAGCGAGCGTTGCGGTTGAGACAGTTGATGTTGGCAACCAAGCGCAGGTGGACGCGCTATTTGATCGGCTACGCGTTTCTCCTTTGCCGCTGCGGGGAATCATCCACGCGGCCGCGGATATCAGATTTTGCTCACTCCAAGAAATGAACGCCGATGCTCTGCATGCCGCTATGTACGCAAAGATCGAGGGCTCCTGGTTGCTTCACAAACACTCGGACGGCTTACCACTCGATTTCTTCGTTCTCTTTTCATCCGCGACCGGGCTCTTTGGCGCGAGTCGCCTTGGCCACTATGCAGCGTCGAACCTGTTTCTCGATTTGCTCGCGAGTCGGCGCAGGGAAAAAGGCCTGCCGGGCCTTAGCATCAATTGGGGAGCATGGGACGAAATCCGGTTGCTCGGTACTAACCGCGGCGAAGTCGGCCGTTTCGGCCTCAAGCCAATGCCGGCGGACCTTGCGCTCCAGGCTATGTCGCATCTGGTAGTTGACGGCTCTTCGCAACGGATGGTCGCGGATGTGGATTGGGAGCTGCTCCGGGAGGCGTTTGCCACACGAGGCCGCAGTAAGCTGTTCGAACGTCTGCCGGAGAAAGTGCCGCATGAACGGAAGCCGGACACTGAAGACCCCCTCTGGATCGAGCGCCTGGAGCAAGTCACACCGGAGGAGCGCCGGGATTTATTGGCGGGCCTGGTGGCAAAAGAAACACGTCACGTACTAGGCCTTACAGGCGACGACACGCTTGACCCCGATCGTGGACTGTTTGACTTGGGGATGGATTCGCTGATGTCTGTCCAGCTAAAAGAACGCCTGCAACGCTCTATTAATCGCTCGTTGCCTGCAACCCTCACATTCACCTATCCGACGGTTAATGCCTTGACCGAATTTCTCCTGATACAAGTGCTGAATCTGTCGGGCGCAGCCGAAGTCGCCTCTCGATCCGAGACCATTCAAGCAGCAGACACTCTGTCAGAGTTGAGTGAAGACGAAATCAAGGATCTCCTGAGTGAAGAGCTAAGTTCGCTGTCGGCAGATTTGCGTGCCTGATTTCTTAAGGGTCGACGGATCCAATCCACAGAGAATGAGTGATCAAGTCAAAAATCAGGGGCCGTCCTTAGAGCGGCAAGCTCTCGCGGCGCTACGCAAGATGCGCCAGAAGCTTAGCGACATCGAGGACGCCCACTCGGAGCCAATTGCGATCGTTGGCATCGGTTGCCGGCTACCCGGAGGCGCCAACGATCCGGATTCGTTTTGGGATCTGCTGCGGAACGGGACGGACGCGATTCGTGAGGTGACCGCTGATCGCTGGCAGCTCGACGAATACTTCGCACCATACCCGGGTCTACCGGGCAAGACCTATTCCAAATGGGGCGGGTTCATGGATCAGATTGACCAATTTGATCCAGAGTTCTTCGGCATTTCTGCCCGCGAAGCGGTCCACATGGATCCGCAGCAGAGGGTCTTTCTGGAGGTGGCTTGGGAGGCTCTCGAAGACGCCGGTATACCCGCTTCGACGCTGAAGGGCACAAGTACCGGGGTGTTCGTCGGAACGACGATGTCCGATTACTTCCACCAGCATCTTCGTTTTGGGGACCGTTCCGATCTGGATGCGTACATCATCTCCGGAAACACAATCAACGCCACCGCCGGACGGCTCGCGTATTTTTTGGGCACCCATGGTCCCGCAATCGCTCTGGACACAGCTTGTTCCTCTTCGCTGGTGGCGGTAGATCGTGCGTGCCGCAGTTTGCGGGAGGGCGAATGCACATTAGCAATCGCCGGAGGTGTGAACCTGGTTCTAGCTCCCGATATTTTCGTCTGCATGTCGAAGTGGGGAATGCTTTCCCCAGACGGCCGATGCAAGACGTTTGATGCAAGCGCCAATGGCTTTGTTCGCGCCGAAGGTTGCGGAATCATCATTTTGAAACGCCTTAGTGCGGCGCAATCAGATGGAGACCGGGTACTGGCGTTGATCCGGGGCTCGGCGGTAAACCAAGACGGGCCGAGCAGCGGTTTGTCCGTCCCCAACGCGCTGGCGCAGGAAGCAGTCATCCGTCAGGCCCTTGCCGGCGCGAAGGTTGAGCCTACGGCGGTTAGCTATATTGAGGCACACGGAACCGGTACCTCGTTGGGAGATCCCATCGAGATCGATGCCCTGGGAAAAGTATTTCAGCCGAGTCCAGAGAGACCGGTATTCTTGGGTTCGGTCAAAACGAACCTTGGCCATCTTGAGGCTGCCGCCGGGATAACGGGTCTGTTGAAAGTGGTGTTGATGTTGAGGCATCGACAAATCCCGCCACATCTCCATTTAAAACAGCTGAGCCCACATGTCTCCTGGCAACAGTATCCTTTTGTTATTCCGACAGAGATCGGTGACTGGAACTCGGGCAATGGAAAGCGAATCGCTGGTGTCAGCTCGTTTGGCTTCAGCGGGACCAACGCCCACGTGATTCTCGAGGAATCAACTGAAACCCCGATTGGGGTGAGTGGCTCAGAGCGGCCGTTGCATGTCCTTACTTTCTCCGCCCGCGAAAAAGAAGCCCTGCGTGCCACCGCGGCAAACCTCGCGGATCGCTTGCAGTCAGAAACACCGCCCACCTACACCGACCTTTGTTATACGGCTAACGTCGGGCGCTGCCACTTCAACCACCGACTGTCGCTCCTGTGTTCGACTGGACAGGAAGCGCTTGAAAAGCTAACCGTATTCTTGGACGGTGAAACGCCCGCCGGCCTGATGACGAGCCGATTGTCCGCCGCTGAACGGCCAAAGCTCGCCTTTCTTTTCACTGGGCAGGGCTCTCAATACACTAACATGGGGGCGGTGCTTTATCAGACGTCGCCCACCTTCCGCGAAGCACTCGACCAATGCGACGCATTACTCCGCCCATACCTGGAGCGCCCGTTGCTTTCAGTGCTCTACCCGCCGAATGAGCCGGATCCTTTGTTGAATCAGACACTGTATGCGCAGCCGGCTTTATTTGCGCTGGAGTTCGCGTTGTCCAAACTATGGGCTTCCTGGGGGATTGTTCCCGACTTCGTGCTGGGCCACAGCGTAGGTGAATATGTCGCAGCGTGTGTGGCGGGTGTGTTCACTCTCGAAGACGGGTTGAAGCTGATAGCCGCGCGAGCACGTCTGATGCAAGCTCAGCCACCGGGAGGGCGAATGGCGGCGGTTCACGCGAGTGAAGAGCAAGTGAGAGTCGCCATTAAGCCATGGCAAAGTACCGTGACGATCGCGGCAATCAATGGCCCGCGGAACATCGTCATTTCGGGGGCGTCAATCGATATTGATGCCGTTTTGAGGGAGCTGGCTTCTGATGGAGTACCAACACGAGACCTGAACGTCTCGCACGCGTTTCACTCTCCCTTGATGGAACCAATCCTGGCAGACTTCGAAAAAGCGGTAGCCGATATACCCCTGCAGAAGCCGACGATACGCTTAGTCTCGAATCTCACGGGACAGATCGCCAAACCGGGCGAATTGATCCGGGCCGACTATTGGCGAAATCATCTGCGCGAACCCGTGCGCTTCGAGGCCGGCATCCAAACGCTCCTCGACCTCGGTTGCGATGCCTTTCTGGAGCTTGGACCAAATCCCGTTCTAGTCGGCATGGGACAGCACTGTGCGAGCGGCACAAATGCCATTTGGCGGTCAACCCTTAGGCAAGGCTGCAATGACTGGTCGCAGTCGCTTGCAAGTCTACAAGCGCTTTATCACGCCGGCGTTCCGATAGACTGGAAAGGGTTCGACCACGATTACTCGCGTCGCAAAATTCGCGTTCCAACCTATCCTTTCCAACGTCAGCGATTCTGGTTCAGTCCGAGATCCGGTTCCGGTGACGATGCGCCAGCGAACGCGGATAAAAACGATGGGTCTTGTCGTCACCCACTTTTGGGCCATCGACTGCGATCGCCAGCGCTCGAAAAGAGTGTGTTCCAGTCCGAACTGAGTGCACAGCGCCCGGCTTTTTTGGCAGATCACCAGATTTCCGATCGGGTCATTCTTCCCGCTGCCGGCTTTGTGGAAATGGCACTCGCAGGCGCGGGCGAGATTTTCGGAAGAGGTACACACCGCCTCGAAGACCTTTCGTTAAATGCGGCGCTTCATCTGGATTTCGACCAGCAGCGCGTTGTCCAGGTGATCTTTCAACCGAACGGGCAAGAGCCGGCTGCATTCGAAGTCGCCAGTTCGCCCCAAGACGGATCGAGCGCTGATTCTGGATGGATCAGTCACGCCAGGGGGCGCGTGGCGAGAGCGGCTGCCTTTGAACTCGACGGACCGGAAGTCGGTCTCCTGAATGCTGTCCGCGGCCGGTGCACGGAACCTGTGGATATAGCGCTGATGTACCAAACTTTGGGACGGCAAGGCACGAAGTTTGGTCCTGCGTTCCGAAACATTCGGGGTCTTTGGCGAGGCGAAGGAGAGACGCTGGCTCAGATTGCGCTCGCTGACTCCCTTCACCCGAGCGCCCCGAATTATCGATTTCATCCGGTGCTGCTCGATGCCTGCTTCCAAGCGGCCTCCCAGATCGTGCCCGAAGGCATGCGCACCGCTGAAGAAGAGATTTTGTTACCGGTGAGCATTGAGGCCGTTCAAATCTTACGGCCACTTCCATCTACGCTCTGGAGTCACGGTTCATGGCGAGTGCCCGCCGACCTTGACGGAAGGATGTTTACCTTGGATCTGCGAATCTACGACTCAGAGGGTCAACCTCTGGGTAGGATCGACGGCCTGCGCTTAAAGCGTGTTCAGGCGAGAGCGCTCCGCCAGACTCAGACCGTGCCGGAAAAGGACTGGCTATTCGAAATTAAATGGCGAGAAACGCCGCGACCGACTCTAGCGTTAACGGAAGATGCCAAGCTTTTGGGTGGTCGATCAGGAATCTGGCTGGTGCTCGCAGATGCAGGGGGATTGGGAGAATCCGTTCGTGAGCGACTTTTCTCGCTTGATCAGGCCTGTGTCCTGGTCCGTCCCGGCAGTTCTTTTGTCCGTCAAAGCGATAATGAGTTTCAGCTGAATCCGGGCAGCCGGTCCGATTTCGAGCACCTACTCAGAGAGGTTGCAGTATCGGATGAGAAACCCATCAAAGGAGTACTTCACCTCTGGAGTCTGGATTTGCCCGATTTCCGTGGGATGAGGGACAGCGATCTGGCGCAATCGCAGGTCCTGGGCTGCGGTGCTGCTCTTCATCTGGTTCAGGCCATCGGCTCATTCAAAGCGAGATTGTCCCCGCGTCTCTGGCTTGTAACCCGGGGAGCCCAGGCACTACCAGGTTCATCAGGAGAAGTACATGCAGCAATGGCCACGTTATGGGGCTTGGGCCAGGTAATTGCGGCGGAATATCCCCAACTGCGTTGCACGCGGATCGATCTGGATCAGCAGGGCACAAAAGAGGAGAGAGAGACTCTACTTGCAGAGTTGTTCCACGACGAATCCGAAGAAGACGCAGTCGTGTTCCGGAATCAATCCCGCTTCGCGCCACAATTATCTCCGCTAGCAACGGAAGTCATGGAGCCGGTGGAGCGAACCGCACGACCGCTTCGACTGGGGATTTCGCAGCCTGGCATTTTAGAGAATCTGCGCTGGCTGCCCCTGGAACGTACGCCTCCGGGTCGGGACGAGGTGGAAATCCAGGTGCAAGCAACCGGACTGAATTTTCGCGATGTACTTCAGACCTTAGGGATGTATCCCGGCAAAATCGATTATCTCGGCATTGAATGCGTGGGAGTTGTCGCCCGTATTGGCGAGGGTGTGAGCGGCCTTCAGCCGGGAGATCAGGTAGTGGCACTTGCGCCTGATGCTTTCAGTACCCACGCCACAGTTCGTTTCGATCACGTTGCACGCCTACCGGAGGGTATATCTACGGTAGAAGCAGCTTCGATTCCGGTGGCCTTTTTGACGTCCTTTTATGGTTTGCATCGCCTAGCCGGGATAAAAGCAGGCGATCGAGTGCTCATCCACGCCGCTGCCGGAGGCGTGGGTTTGGCTGCTGTCCAACTCGCACGGCTCGCGGGCGCCGAAATTTTTGCTACTGCCGGTAACCTGGAAAAGCAAAACTACTTGCGAGAGCTTGGCATCGCTCACGTTTTCGACTCGCGCTCGACGGCTTTCGCGGATGAGATAGTGCACCGGACCAACGGGCGAGGAGTGGACGTCGTTCTGAATTCGCTGGCGGGGGAATTTATTCAAAAGAGTGTTTCAGTTCTGGCCCCAGGGGGCTGTTTTCTCGAACTCGGCAAACGCGGCATTCTAAGCCGGGAAGAGTTCACTGTGCTCCGGCCCGACTCCAAATATTACGCTTATGATCTGGGAGACGAAGCGGTCGCAGACACGTCTCTGCTGCCAGGGATGTTCGCTGAGCTTTTCGCGGCATTCAGCCGGCGAGAACTGACTCCTCTGCCTGTAACCACTTTTTCGGATGTCCAAGTTGTCGACGCCTTTCGCTTTATGGCTCAGGCGAAACACATCGGCAAAATCGTGATCACAAAGTCCAGTTCGGACCCAGCAATCCGCCCTTTTCCGATCAAGGGTCTGCGTGCCGATGTCACCTATTTGATCACTGGCGGTCTCGGTGGTCTAGGTCTAGAAACCGCCCGCTGGATGGTCCGGGAAGGAGCGCGCGAGCTGGTTCTGGTAGGACGGCGTGCACCTGATCGCGACACCGAGGCTATTCTTCACGAGCTGACTCTCGAGGGTGCGCAGATTGTGGTTGAGACATGCGATGTTTCGAAAGCAGATCAAGTGGACGAAATGTTGCGTCGGGTTTCGGAATCCCTGCCGCCCTTGCGCGGAATCATACATGCGGCAGGGGTTTTAGACGACGGCACAATTGAGCAATTAGATTGGTCCCGGTTTGAACGAGTCTTGGCACCTAAGGTTTTGGGAGCCTGGAATCTTCATCAGAGCACTTTATCCCTGCAATTGGATTTCTTCGTCCTGTTCTCCGCCGCCGCCACGCTGATCGGTTCGCCGGGCCAAGGAAATTACGCCGCAGCCAACGCGTTTATGGATGCCCTTGCGCATCATCGAAGATCGAGAGGATTGACGGCGTTGAGCATCAACTGGGGCGCCTGGGCCGAAAAAGGTATGGCAAGCCGCCTGACAGCAAAGGATGCGCGGCGCTGGGCCAGCCGTGGTTTGCGCCCAATTGAATTGTCTGAGGGCATGTCCAAACTAGGACAGCTGCTGTTTTGTTCACGTACGCAGATCGTTGCCTTGCCGGCCGATTGGTCCAGGCTGTTTGCCGATCCTGCGTTGGGCAAGCCGCCTTCGCTGTTATTGGGGTTAATCAACGACTCTCGCGGGGAGGGGACGCAAAGTGGATCGCCCTCCAACTCTGTCAATGTTTTGGCCCGCCTCGCTGCCGAACCGGCCACGCGTCGGTTGGCAATGCTGGAAGAGCACGTTCAGTCACTGGCCTCTCGCGCGTTGGGCCGGACGGGTAACCGCTCCTTGGATCCACGACGCCCGTTACACGAGGTAGGTCTTGACTCACTTCTCTCAGTCGAGTTGCGGAACGCGTTAGCGAGTTCTCTAAACCGTTCTCTATCGGCAACGCTTTTGTTCGATTATCCGACCGTGGAGTCGCTCAGCCGACACCTTGCGAAGGAGTTGAATTTGCAACTGGAGAGTGAGAGTTCACCAGCGGCTGTCAACGCGACTGGCCAAAGCGATCTGTTAGAGCTTCACAATATGTCTGAAAGCGAAGCCGAATCGTTGCTATTGGCGGAACTCGACGAATTAAAAGCATCGGGGACTTAGGGTAACTGACAGAGATCCGAATGATGACAGCGTCTACGCTCTGTTCTCGCCACTTCTAACGCTCGGCTTTTTTTAACTAAGCAGTTAAATGAGTAGTAACAACGACTTGCCCCAAGAAGAACTTTCACCTCTGAAGCGTGCTCTAGCGGAGCTTCGTCGCTTGCGCAATAGGGTGGACGAAATGGATCGGCGCCAAAAGGAGCCGATTGCGATTGTCGGTTTCGGATTGCGTTTTCCAGGCGGGGCTCACGACGAATTTTCTCTTTGGCAGATCTTGGCCCAGGGAGTCAACACCGTAACCGAGATTCCTGGTGACCGTTGGAACGTTGACGACTACTACGACCCTGATCCCGATAAGCCTGGAAAGATGTATACCCGCCACGGTGCCTACCTGAGCGGAGTAGACCGTTTCGACGCGGAATTTTTCGGTGTAGCCCCTCGCGAGGCCACGAGCGTCGATCCGCAACATCGGCTTCTGCTCGAGACCTCGTGGGAAGCACTGGAGCATGCAGCGATTGCCCCAACGACCCTGCGCGACAGTCAAACGGGTGTCTTTGTCGGAATCGGGAACAGCGATTACTGGCGTCTGGTTTACGGCGATGAAGAACGAGTGGACGCCTACTCGGCGCTCGGAAACTCCTACAGTGTCGCGGCTGGTCGGCTCGCCTATTTCTTTGGGCTACACGGTCCGGCGATGGCGATCGACACAGCCTGCTCCGCATCGCTCGTCGCTGTGCACCAAGCCAGTCGCAGTTTGCGCGCCGGAGAATGCAATCTGGCTCTCGCTGCGGGAGTCAACCTGATCCTTTCGCCCGAAGCCAACATCAACTTCTCCAAGTCACGCATGCTCGCTCCCGATGGGCGTTGCAAGACATTCGACGCCAGTGCGGACGGCTATGTCCGAGGCGAAGGGTGCGGTGTTGTCGTTCTAAAAACTCTTTCGTCAGCTAAAGCCGACGGCAATCGCATTCTAGCTGTGATTCGAGCCTCGGCAGTCAATCAAGATGGCCGCAGCGGCGGGCTTACCGCACCGAACGGTCCGGCTCAGGAGGCGGTGATTCGTGAAGCCCTGGCCGCGGCTGGTGTCGCGCCTCATGAAATCAGCTATTTAGAAGCGCATGGAACTGGAACGTCGCTGGGCGACCCGATTGAAGTGCAGGCGGCCTGCACCGTTCTGTGCCAAGATCGGTCTGCTGATCAACCGCTTGCGCTCGGTTCGATCAAGACAAACATCGGCCACCTGGAAGCGGCGGCCGGTGTGGCGGGATTGGTGAAAGTGATACTCGCACTTCAGCACAAGGCCATTCCGCCACACCTTCATCTGACCAAAAAGAATCCGTACATCGACTGGGATCGCTGGCCGATCTTCGTGCCCACCACCTTGACACCTTGGAACCCGGTAAACGGTAAGCGGATCGCAGGCCTAAGTTCATTCGGCTTCAGCGGCACCAATGCGCATCTGGTCGTCGAAGAAGCGCCGGAAGTGACCACGTCCGTTGCTTCAACGGATCGCCCCGTCCATATCCTTGCTTTATCCGCACGTAACCGGGAAGGAGTGCAGCAGCTCGCGAGCGCGCTAGCGGACCGGCTCGAAGCCGTAACCGAGAATGAACTGGCCGATATCTGTTTCACGGCCAACGCCGGTCGGGATCATTTCTCCCAACGGGTGGCGATTATCGGTGAAACCACTCAGCAGATTCGTGACGGTTTGATTGAGTGCTCGGGTCAGAAGGCAAATTCAGGCATTCCGTTCGAGGAGCCGATCAGCCTGAAATCGCCTCCCGTCGCGTTTCTATTTAGCGGACAAGGTTCCCAATATGTTGGAATGGGACGCGATTTGTACGAAACCTCGCCTACGTTCCGGCGGATCCTGGATCGAAGCGATGAGCTCCTGCGGGAGTATTTGGAGAAGCCGTTGCTTTCGGTTCTTTATCCGGAATCCGGGGAGCAATCGCTAATCGATAATACTGGTTATTGCCAGCCGGCCTTGTTCGCCATTGAATATGCTTTAGCCGAACTGTGGCGTTCTTGGGGAATTCAACCGGCCATCGTCATGGGCCACAGCGTTGGAGAATACACCGCTGCCTGTGTCGCAGGCGCTTTTAGCTTTGAAGATGGACTGCGACTAATCGCCGAACGGGGGCGCTTGATGCAGTCGTTGCCAGCCGGCGGCCGCATGGCGGCGGTTTTCACGAACTTACAATCGGTTGAAACTGCGATCTTCTCTGTGGGTACGCATTCGGTTTCGATCGCCGCAATTAACGGGCCTGAGTTGGTAGTTATTTCCGGTCAAGATCACGATGTCCAAGCCGTTTTGGACCGCCTCGAGTCCGAAGCAGTTAAAAGCTCGGATCTGGTGGTTTCGCACGCGTTCCATTCGCCTTTAATGCACTCCATCGCGGACGCGTTCGGGCGGGCGGCGGCAACCGTGCAGTATGGACCGCTCAATACCACATTTGTTTCAACTGTAACCGGGTCGGTTGCGGATACGAAATTGGTGGGCGCCGCCGATTATTGGCGTCGTCAAATCATCGCGCCGGTTCAGTTTATGGCCGCGATCCGAACAATCGAACAACAGGGTGTCAAAACGTTGCTCGAGTTGGGACCGCGACCGATACTTCTTGGGATGTCGCGCCCGTGTCTGGGAACAGAAGTTACCTACCTGCCTTCTTTGCGCTCCGGTCGCGGCAACTGGCTGCAGATGTTAGAATCGCTTCGAACGCTTTACTTGAGCGGTTCTGACATCAATTGGGCTGGATTTGAGCGCGACTATCCTCGTCGCCGAGTCACGTTGCCGGCGTATCCATTTCAGCGCTCACGTTACTGGTTCGATTCAGGCCCCAAGCGATCGAAAACAGTACGGCGTGATCCGGAGGCATCCTGGCAAGCCGCGCGCAGGGCGGGGCTGCGCCAATCGCAACAAACTCCCATTGGCGTTAATGCTGCGACCTACCCCGGCAAATGGACTTGCTTGGACCGGTTAACGACGGCGCATGCGGCGACCGCTTTGCGCACCCTCGGCGCCTTCGCCGCACCGGGAGAAACTCACGACGCGGATTCGCTGCGGGATGGTCTCGGAATTCCGAGCATGTACAAGGCTTTGGTCCACAGGTGGCTGGAGCGTTTAGCGGCGACCGGCAAGTTGCGGGAGCAGGGGGGGAGATTTGTTAGCGACCAGCCTTTACCGGACTTCGATCTAGATGCGCGAATCGAGGAGACAAAACAGGCGCTGGCGGATGATCCGGATCTGCTAGCCTACGTGCTCAACTGCGGAGAGAAACTTACCCCGGTGATCGCTGGACGGGAAAGCCCGCTGGAGACGCTTTTTCCAAAAGGGTCCGCCGTTCTCGCTGAACGCTTGTATGTGGGCGCAAACATCAACCGTTATACCAATTCGATTGCTGTCTCAGCCGTTGACGCCGCGGCGATCGCCTCAACAACGAACCGGCCGTTTCGCGTCATGGAAATTGGAGCTGGTACCGGTGCAACCTCATCCCTGCTGTTGCCTCTGCTCAATCCGGACCGATCGGAGTACGTGTTTACGGACGTTTCCGATCTATTCCTGACGCGTGCTCGCGAACGGTTTGGCGCATTTCCATTCGCCCGGTTTGCGACGTTTGATCTGGAAAAAGAGATTGAAAGCCAAGGTTTCGTCCCGAACGCGTTCGACGCCGTTGTCGCTGTGAACGCTGTCCATGCGGTTCGCGACCTGGATGGTGCATTACGAAGGGTAAGCCGGCTCTTACGGCCAGGTGGCATTTTGGTGCTAGTTGAAGCTACTCGTCACCATAGCTGGTTCGATTTCACGACGGGGCTGATCGAAGGTTGGCAACATTTTGCAGATGATTTGCGGCGTGATCACCCCTTGCTCTTACCTGCGCGATGGCAAACTGCTCTTTTAGAACGCGGTTTTGCTGAAGCCGTTGCGGTACCTGAAGAAGATTCACCGGCGGAAGTTTTCGGCCAGCACGTTATCCTGGCGCGTACACCGGTTTTTGGAGCCGAGCAGATCTCCGATTCACCGATTGTACTGCCAACGGATCGCTTTGCGGTTGCTACTATACCCGCGGAACACGCAGCGGATTTGCCCGCGCCGGTGCCCGACTTGCGGCTGCGCCTGGAATCGGCATTACCCGACGAGCGAGAACCATTAATGAACGATTACGTTCGCGGGTACGTGATCAATGTGCTTCAGCTCGCGCCAGACCGCCGGCCTGGCATTCATCATCGGTTAATGGAGCTGGGATTGGACTCGCTCATGGCGGTTCAATTGCGGAACCTGCTAGAATCAGGCCTTGGGCTGGAGCAAACCCTGCCGGCAACCCTGATGTTTGACTATCCCACGATCGCGTCCATCTCGACGTTTCTGCTCAGTCGCCTGTTCAACCAACACGCGACCGCGGACTCAGCCGAAGCAAGCGAACCGGAGATGGTGTTTAGCGCCGCACGCGTTTCAGAAGTCGAAGCGCTTTCCGAAGACGAAGCTGAAGCTCTGCTCTTGAAACGGCTCGAACAAAGATAATGTCGTCAATAAGCATGAAACCGGCGGAACTCTCGCCATTAAAGCGGGCCTTGCTCGCCATCGAAGAATTGCAGGCGGAGCTAGCCGCGGCGAAAAAGCAGAGGCACGAACCTATCGCCATTGTCGGGGTTGGTTGCCGGATACCGGGCGGCGCGAATAGCCCCGACCAATTCTGGCAATTGCTCCAGCAGGGCCAAAGCGGGATTCGGGAGATCCCTTCGGACCGCTGGGATGTCGACGCGTACTACGACCCTGATCCGGATAGCCCAGGGAAGATCGCCACTCGTTTTGGCGGGTTTTTGGAACAGGTCGATCGTTTCGAACCCCAGTTCTTTGAAATCTCACCGCGGGAGGCGCTGACCATGGATCCCCAGCAGCGTCTTTTACTCGAGGTGGCTTGGGAGGCACTGGAAAATGCAGGACAATCACCGGCGGCCCTGGCAAAGACCAAAACGGGTGTTTACGTCGGCGTCTGCAGCGGCGACTACTCTCAACTACTGCTCGATGCGGGCGACCCTGGCTTATTGGACATGTATTACGCGTCTGGTATTGCGCACAGCATCGCGTCCGGCCGGTTGTCTTATACGCTGGGATTGCAGGGCCCGAGCATCTCGGTAGACACCGCCTGTTCGTCCTCGCTTGTAGCGGTTCATTTGGCGTGTCAGGGATTACGCGATCAACAATGTGACCTGGCGTTGGCCGGCGGGGTGAATGTCATTCTTTCACCTCAAGTGTTTTCGGCATTGTCTCGGGCACGGATGTTGGCGCCCGACGGGAAGTGCAAAACGTTCGATGCCGCAGCGGATGGTTTTGTGCGCGGTGAAGGCTGCGGCGTAGTGGTCTTGAAACGCCTGCGAGACGCGCTGGCAGACCGCGACCGCATCCTGGCCGTGATCCGTGGTTGCGCCGTAAACCAGGATGGACCAAGCAGCGGTTTAACCGCTCCGAACGGCCCCTCCCAGGAAGCGGTACTCCGGGATGCGCTGGAGAACGCCCAAATCAACCCGCGCGACGTAAGTTACATTGAAGCACATGGCACCGGCACCTCTCTGGGCGACCCGATTGAAGTACAGGCGCTCGGAACAGTCTTTGGCGCCGGTCGCGATCCTGGAACGCCCTTATTGATCGGTTCCCTAAAGACCAATGTTGGTCATCTCGAAGCAGCCGCAGGGGTCAGCGGATTGATCAAGGTGGTTCTCTCGTTGGTTCATCAGGAACTTCCGCAACATTTGAACTTTAAGGAACCCAGCCCTCACATTCCTTGGCAAAAACTGCCGGTGAAGGTCGTCGGCGAACGACAGTTCTGGAAGCCTGTAAATGGTACGCGCATTGCCGGCGTCAGCTCTTTCGGGTTTAGCGGCACTAACGCGCACGTTTTGCTCGAGGAAGCACCTTCCGCTGTTAGCGAGACGTCGAATCCGGACCGTCCGCTTCATTTGCTCACCATTTCGGCGCGAACCGAACCCGCCTTGCGCACGCTTGTTGAGAGATACGCGGAGCGGATTCAAGGAGCCAGCCCAGTTGAGTTTTCCGATCTTTGTTATACGTCCAATACTGGCCGGTCACATTTCCAGCACCGCCTGGCGGTCCTGGGCGCTGACGGCCAAACGGCCGCCGCGGTATTGCAGGCGAACTTGTCGGACCCTGTTACGCCAGGCTTAGTGCGGGGGTCGTGGGATGGGATCGATCGTCCGAAAATCGCTTTTCTGTTTACCGGTCAGGGTGCGCAATACCCTGGAATGGGAAAACAGCTTTACGAAACATCACCGACCTTTGCGCAGGCTCTGGATCGTTGTGCGGTTGTGCTTCGTCCTTACCTCGACCGGTCATTGCTGGACCTTCTCTTTCCGGCGGCTGAAGCCGGGTCTCAGTTGGATCAAACTCGGTTTACGCAGCCGGCGTTGTTCGCGCTCGAATATGCCTTGAATGAGCTTTGGCGGTCGTGGGGAGTGCAACCGGCTTATGTGCTCGGCCACAGCGTTGGCGAGTACGTCGCCGCTTGTGTAGCCGGGGTGTTCAGTCTGGAAGATGGGCTCACCCTGATCACGGAACGAGCCCGGCTGATGCAGGCTCAACCCGCAGGCGGCAAAATGGTGGCTGTCATGGCGCCAGCCGACATGATTCGGGAAATCTTACCGGGGCGAGTGTCGATTGCGGCCTTGAATGCGCCGGATCAAACGGTGATTTCGGGTGCCGGGGAAGAAATCGACCTCGTAACAACCAAACTGAAAAGCGGAGCGATCGCATTCAGGCACTTGCCTGTGTCCCACGCATTTCATTCGCCGCTGATGGACCCGGTAGTTGCGCCGTTCGCGCAAGCCGCGGCAAAAGTGTCTTTCGGAACACCTCGACTTCGTTTGGTTTCGAACTTAACCGGGCGCATCGCAACCGCACCTGAGATTGGCCAATCGGGTTACTGGGCGCGGCATCTTCGCGCACCGGTGCAATTTACCGATTCGGTTCGGACCCTGGCCGATGCTGG
>Ga0126381_100002590_pt1 | contig 19590 bp, 15 predicted proteins | sample PanSoiMetPlot_28_FD_96465 | JGI IMG/M metagenome (GOLD analysis project Ga0126381, IMG submission 96465) | Tropical forest soil microbial communities from Panama - MetaG Plot_28 | ecosystem: Environmental > Terrestrial > Soil > Tropical forest > Bulk soil | place: Panama | collected 2016-02-17
CTTCGATGGGTCCGCTCCCGAGCTCGATGTGCCGAGGGGAGTTCTGCTGCTGGGGGTGCAAGGGTGCGGCAAGAGTCTGGCTGCGCGGGCATGCGCGGGCATCCTCAATGTGCCGCTGCTGAGCTTCGATTGCGCCGCACTCTTCGATAAATACATCGGCGAGTCGGAGCGCAACCTGCGCGAGTCGCTGGGGTCGGCGGATCTGATGGCACCCTGCGTGCTCTGGATCGATGAGATCGAGAAAGGATTCTCCTCCGGTGAGAGCGACGGTGGAGCGGCGCGGCGTGTGCTCGGCGGGCTGCTGACGTGGCTCGCGGAAAAACGGACACGCGTCTTCGTCGTGGCGACCGCCAATGAGATCGAGGAGTTGCCCCCCGAGCTCATTCGCAAGGGGCGTTTCGATGAGATCTTCTTCGTCGACCTGCCGCAGCTGGCGGCGCGGCAGGAGATCCTGCGAATCCACGCTCAGCGGCGCGGTATCGCACTCGATGCGGCCGCCCTCCTGGCTCTGGCCCAGGCGAGCGAGGGGTTCTCCGGTGCAGAAATCGAGCAAGCGATCGTTGCGGTGCTGTACACGGCGCACGCGCAACACGTGACTCCCAACGCCGAAATGATTCGCAACGAGCTCTCCTCCACGCGACCGCTCGCGGTGGTGATGGCGGAGAAGGTCGCCTCGCTTCGCGCGTGGGCACAAGAGCGCACGGTGCCTGCGGACTAGCGCTATTCAGTGACTGTCGCGGCCCATCAGCCGATCCGCCCATTCGATGAAATGTTTCACGTTGGGCGCATCGGTATGGCCGCCATCGTGCTGGCGCCAGGCGAGCTGCCCCTCCAGCAGGGCCGTGCCCACAGGTGGGAGCTGTGCGCTCTGATAGTCATCGCCCACTCCGAGATCCTTCGCTCCCAGCAGCCGGAACACCTTGCCGGCCTGCACGGTAGCCATGTAACCCCCGCGTTGATCGACCCACGCCGGATCCCCGTGCTCCGGCGAGCCGTAGCTGACGAACGTCATTCGCGGCGCACACAGGGCGATCAGCTCGCCGGCATCGATCGGAATGTCGGCGGCCGTCTTGGCCCCGAATTTCGAATCCGAGGCCCCATACTTCAGAAAGTTTCCGGCCATCCAATGGTAGGCATCGGCCGCAGTCTGGTTTTCGACGGTCTCGCCGAAATTGCGGCGGTGCGGCTTGGTCCCACTTTCACCGGAGGAAGCGACCAGCGCCATGCCGAAGCGCGTATCGAACGCCATAGCCACCAGCGCCGCCTTCCCATAGCGCGAAACGCCGTCGATCCCGATGTGCTTCGCATCGAGATCCGGCTGCGAGGCGAGATAGTCGTATGCGCGACTCGCGCCCCACGCCCACGCGCGCAGCACCCCCCAGTCATCGGGCTTGCGCGGCTTGCCTTGGCTCGTGAGTCCGATGATGCCTCGAGTGAAGCCGGCGCCGCTGTCCGGTTGAATCGTGTTGGGCTCGAGCATCGCCACGGCCCAGCCAGCGGCGATGAGCTCCTGAAGCGGCGGCGGGTTGCCTTCGACGTCGAGCGGCGGCGCAGTGCGCGGTGGCGAATTCATGGGTTGCCACGCCGGGTGTGACTCGAACACCGCAGCCAGCGAAGGATCCTGAGCCAGCATCTGCGCTTTCAGAGCGGCATTGATTCGCGCCAACTCATCGGGAGAGGGCTGCGCGGGTGCCGGAAAAGCCAGCGAGCCGAACTGGAACATGATCAGCACCGGCATCGGCGTCTTCGCCCGCACCGGCTTCACCAGCATCATGGGAAAATCGACATCGAGCTGGGGATAAGCTGAATTGTCGGCATGCGCGATCAGCCTCGTCGCCACGATCGGCGTGAATCCGAGGCTCTCGTGGTCGACCGTCTCCACGGTCCAGGTGACCTTGGGCACGTTGGCGGGGATACGTCCGTAGATCTCCCGCTCGAAGATCTCGATCAGCTCGGGGCGGCGCTGGCTACGCCACTGCTGGGCGGTGGTGATCTGGCTGCCATTCTCGGCCACGAGCGGATCGGGCCACAGAGGATAAGGATTGGCCTTCGATTCCTCGTAGTTCACCGGGTTCTGCGGCGCCTTCACGTCGTTGACGACACCGTGCCTGAGCCTGCGGATGCCGAGCGTGTCCATCATGAGCTGATGGTCCTGCTCGGCCGTCATGGTCGTACCGTCCGCTGCCCATGCCGCGTTCGCGGCGACCGTCGTCATCAGCACCATCGACGTCAGCACCAGCACCGAGGCTGCTCGATGCGCCCGCATGTCCCGGATCGAGCCCATGTGTCACTCCTCTCGCGGTCATGCTAGCAAATCAGCTGTCGCGCTCAGAAAAACAAAACCCCGCGCGAGCGGGGTTTCGTTAGTTCATGAGGCAAGAACCTCATTCTTGCGCGGTGCAGTCGTGGTCCTGCCCACCACACTTGACCACCACACCATGGATGGGGTTGGCCCCGAAATGGTTCTGAGCAGGCGCGCCGATCTGCAGGGTGATATTCGAGATCGCCACATTCGGTGCTCCCGGAAGATTCGGTCCTCCCAGGACGCAGACCGTCATCTGCGAGGGGTTTGCGAAAGGCGGGGGGCCGCCGTTGACCGTCACGATACCACTGCCCGACACGACGAAAACCGGGGTGGCACCCTTGACCGTCGGACACTTGCTCGTATCGGCCGGGTCGTAGGAGACCGCGCCCTGCATGCTGAGGTGGTGCACGTGGGCATTGCGGCCCGCCACCGTATCCACGGTGCTCGGGGTCATCGCGTAGTCCGAGACTTCCATGTCCATGTCCACCGCAAACTTCGCCGAGTCCCGATCCAGATCCTGATCCAACCACCACTTCCCGTGCATTGCGTAGGGACCGCCGCCGACGCTGACACCGCCGCTGACGGTCGTACTCGCCGTAGGCGAGGGCGTGAAGTCATCGAACAGTCCACTCAGGTGCCGGGACACGCCGGCGCCCGGAGGTGCCGCATCCTGCGCCATGACCTCCGTGAGCCCAGTCGCCGCCAGGGCCACGATGCCGCACGCGGCCCACCTCCAAGCTTTGTTGTTCATATCGTTCCTCGTTACGATGTGTTACATGCCGCGCGCCCGCTGAAAGAGCGGTGCCAGTCCGGCGAACTTGCGCCTGAAGGCGCCCGGCAACCCTCGGCTACGGCGGCAAGGCCGGTCAAACGGCACCCCGAGGCAATCTGGCGGTTACGGTCAAATGCCGTCTTTTGCCGTTTCTCACCGCCGGACTACAATCGGTCCGGCGACCCCCCAATCGCCTTATCAAGAAGAACGTGATGGGTGGATCAACCCCCGAGCCCCGATCAGCCGAGAGGACGGCCCCGGAACGCCTGGATTCCTGGAAAGCCATCGCTGCCTACCTCAAGCGCGACGTGACAACGGTCCAGCGCTGGGAACGGCGCGAGGGAATGCCGATCCACCGGCACATCCACGACAAACGGGGCTCCGTTTATGCGCTGTGCTCCGAGCTCGATGCATGGCGTCAAGGGCGAGCGCCCCTGCTGGAAGGTGCCGTTGCGCCCGAGACACGAGCTATCGAGGGGACTGCCCAGCCGCAATCGGAGGGACCGAATAACGCAGGCACGAGTGGCCCGACGCGCGGTTCCTGGAGAGTCCTCGCGCTCGCCGCACTCGCACTAGTGGTGATCGCCTCCTCCGCACTCCTTTACATGCAGCACGCCAATCGTACACACGAGGTGGTCCCGCCCAGGATTGCCTCCCTTGCCGTATTGCCTCTGCGGAACCTCTCGGGAGATCCCGCTCAGGAATATCTGGCTGACGGAATGACGGAAGCCCTGATCGGGCGCCTTGCCGGCATACGCGGGCTGCGCGTGATCTCGCATACATCGGTGATGCGCTTCAAGGACCCGAAAGCTTCGGTACCGGACATCGGGCGCCAGCTCGGGGCTGATGCAATCGTGGAGGGTTCGGTGATTCGCGCCGGCGAGCGGATTCGCGTCACGGCGCAGCTGGTCCGGACCGCGAACGACACGCACTTCTGGTCCGAGACCTACGATCGCGACCTGAAGGATGTGCTCACTCTGGAAAGTGAGCTGGCACAGGCCATCGCCGACAAGGTGGAAGTCACCGTCACAGGAACCGAGCGCCAGCGGCTCGCCTCCGCTCGCAGCGTGGCCCCGGAGGTCTACGAGGCCTATCTCCAAGGGCAGTTCGTGCTCGGCAACGGCCGGAGCCGCTCTCGGATCGAGACCGCCAACGGCTACTTCGAGAGCGCCCTCAAGCTGGATCCGACTTTTGCGCCGGCCTATGTCGGTGAGGCCCGGGCATTCAGTTGGCTTGGCACCGTATTCGTCGGAGAGCCTCCGGAGGAGACGCGTCCGAAGGTGATCAGCGCCGCGCGCAAGGCAATCGAGCTCGATCCGGACCTCGCGGAGGCCCACGTTCTGCTCGCCAACACGGAGCAGGAACAGTGGCACTGGACGCAAGCGGAAACCGAGTACCGGCGCGCGCTCGATCTGAGCCCCAACGATGCCGATGCCCACGCTGCGTTTGCCCTGTGGCTGCTTTGTCAGGGCCGCACGGACGAAGCGATTTCCTGGGCACAACGGGGCCGGCAACTGGACCCTCTTGCGGTCCCGGGGACGAGCGTCGCCTGGATTCTGTTCCAGTCGCACCGCTACGAGGAAGCCGTGCGAGAGCTGCAGGGGATACTGGCCGTGCACCCCGATGATCTGGGCGCGCTGAACCAACTGGGTTTCGTGCTGAGCGCGAACCATCACCCTGATGAGGCAGTCCCGCTCTTGGAGAAGGTACTCGCGACATCCAAGGGAAGCCCGGCGACGACGGGAGTGCTGATCAGGGCCTATGCGCTCTCCGGACGCCGCGACGATGCGCTGCGTTTGCTCGAGGAGCTCAAGCGTCGTCGCGCGACGGGCTACATCCCGGCGGCCGCTTTCGTGAACGCCTACATCGGGCTGGGTGAGTACGAGGAGGGCTTCCACTGGCTCGAGCAGGCCTACACTGAACGCTCGAACATCCTGCAGTTCCTGAAGGTCCATCCGTTCTTCGACCCGATCCGCGGCGACCCCCGATTCGCGGATCTCGTCCGACGCGTCTGGGACGAGCGCGACTGAGCGGGCCATTCGTGTGATATCACAATCGTGCCGCAGCCGGCGGTGTGATGGTCTCCCCGCAGAGCGGTATATAAGAGAAGCGGGTCTTATGGAGAGTGACCATGAGAATGAGTCGAGCCGGTCTGTGCGTGCTCGCCAGTGCCTCCCTCATGCTGGGCAGCGCTGTGGCGCAGATCCTTGCCATGCCCCCAGCCCCCGTAGACCCCAGGAGGCAGACACCGCTTCTGGCGGATGAGACACAGGTGTTCGGATTCATCGCCGCAACGCTGCACCTTGGAAGCGCCGATGACAGTGAGCTCATCCACCGCCTCGAGACCAGCAGTTCCGTCGATCACCTGCACGACTATCGCGGAGAAGCGATCTTTGCGGTCAAGCCGGAGTTGCTCGACGCTGAAGGGGCCAGCCACGTGCGTGCCCCCGACGGCAATTACCCGTTCTTCGTCTTCCGCCAGTCCGAGCACGGGTGGCTTCTGCTCGGTCAGATGCAGGGACGGGGCTATGACTGGTCCACCCTCACCCGTCACCTGATATTCAACATGTCTGTCGCGCGCCCGCGTGGAGTCGCGAGTGTCGTCCGCTATGAAGTGAACAGTGCCTATCTGGTCAATCTCACCGAGCTCGAGCGCAACGAGCGCCGCGACGAGAAGATCATCCCCACCTGGAAGACCGCTTTCTGATCTCGTCCGGGCGGTAACACCGCGCACCGGTCACGGAAAGTGTCGACCCCGCAAGCCCGTACGGCTTGTGCGTTAAGATCCCCGCTGCCCGTGGCCCGCGTGCGCCGGGCCCGCATTCCCGTTGAAGTCTTGAGGATCGGGGGGTGTTCCACAATGCGTATCGCTGCTGTTCTCGCGCTGGCGGTGATTCCTCTGACCTCGGTTGCCGCCGATCGGCCGGCTGAGTGTGACCGTTCCTGCCTCAAATCGACGCTCGACCGCTATCTGCAAGCTGTCATCAAACACGATCCTGCGGCAGCGCCGCTCGCCGTGGGATACCGCCACACTGAAAATGCGATCAATGTGCCGCTCGGCAAAGGGGTGTGGCAGAGCGTGACCGCTCTGGGGAAGGTCCAGCGTCGTTACCTCGACCCAGCGAGCAGCCAGGCCGCCTACTACGGGATCGTCGACGAGAGCGGCAAACTTGCGGTGGTGACCGCGCGGTTGCGCATCGAGAATCGAACGATCGCAGAGGCTGAGTGGTACATCGCGCGCGACGGAGACCCTGGGCTGCCCGGTGCGAAACCACCGAACTCCTGGAATCCCGAGAGCCTGACGGCGACGCCCCCGCCGGAGCGCGTGCTTCCCCCGGTCAAGCGCCTGCCTCGCGCGGCGATGATTGCGATCGTCAACAGCTACTTCGATGGAATTACCTCGCATGACGGAAGCGTCGTGCTCGCACACCCCGGATGCAACCGATACGAGAACGGCACTCGCGTCACCGGTCGCCGGGGCGGCGTCGGTGATGACTGCGTATCGGGGTTCGCCAACTTCAATCTGGCCAACGTGGCAGGCCGGCGCGTCTCGTTCGTCGACGAGGAAGCCGGCGTAGTGCTCGGGATGGCTGTCTTCATCCGGCGCGCGGGTTCACCGGTGCCGCGCAACGCCTTCAGCGAATGGTTCTGGATCGAGGACGGCAGGATCCGCAACATCTGGACCGCGATGTTCTACCCGGGACCGGAGCGTCCGGTGCCGAATTGGCCGCCGTTCGACGGCAATTTCCCACTCCCGGCGAGCGTCATACCGACACCGGCACCGGCAACCCCTTAGCGCATCACGCTTTACCAGAGCGCACGGAAAGTCACCGTCGCAACGGAAGCCGAGCGCTCATGTCGGCACCAGGTGCATGTAGGGCTGAGCTTCCCGATCTCCGGGAAATTTCTGCATCGGGGCAGGCAGGTACAGATCGAAGAACCGATCGCGCAGGCGCACTTCACGCGCCCGCTCGGGATCGGCCGGGATCAGTGCGGCTCGCAACACTGTCCGCTAGCGGACACCGGGCCTCAGCGAGACTGGCGCGCCCATGCTGTAAGTTTATGATCTTAAAAGACTTCTACGGGCGACCGCGCAGGCTTAGACTGATGCGCATGGCCGGCAACCCTCTCGCTGCGGCGCGGCGCCACCTGGAGCGCAATCGCCTGTATTCGGCGATCAGCATCTTCGGCCTCGCCGTGGGTCTGTGTGGCGGAGTGACGGCGGCGCTCGTGATCCACAGCGAGCTCCACTATGACCACTTTCTCCCGGATTACGAGCACACCTACCTCGCGGTATCGGTAGGGACGCCCCCGGGCCATGCGGCGCTGTACTACGAAGACAGCAGCCCGCGCCTGGCTCCGCTGTTGAAGCTCTACTCCAACGCGAAGGTCACCCGCCTCTGGCGCGAGCAGGTCCAGCTCCGTCATGGGGCCTTCGAGACGGGGGAGGCGATCTACTGGGCCGACCCGAACCTCTTCGACGTGCTGCTGCTACCGCCGTTCGCCGGCGATCTCGCCGATGCCCTGAGGCGGCCGGATTCGGTCGTGTTGACTCGCTCCCTGGCCCGCAAGTACTTCGGACGCGACGACGCTCGCGGCCAGACTCTGCTGTTGGAAGGCAAACATCCGATGACGGTGACGGCCGTGATCGAAGACTTGCCACCCAGTCAACTCGAGTCGGGCGTTTTCGCATCGGGACTGGCCGCCTACTCCGCGCTGAGCGAGAACAGAGTGCCGGGTGTCGACAGCCCGGCATTCCAGGTGACGGTTCGCACCTACCTGCGCGTCTCTCAGGAGCGCACCCTCGAGGCACTGCGCACGACAATGCCGGAGATCGTCCAGCGAATGTGGCCGCTCAGACCGCCGGATGTCGGATTGACCACGGCGCTGGTTCGCTTCGATGCGGTGCATGCATTCCCAGCCTTCAACCCTGGCCTGTATTCCCGGATGGCGCGGACTGGCATCGTCGGTGCCCTGATCCTGTTCGTGGCCTGCGTCAACTTCGTCAACCTGCTCACCGCCCGCTCGGCCAACCGCGCGAAAGAGGTGGCGGTGCGCAAGGTCGCCGGCGCCAGCCGACGCGTCCTCATCGGGCAGTTCATCGGCGAGTCGTTCGCCTACGTCGCAGTCGCGATGCTCCTCGGCCTCGGGCTCACCGAGTGGGCCCTGCCTCACTTGAATTCGCTTCTGCAGTCCAGCGCAAGCGCGGATTGGTGGCGGAGCCCGGCGCTCGCCGCATCGCTGGCGGCGATGGCAATTGTCCTAGGCGTGTCGATCGGCGCATACCCGGCACTGATCTTGTCTGCATTCAGGCCCGCGAGCGTGCTGAGCGGATTGAGGAACTCCTTGCCCCGAACGAACATCGTCCGCCAGGGACTGGTCACTCTCCAGTTCGCCGTTCTCATCGGCCTGATGATCGTGGCAGGCGTCCTGTGGGAACAGCGTCGCTTCGCAACGGGCGAAGCTCTGCGCGTCGACACCGACGAGATGCTGGTCATCCGCGCGTCCTGCAATGTCGCGTTCCTCACCCAGCTGCGTTCCGTCCCGGGTATACGCGGTGCGAGCTGCTCCGGACGGGCGCTTCTCGAAGGCAATTCTTTCGCCTCGGTCGGTCGTGCAGGAGCCCTGCTGCATTCCATGGACACGGTCCCGATGCAGAAGGGCACTCTGGAGTTGTTCGGAGTGAGGCCCCTCGCCGGCTCATTGAGCGAGTTGGCCGGGCCGGGAGCCGGCGATCCAAGGCGGTGGTCGTCGGCCACGGCCCGGTTCGTCATCAACGATGCCGCCGTGCACGAGCTGGGGTTCGCTTCCGCGAGCGCGGCCATCGGGCAGCGCCTGCGGGCGCAGACCTTCGGCGGCGGACCCGAGGACAATCAGATCGTCGCCGTCGTTCCCGATTTCTCGTTCGCTTCGGTGGAAAAACCGGTCGCGCCGACCGTCTACTACGAGCCAAACCCCGGTGCGGTCCTGTCACTCGTCAACACAAAGCTCAGGGGGCGCGATATTCCGGAGACGCTCGCCGCAATCGATCGGTCGTGGCGCCTCACGGGCATGCCAGGACCGATCGATCGATTCTTCCTGAACGACCATATCCAGAGCCTCTATGTCTCCCTGCTGCGGGAAGCCCAGGCGTTCGCGGTGTTCTGTGCGGTGGCGCTGCTGCTCGCTTGCCTGGGCCTGCTGGGATTGTCTGCATCGATCGCCGAGCGGCGCACGCGTGAGATCGGCATCCGTAAGGCCACTGGCGCCGCCACTCACGATATCGTTCGCCTGCTGCTGTTCCAGTTCGGCAAGCCGGTCATGTGGGCGAATCTCGTTGCCTTTCCCGTCGCAGGCTATGCGATGAGCCGCTGGCTGCATGGCTTTGCGTACCATGCGAATCTCGATCCCTGGCTGTTCGCCGGCGCGGCAGTCGCAGCGCTGGTGATCGCGATGCTCACCGTCAGCACACATTCGATCCTCGCAGCGCGTGCGAAGACGGCCGCAGCGCTGCGCTACGAGTAGCGGCGCGTCCTTACTTCTTCCGATCCATGGCGAACAGGACGGAGACGAGCGGAATCTTGGCATCCTTTGCGGGGTCCTTACCTGCAACCCCCTGATAGATTCCGTGCGCGCAGAACGCCCGGTGCGGCTTCTCGGGGCTCACGAGTGCTGACTGCTTGCTGTCCTGCGCGGCCTGCTCCTGCTTCTCCCGGAAGCCCGCGCCCTCAACCGCCTCGACGAGGGTGCCATCCTGCATCCGCAGGTACCAGCGCGCGGACCCCGAGGGCAGAATCTCACCTTCCTCGATGGTGGCGCGGATGAAGACCTCCGAATTCTTCGGCAAATCCGCCGGCAGAGTCGATCGCAGATACACCATCTTCTGCTGAAACGGTCCGCCTTCCACTCCGGGCGGCCGATTCCAACGCATCGCCAGCTCGTAATCGCCGCAGGTCTTGGCCTCCTCCGGCTGCGTGTAGGCCTTGCGACCGTTCGGCCCCGAATCCGCGGACGACATGTAGGCGATCTTCTTCAGCTCCTGGGAAGTCGGAGCCTCATCCGGCACCGGAGCCTCATGACCCAGCCCGAGCTTGTCGCAGCCGCTAATCAGGCCGCTCAGGATCAACAACGCACTGACTCTCAGTAACTGACTATGTCTCATGAGGTGTAAAACGCTCCAGAGGGCGACGGTATCCCGCCCCTCAGATCGGCTGCCAGCGTTGCCGGCGGGCGAGCCATCGTTGATCACCCGGCCGCTGCCAGCGCCGGATAGTCGACGTACCCTTCGGCGGCGCCGTAATAGAACTTGTCGGCCTTCCACTCGTTCAACGGCGCACGGAGCGCGAATCGTCGCGGCAGATCCGGGTTCGCGATGAACAGCTTGCCGAAGGCCACCGCATCCGCCTCCCCCGTGGAGACGACCTGTTCGGCCGTCTCGCGCGTGAAGCCCTCGTTCATCACATACACCCCACCGAAAGCGGCTCTGAGACGCGGACCCACTCGGTCCTCGCCCAGTCGCTCGCGGGCGCAGATGAAGGCAATGCGGCGCTTTCCGAGCTGGCCTGCAACGTGCGTGAACGTGCCCGCCCGATCCGAGTCGCCCATGTCATGCACGTCGCTACGGGGCGCCACATGCACGCCCACGCGGCCTGCTCCCCAGACCGACACCAGCTGATCGACGACTTCGAGCAAGAGGCGCGCGCGATTCTCCACGGAGCCGCCGTACTCATCCGCGCGGAGGTTGGCGTTGTCCTGCAGAAACTGATCGATGAGATAACCGTTGGCCGCGTGCAGCTCCACGCCATCGAAGCCAGCCTCCTGAGCATGCTGCGCGCCACGGCGGAAGGCTTCGACAACACCAGAGATTTCCGTGCGCTCGAGCGCCCGAGGCACGACGTATGGGGTCTCCGGACGTACCAGGCTGACGTTTCCCTTGGGAGCCACTGCACTCGGAGCGACCGGCGCCGCGCCGTTGAGGAACATGGGATGAGAGATTCGTCCGACGTGCCACAATTGCAGGAAGATGCGCCCACCAGCTTCATGCACGGCGCTCGTCACCTGCTTCCACCCCTCGACCTGATCGCGAGACCAGATCCCAGGGGTGTCCGCGTAGCCCACACCCATCGGCGTAACGACGGTCGCCTCCGAGATGATGAGCCCAGCTGAGGCGCGCTGAGCGTAATACCGGCTCATCAGCTCGTTCGGCATGCGAGCTGCTCCGGCGCGCATGCGCGTAAGAGGCGCCATCAGAATGCGGTTCGGCAGGCTCAGCTCGCCGAGGCGCAGTGGATCGAACAGAGTGGGCATCAGGGATCTCGCCTATCAGGATAGGCGAGATCATAGTGCAGATCAGGCCTTGCGAGTGCGCGCGCGCTCGCAGTTCTTGCGGTCGCGAACCGTGGCATAGACGGTCTTGCCGAGAATCATGCGACCGAGGGTCACGCGCATCTCGGGAGCCTTCACATCCGTGGGGAGCGAGGCGACGATCGCCTCTCCGCGAGCCCGGAATTCATCCTCGTACTCTGGAGTCGTCAGGATGTACAGATCGTTGTTGCGCACGCCCTGCAGCACGCGCTTGCCCGCCTCGAACGGGTCCATGCCCGGGGGCGGCCCGCGCATTTCCCGCATCGCCTTCGGCATGCGGGCCATCATCTTGGGGTCGGGCTTGAAGCCGGAATCGGCGAGCGTCGTCGGCCGGTTGCGATTGGAGGTGCCGATGTTCGTGTTGACGAGGCCGGGACAGAACACCGACACGCCGATGTTGGTATCTGCCAGCTCGTTGCGCAGCGCTTCCATCATCCCCACGACGGCGAACTTGGAGGCCGTGTACACGCCGGCGGGACCGTGCGCCAGCAACCCGGCCAGCGAAGAAGTGGCGACTACCTGCCCCCCTTCGCCGTGAGCGCGAATGCGCGGCAGAAACGTGCGGACGCCATTGAACACACCGTTGACATTGACACTCATGCCCCAGTCCCAGTCGTCGTACGTCGCCGTGCTCAGGCCGCCGATAATGGCAACGCCGGCGTTGTTGACGACGACATGGACCTTCTCAAACACGCGCAGCGTCTCGTCCGCCGCCTTCTCCATCGCTGCCCGGTCCGTCACATCCAGGCTGATGGCGTGAACGCGATTGCCCGCGCTCTGCAGAGTTTTCATCGCCTCATCCAGATGCGACTGAGTTCGATAGGTGATCACGACTTTCATGCCGGCGTCGGCGCAGGCGCGCGCGATTCCCAAGCCGATGCCGCTGTCACCACCGGTGATGAAGGCAACCTTGCCCTCGACATCCTTCATCGGGGTCGGCACCGCCGGGCACTCGCTGCCCTCCGCTGCGACAGCCTTGGGCAGGCCGCCGACCAGGGCTCCTGCAGACGTCCCAACAGCGGCGAGCGCCGTGCCCTCCAGGAACCGACGGCGAGCGCGGCCGGACTGGGTCAACGAAGGCTTTTGCGAATCGTCGCGGTCTGACATAGATCCTCCAACAAGTGGCTGGCCGCTCGCGGTCGCGCGCGTCGCGAGCGATCTTACAGGAGGACTCCGCGACTGTCCCAAGCGTACCTGAGACTACGCCCGTGGCTCGGCCAGAACCTGCACCCAGAACAGCCCACGTCGTGTGGAGCGTCCGGGCGCCACGGCTATGCCCATTTCCGCAAAGCGGGGATCCATGATGTTCTCGCAGTGACCAGGACTGTCCAGCCACCCCTGTACCACCTCGTCCACGGTCTTCGGACCGTACGCTATGTTCTCGCCGACGAGCTTCTCGCGGTATCCGACTGAGCGCACGCGGTCTGCCGGGGACTGGCCAGCCGGATCCACGTGCTCGAAGTAGTTGTGCTCCGCCATGTCGAGCGCATGGCCCGACGCTACATCCGTCAGTGTCAAGGATAAGGTCACGGGTTGCACTGGTGCGAACACGCGGTCGCCGCAACGAGCGCCCCTCGCCCGGACGTCGTTGACCAGCTGCAGGGCGCGTGGCGCAAGCGCCGCCGTCGCAGGAGCCGTCAGCACCGAAGCCGTCTGCGATGGGGACGACTGAGCCGGTGCGATCGGCGGCTGGATCCGCGCCGGCAACCCGTTCAAGGCGGGAGAGGGGTAAGCCGAGGCGAGCACGAGCCATTCCTCTGCACCAACACGATAGGCGCCCATCTCACGCAAGCTCCGATCAGTCACCTCGAGGCAGCTCGAACGCCTGAGCAGCTGGATGGCGGTGTCCGGTCCGCGGATGTGCACACCGATGACGGATTGCGGCGGGAACCCGCTGCGCACCGCGGCGGAGCGTAGAGGAGTCCCTTGCGACCATTGCGCCGCCGTCCGGTCCAGCAGAGTGTCGTGCTGAAGCGGCTGAGCACGCGGCACCACGCCGCCGCAGCCTCCCTCCCGGAGCACTTGCACCGCCGAGAGTGCATCGGCACGCGCAGGCGGGGTCGCCCCTGCAAGTGCGGCAACAACCACGAGTCCTCGCACTGCACTGCGAAGCAGACAATACATCACCACACCACTTGCACCAGAACGGGCTATCCGTAATAACGATCGTGTGTGCGATCGGATGACCGGATACGCGCTCAAGTGCGGTATCGTGGCTCAGCGTCGTACAATCCGCGCCGTTGCCGTCAGCGTCGTTAGACCGATCGGAGCGTCATGAATAAGTCCAGTCTGATCCTGGGGCTCGTCCTGGCCGTCCTGGCTGCAAGAGCGCAGAGCCAAGTCCCCCCGACCGAGGACACCGACCAGCTCGCCATGCTCGAGAGCCCCGACCCGCAGCTGGCGCACAACAAGAGACTGGTGTTCGACTTCTGGCGGATCGTGTACGAGGGCGGTCACATGGACCAGGCACAGAAGTATATGGCGGCCACCTACATCCAGCACAATCCCAACGTGAAGTCCGGACGCGACGCGTTCGTCGAGCTGTTCACCAAGCAACGTCCACCGCGACCCGTCGCGGCGCGGATCAAGGTTCCGGTGATCTCCATCGTTGCCGAGCGCGACCGGGTCATCGTCAGCTACGTGCGCAAGGTTCGCGACCGTCAGAACCCGGACCATATCTACTACATGACCTGGTTCGACTCGTTTCGCATCGAGAACGGGCTGATCGCCGAGCACTGGGATCCTTCGGAGATCTGGGTCGACGGCAAGCCTCCCGGCGCCGAATTCTTCCAGTAGCGCATGGACTCCAAGATGAGCGCAGTGAGCTCCACAGCGCGCTTCCGCCGTGAGGTTGGAACCTTCGCCCTGATGCTCACCGGTCTGGGCTCGATCATCGGATCGGGATGGCTGTTTGGAGCGTGGCGCGCGGCCACCCTCTCGGGACCCGGCGCAATATGGGCCTGGGTGCTGGGCGCCGCCATCATCGTCACCGTAGCCCTCACTTACGCCGAGCTCGGTGCAATGTTTCCCGAATCCGGCGGTATGGTGCGCTACGGCCACTACTCCCATGGCTCGCTGGTTGGATTCATCGCTGCGTGGTCAAACTGGATAGCGATCGTCTCCGTCATCCCGGTGGAAGCCGAGGCATCCGTGCAGTACATGGCATCGTGGCCCTATCCGTGGGCTCACGACATGTACGTCGCCGCGCCGGGCGGCCACGGAGAGCTCACCTACAGCGGCCTCACGATCGCCGCCGGCCTGATCATCATCTATTTCCTGCTGAACTTCTGGAGCGTGCGGCTGTTCGCTCGCTCGAACGCAGCCATCACCGTGTTCAAGCTGGTAGTTCCGGCATCGACGGGGCTCGCACTGATCGCAAGCGGCTTCCACTCCGAGAATTTCGCCGTCCACCTCCAAGGAGGTGCGCAAACGATCGACATTGCCGCAGTGTTCACTGCCGTGGCGACGGCTGGCATCGTGTTCAGCTTCAACGGGTTCCAGAGCCCGGTGAACCTGGCGGGCGAGGCCCGTAACCCCGCGCGCAGCATTCCCATCGCCGTCCTCGGATCGATCGCGATCGCCACTGTGGTCTACGTGATCCTGCAGATCGCCTATCTGGGCGCCATACCGCCGAGTCTCCTGGCGAAAGTCGGCTGGCAAGGCATCGATCTACGCTCGCCCTTCGCCGAGCTGGCGCTCCTCCTCAATCTCAACTGGCTCGCCGTGCTCCTCTACGCCGATGCATTCGTGAGCCCGAGCGGCACCGGGATCACCTACACCGCAACGACCGCCCGCATGCTTTATGGCATGCAGCGCAATGGCACACTGCCGGAAGCGTTCGGCAGGTTGAATCCACGCTGGGGGATTCCGCGCAATGCGATGTGGTTCAACCTCCTGGTCAGTTTCCTGTTTCTATTCAACTTTCGCGGCTGGGGCACCCTGGCCACGGTGATCTCGGTTGCGACCATCATTTCCTATGTCACCGGTCCGGTGAGCGTGGTGACTCTACGGCGCACCGCCTCGAGGAGGCCTCGTCCTTTCCGCGTTCCGGGGCTATCCCTCATTGCCGCCCTCGCCTTCATCTTCTCGACGGAGCTGCTGTACTGGGCCAAGTGGCCCTTCACCGGCGAGATCATCATGCTGGTCGCCATCGCGTTGCCCGTTTATTTCTACTACCAGGCCCGCGGTGGGTGGCAAGACTTCGGGAGGCAACTGCGCGCGGCATGGTGGGTCATCGTGTATCTGCCCACCATCGCCTTCGTCTCCTGGGCTGGAAGCGCGAAGTTCGGCGGCCAGGATTATCTGAAGTGGGGCTGGGATCTGCTCGTCGTTGCCGCCCTGGGACTCGTTTTTTTCCTTTGGGGCGCTCGATCGGGATGGAGCACGCCCGCAGTACAAGAGGCATCGAGCGAGGGGCAGGATTGATTCTGCCGGCCCCGGGGCGTGGAAGCTGTGCGCCTCGCGTTAGAAGCGCACGCCTGCGCGAATCGGGATGAAGTCGGAACGGGAGTTGGATGGGTTGAGCCGCATGTAGCGGGCATCGATGAAGAACGAGTTCCGCCCGCCGAGCGAGAACTCCATCCCGAACCCTGCATTGCGCGAATACTGCCAGCCGGTCCTGGTGGTCCCCACGACGGCATGCGTCGTGGACGGTACGCCGGGGTAACATCCCAACGACGAGCTGCAGAAGTTGGTGTTGACGAGTTGCAGCTGCCGGTAGGTCGTCTCCAGGCGGTACCAGCCGACACCGCCGACCAGATAGAAGCGAGTCCGCGGCCCGAAGGGAAAGTCGATCTCCACGTCAGCGTCGCCGCCCCACATCTTGACGATCCCGTCGTCGACCTGTGTCTGATAGAGCGCGGCCGCCTGGCTCAAAAGGGGCGCTCGCGCAGTGAACCTCATGTAGCTACCGTCGAGCCGCAGTCCGAGTGGCAACTGCGAGGCGGGATACCATGTGAGCCCGAGCCCGGCGTTCCAGCCGTTGTCGAGCAGGCCGGCGTTGGTTCGCTGAGTGATCGTTCCGCCTCCATCGACGTGAAGGAGGAATGGGTGGTACTGAAAGCCCTCGCCGCCCGAGGTGTACGAGGACTGAGCCCCTTCCGGCGCGGCAACCTGCGCTGCGGTCGGCAGGGCCACCGCGAGCGGCACCACTGCCGCCAGCGCTCCGACATGCATTCTCATGACGACTCTCCATTCTGAGTCGACCCGAAGCGCTGGAGCAATCGCTATGCCTGCTGACGTCTCGAATAATCGCTATCTAACACTGAATACCAACATTGCGTTCCCACGCCGACCTGCGTTGCTGCACAGTCGTGGCACGCGTTGCATTGCGATGACCACAGTGAAGATGAGGCCATGCGGATCTCGCGAACGCGCCCGGCGACGAATGCGAGAAGCGCTGGTTGCAGTACCGACGTACGCCGCGCCGCCGGTGGACGCCGCCCGCTGGAAGCCCCCGGCACGCCCGGCCGGTTCCCTGGCGCGGTGTTAGAGTGCGTCCCTCCCTGTTTTGGGCCGCAATGTCGCCGGCTCGCGGTCACGCGGCCCGTGACAGGCTCCGCGCCCCGGCGATTCGCAGTAACCTATCGGCCCCGCGAGGCATGCCTTGCGACGGGAGAACGATCATGACCCGATTGGCGACACTCGCTCTGGCCGCATGCGCATCGGTGTGGCTCAGTCTGTCTGCGCCGGCTCTCGGCGCGACACCCCCGGCACAGGACGGTCGCGTCGTGGGCCTGGCGTTCGTCGGGCGCATGGTCTCTGACCTGGACCGCTCGGTGGCTTTCTACAAAGAGCTGGGGTTCAGCCAGGATCCGGCCGCCAATCCGGCCTGGCGCCGCGACGAGGTGATCGAGCATCTCTACGGCATCAAGCCGGTCGAGACGCGCATGGCGAAGATTTTCGTGATCAACCCCACGGGCCAGCATTCGTCGTCTATCTGCGGGAGCTGCGCGGGCTGCCGCGGCGCAACCTCTGGAACCACACCGCATGGGACCCCGGCGTCAGCCACTTCGGGCTCATCGTCGCCGATGCCCAGCAGACGTGGTCGCAGCTGAAGGCCGCCGGCCTGCTGCACGCGCGCTCGTGGGGAGAAGAGCTGATCGCGCCTCCGGGACAGACGAAAGGCATGCTCGCCTACATGACGGATCCGGATGGCCTGGACATCGAGCTCATCGATCAGCGTCCTGCCGTGCCCGCGCAGGACGGCCGTCCCGGGAGGCCCGCCCTGCTGCCCGGCGTCAATCACGTGGGTCTCGTCGTGCTCGACTCCGACAAGGCGCGCGCGTTCTACGGCGACCTGCTGGGGGGACAGCTGCTGACAAGCGAAGCGCCATGGCTGAAGGGAGACTTTTATGACTCCGCCGTCGGCGGCCACGGCAACATCCTGCGCTTCTACAACGAGGTATTCACCGACGCAGAAGCCCCTGCTTCGCACCTGAATTTCGAGCTCGTGGAGTTCCAGAACCGCAAGAAACCCGTCGTACCCGCCAGCATCACCGACGTCGGCATCGGTTACGTCGGCTTCGAGGTGCAGGGCCTGGATGCCTTCCTGAAGCGAGTGAAGGCCGCCGGCGGCCAGACGATATCGGATAGCGGCATCGTGACCATGCGCAGCGGGACGCGCGAGGTCATGGTCCGTGACCCTGACGTCGGCGGGTTCGTGGAGTTGTTCGAACACCCGAAGCATTGACCCGCCTCGCCGGCACGCTTTCCCGCCCAGCTGACGGATATCCGAGGCGAGCCGATAGTGAGCTCCGCAGGCGAGTGTGGTACTTCTGATGCGCGCCCGCGGCGCAGTCTCAGGCGCCCCGGGGCTGAAGGTTTCTGAGGTTTCCTGAAAGACGGTCATGACCGATCCGCCAGCTCGGATGCTCTACACATTCGACGGCTTCCGAGTCGATCCACAACGGCGCCTGCTGTTTGCCGACGGCGTTGGCGCCCCCGTCCGGCTGCCGCCGCGCGTCTTCGAGACGCTGCTCTACATGCTGGAGCGACCCGGAGCTGTGCTCTCGAAAGGGGAGCTCCTGAACGCCGTCTGGCCCGGCCTCGTGGTCGAGGAGAACAGCCTCGATCAGAGCATATCCGTGCTGCGGCGAGTCCTCGGCGAGAAGCCCGGTGAGCATCGGTTCATCGCGACAGTCCCGCGGCGCGGATATCGGTTCGTGGCAACCGTGAGTGCCGCGCGGCCCGACCCCACTCAACATCCCGCAGCGTTCAGCCTGTACACGCAGGCACTGTCGCTGTCGCTGCGGCCGAGCGCGGAGAACGTGCAAGGTGCAATCGACATATTGCAGACGGCGCTGCGCCTCGACGGCACCTTCGCGCGTGCCGCTTCCTTGCTGGCCATCCAATATGCCAACTGCGTGATCTTCGATTTCCCGGTCTCGGATGCCTTGCGTGCCGCCGAGCGGGAAGCCGGGCGAGCGCTCGTCCTCGACCCCGTCGATGGCACCACTCACGGAGCCGCTGGTGTCGTGCAGGCGATGCGCGGCGACTGGCTGAGCTCCGCAACGCACTTCCGCACGTCCCGCGCGCTGGGAGGCGAAGCCTTCACCGACTGCGCCGAGTCCGGCTATCTGACGCAGTCGGTCGGACATATCCGCCGCGCGTTGCTGGACGCGCACGACACCTTTCGTGCGGCACCCACCCAACCCGTCGGCGCTCAAATGCTGGCCCTGACGTACCTGTGCCAGGGGCGTAACGCGGAGGCCCGGCATTACGCCGACGTTGCAATACAACTCGGGCAGGCGCGGACCGTGGCACCAATGCCGGAAATCTATGCCCTCCTTGCGCTGAGAGCCGGCGATTACACCACGGCCACCCAACATCTCATCTCGGGTCTGTCGCCCCGGGTGCTCGCCGCCGGAATCTCGAGTGTCATCGAGCTCGTTTGCGCAGCGATCCACGAGCGCACGTTGCACGTGCGCGCATCCGTTGCACTCGATGAACTGGAAAGCCGACTCGAGCCGCGCGACTTCGATCAGCCCCTGCGCAAACGCCTGCTGCTGTGGCGAACGATGCTCGGAGACCAGGATGCAGCCTACGCGTTCCTGGAGAGGTGCCTGAGTCATTACGCGCACGGGGGAACAGTCGGATCGGCGTGGGGCTTTCTCTGGCTGCCCGAGATGCAGCCTTTCCGGCGCGACCCGCGCTTCCAGGACTTCATCTC
>Ga0126381_100002591_pt1 | contig 19587 bp, 13 predicted proteins | sample PanSoiMetPlot_28_FD_96465 | JGI IMG/M metagenome (GOLD analysis project Ga0126381, IMG submission 96465) | Tropical forest soil microbial communities from Panama - MetaG Plot_28 | ecosystem: Environmental > Terrestrial > Soil > Tropical forest > Bulk soil | place: Panama | collected 2016-02-17
CTCCTCGTACCACTTGGTGAGGGTGGCGGTCATGTGCATCTTCTCGATGATGTTGCGCCAGCCCACGCCGGTGTTGTAGGCGCAGAATGAGATCTCGCCTTCCTGCGTGGCGTATGGAATAATGCACTGCTCGGTGCGGCGGAAGTCATAGTTGAAGAGGTCCTGGAACCACATTCCGGCGATGAAGAGGAAGTTCCAGCGGTCGGCGCGGCGCTTCTCGATGTCGGCCATCGTGCGGTCGCCCGTGACCTTACCGTAGTTGCGACCGGTGGCTCCGAAGCACTTATCGAACTTCTGCAGCAGGTCGACGATGCGGAAGTGCGTAGGAGCCTTGGAGGGGTCATAGTTGCGCAGAAGCGCGAGCGAGACGCCAACGATCGAGAGGAACTTGCCGCGGGCGGCGTCGTTGATCTTGGCGACGTCGCGGGCGAGGCGGTCGGCGTTGAGGAACGCGGTGACGGGAACGGCTTCCTTGGTCTCCTTGTCGATCATGAGCGCCATGCCGATTCCGCAGTTCGGGTGGCAGCCGCAGGAGAGCTGGCCCCAGTCGCGCTCGGGTCCGTGGACGAGGTCGGCCCAGTCGGAGAAGGTGGACATGAAGGAGATGGGGAACCAGTCGCGGGTGCTCTCGCCGAGGCCGGTCTGGTTGCGGATGTCGTGCGCGAGGTGCGACAGCGTGTAGCGCTGTGCTGCACGGCGCTCGTCGGAGACCTCTTCGTCGCGGCCGGTGAAGGACACAGGCTGGAAGGAGAGGAAGTTGATCTTCTTGGGGTTGTCGAGCGCGAACTGGATGATGCGACCCACCTGCTCGTTGTTGATGCCATTGACGATCGTCGTGACGGGGACAATGTCGACGCCGGCTTCATGCAGGTTGTGGATGGCCTGGAGCTTCACGTCGAAGGCGTTGCCGACCTTACGGTGCGAGTTGGCAGCGTTGCCGATTCCGTCGAACTGCAGGTAGGCGTAGCGGAGGCCGGCTTCAGCGGCGGCCTTGGCAAACTCCTTGGACTTCGCGAACTCGATGCCGTTGGTTGCGGCCTGCACGGAGTTGTAACCGACCTTGCGGGAGTAGGCGACGGCGTCGAGGAAGTAGGGCGAGAGGGTGGGCTCACCGCCGGAAAATTGTACGCTCATCTGACGACGCGGCTTGATGGAGATCGCGTTGTCGAGCATGGTCTTGATCTCGTCCCAGGTGAGTTCGTGGACGAAGCCAACCTGGTTTGCGTCCATGAAACACGGGTCGCACATCATGTTGCAGCGGTTGGTGAGGTCGATGGTGAGGACCGAGCCGCGGCCGTGAGTGATGGTGGAGGTGCCGTGGTTGTGAAGGGTCGAGTCATTGTGGGCGCGGATGTCGCGGCCGGGGAAGACGTCCTCAAGGTGCTTCATCATGGCGGGGTCGATGGACATGACGTCCTCGAAGTGACCGTGGATGGGGCAGTCCTTGACCATGAGGATTTTGCCGTCGCGCTCGATGATCTGAGCCTTGATCTCACCAACCTTCTCATTGAGGAGGATCTCGTGGGGCAGCTTGCCGTCGACGATCTGCTGGCGGATCTCCGGGATGCACTTGGGGCAGAGGGAGTCGGTGGTGCGGGGCCAGCCTAGAGGAGGCCTCTCTTTCTGGTAGGACTTCAGGAGGGGCTTGTCGCTCCACTTGGGGGTGAAGCTCTCGTTGGGTGAGATCGAGTTGAGCTTATCGAATATTGCCCACGCGGTTTTTGCGCCGTACGTCAGCGCTTTTTCGGCAACCTTGGATGCCTTTGACATTGCGTTTGTCTCCTGATGATGTTGCTTCTAATGATTTGAACTGCGTTAATCCAGCGTTATCGCAAGCTATGGGCGCCAGGCCAGTGCCGGTAGCGAACGGATGGATTCAGTGGTTTGAGCCCAGGAAGGCGTAACACCTTCAAAATCTGTATTAAGGCTACGCACTCGGAGGGATAGATTGAAGTTTTAGGAAGCGAACGGGGAGATTCTGCATTGAATGGGGATTCTGGGGTCTAAGTGGAAGAAAGCAAAAGGATGCAGAAATCTGCAGATGGCCCGATGGATGACTAGGGTGCTCCGGGAGCGGCGACGTTGTTCAGGATGTTCTGCACGAAGATGATGCGGATGTGCACGCGTTTGGCGAGGTCGGGCAGGAATTCACTCACCAAATTGTTGACGGGTTCGAGTGCGTAGCCGACGAAGACGCGTCTCGTTGTCGATCGAGCGTCGCCTTCGATGCCGGGGACATAGAGATTCGAAATAACCGAGGCGATGGGATAGGCGAGCAGCACTCCATAGTTGGGCATTCTTCCTCCGCCATCCCGGTTGCCCCAATAGGTTTGGGATACAGCGTTGCCGATTCGGCGGCCGACGCTGCCTTTACCCATGCGGAAGTAGCGCGGGTCCTGATGGGCGAGAGAGGGGATGAGGAAGTTGCCGAAGAATTCGCCGGTGGCGTCCTGCGAGAGGCTGACCCCGGTCAGCGTGGCCCAGCCTTTGAATCCTGGGCCGTATGCAGAGTGGGAGTCTGCTGCGATGTTGATCGCGGAAATTCCGGCAATTGTCATGAGGTTGGATGGATCGCTCCATTGGTGGAGGGCGAGGTAGCCCTTTTGCTGCCAGGTGAGTGGGACGACGAACTTCTCGTCGAGGAAACGCTCGTAGGGAAAGACGAGTTCCGAGCACGGGCTGGGCAGGACACCGGGTTTATTGGGATCGACGGTAACCATCCGCAGGGATCGTACGGCGTTGCAGGGCGGGATGCCAGTTCCGTCTTCTTTGAAGGAGGCCTGAGCGACAGCGACGACGTCGTATCGCTGGAGCGTTGTGCTTGGATCGTCAGGCAGATCGCGTTCGGTTACGGGTGCGGAAGAGACCTGAGGAAGCTGCATCGGCTCGATCAGGTTTTGAACATTCATGGACGGCGATTCCGGAGAGTCGAAGGGCGACGCCGGGGAATCGATCGGCGGGGGTGCCGCGGGCGGGAGGGATTGAGCGCACGCTACCACGGTCGAGAGCGCCACTCCCCAGATAAGAGCCGAATACTTCAACAGAAGCCTCACTCTGTATTTGACTCCGGCGAAGGGAGATTATTCAGGCTTCCTGAGGCGCGAGAGGACCAACGCATCAGGGAGAAACTCATTGACCAGAAAGTCGGTGGCAACCCCACCCAGCGAGCCGGCGTAGGCGGAGGCGACGGTACTGGCTGTGCGATTTCTTTCAGGATAATAGGTTGGAGTCAGGGTGACTCCCTCGAGGGCGCCCGGGGTAGAGTCGGGCGGATCTGCTGCGTTGGGCGAGCCGTATTGGGTGAGGGCCCAACGGAGTGAATCCGGGGGCTCGAAGTTTGTCGTAGTTGCCGTTTCTGCTGCCTGATCAGCCATCGGTGGACCGACGAGCAAGAGAGGCATGAACGACGCAGGCGAAAATGGTAGCCCTGCGGCCAAAGAGAAGATGCGTACCGACGTCACTGGTGATCACCCTCGAGGGACTTCCGGTTTTCGCATCTACTCGAGGCAAAAGCGAATACCTAGCGCTGCACTTCTCCTCTCGCGCAGGCCTTGATGTTAGGGACGCAATTGGCGGAATCGCGGTTGTATCTGCGGCTACGCGCTGATATTAGTGTGTTTTGACGCGGTTACCACCTCGGCACCGCGAGGTGGAATATCATGACGGCGTCGTTGACCGGGCCTTTTTCCGCGTCATCATACTTAAGGGTGGAGAGGTATGCCTATGCCAGCCGAGTCATCCAAGCGTCCCTGGGAAGATCGCGTTGGCGAGGTAAGCGGCCGGATCGAGGAGGAGCTGCGCCGGGTCGTGAAGTACATCAACGACGAGGTGGTCCCCGAGGTGCGGAAGAATGGCTCAGACGCGTTACGCGCAGCGGCGACCGAGATGCAGAGGCTTGCCGACTATATTGACAGCCGCAAAGGCTCCGCGCCGCCTCCGCGTCCGCCGAAGGATGTGCCGAAGCCGTGAAGCCGAGGCGCACCGTCTTCCGTGCTGTGCATGCAGGCCTGCTCGCGGCGCTTGCGCTGGCGGTTACGGGCTGCCACAAGAAGACGAAGGTTGCGTATCGGCCGCCACCGCCGCCTTCGACGGTGTATTCGGCGTCGTCGCGTTCGCATAGCAAGACACCGGCGCAGCCTGAGAGTTCGTCGGGCACGACGACCGAGCTTCCTGCACCTCCCCCTGCTCCTCCGGATGTGCATGGCAAACCGACATTAGTGGAGACGGGGCTTGCGAGCTGGTATGGGCCTCCGTATGCCGGGCGAAAGGGCGCGGACGGGAAGGTCTACGACCAGAATGCGATGACGGCGGCACACTTGACGCTTCCTCTGGGATCGATTGTGCGGGTGACGAACCTGACGACGAACCAGTCGGCGATGGTGAAGATCACGGATCGCGGGCCGTTTGTGCATGGGCGAATATTGGATTTGTCCCTGGCTGCGGCGAAATCGATCGGGCTGTATCGCATGGGAGTTGCCAGGGTTCGGGTGGAGGCGTGGGCTCCGGCTCCACGGGGGAACTCGATTCCGGGCGGACGGTGGTGCGTGCAGATTGGGGCGTTTCCGCGCCAAGAGGACGCGATTCAGCTCAAGAACCACCTGATACGCCGTTATGCAACGGCCAAGGTGATTGAGTTTGCGGGGCCAACGGGGCATTGGGTGCGGATCAGTCCGAAGACTCCGGACCGGGCGCATGCGGACGAGATCGCGGCGAACATTCATGTGGCGGATGCCGAGCCTTACATTATTCGAACGGATTAATCTTCCATAGTGCCTCCTTCCCCTTGTTTTTTGCGTAAATTGTTTCCGCATACAGTATTTCAAATACAAAACTTGGGCCTGGACTTTGCACCCACTGGTTTGCAATCCCGGAATTGCCGGGAAGCCACTTGCGGATTTGATTTTACTGAAAGCAAAATCGTGAATTTTGTTCAGGTTGCATAAGCGGATCGCGTTTTTTCACAGGTGTGGGTTGACTATTGTTGGTGGTTCCCTCCGAGACCATGTGAGTTTGGCGGTAGGTAGATTGGTCGAGCGGGGCGGCCCGGCATCTTTGACAGCTTCGTCACTCATCGTTGTTTTGGTCTTGATCATGCACCGGCCGCAGATTGTTCTTGGAAACCATTTTGCCGATTGCTCGCCCCAGGACAGATCCGGCATCTTGGTCCGTTCGAAAATGGATCCCTCCAGACACGAGCGTCGCTGACGTCGTTGGTAATCTGCGTGAATGAGCTGTAGTGAAGGACGATATTGGTCACCCCAGGGTTCGACAACGTGATCGAATGGCCGGCTTCGCCGTAAAGACGCCTCAAAACCTCCGCTGCTCCGTTGCTGGCACTTCTGTGATTTGAGGGGTAGCTCGGTAAACATGGAGTTACGACGAATGGGACAAAGTTCGGATCGGGTTCGGTCTTCGGATTGCCGTCGCTTGCGGCTTCATGAATGGCAGTTTCAGGCCGCCAGAAGTTGTAGTGATACTTGTTATAGAAGGAAGCGACCAGGCTATCGTTGATCGCCATGTTGATCAGGGCCAGAGCCCGGGCGTTCTCAGATAGGGACTGCCACTGTTGCTAGCGACCTGCCTCGCGGCCAGGTTGAAGATGAAGGTTGGCGCGGAGGCGGCGTAGAAGACCGCGACATCAGCGCGATCCGGCGGCCGCTCTGTGCTGTTTACGCCTCCTACGGTCATTACCTCGTTGTATGCCTTCGTGTAGGCGCGGCTTGAAAGCGCTGGCGGGGGGTCCAGGAGAGAATCCTGAACACCGGTGACACCGAAAGGGGTCACGTTCTGCCATTGAAAGGCGATTCCGACTGCTACTCCATTCACGATCGGACAACTTGGCGTGGCCTGCCATTCGCCCGGGGTAGCGAAAGGGTAACTGGCAGTATGAGAGGACGTCCAAAGGTTACGGGCTCGATTCCAGAGCTCTACCAGGAGACAAGCTATGAAGACCACCGCAGTTGTTTTCTACTCTCTTCTGCTCACCACAACGTTCTCAGGCCCTGCCGGTGCGCAACTCATTCCAGCAGGTTCTCTGATTCAGTGCACACTTGCTGAACCGAAACTTTCATCCAAGACGGAAGCCATCGGGGATCCGGTTGTCTGCCAGGTAAGCCATGGCGGGCGATACGGGGGAGTCGTTCTTCCCTACGGCAGCAACATGGTCGGTCGCTTCGAAGACTACAAAGATCCAGGACACTTCGTCGGAAAGGGGTGGATGGAGCTGAAGTTCGACCGCGTGGTGATCGGGTCCAGCACAGTTGTCCCAATGGACGCGAAGGTCGTGGATGCGTCTGGCTACGGTGTCAACCGTGAAGGACGAATCCTTGGCAAGGGGCATGCGAAGCGCGACGCGGTCGAGTGGATGATCCCGGTCCTGTGGCCGATCGATGTGATTAACCTGCCCCGAAGCGGTCCAAGGCCGAGTTTGAAAGCAGAGACGCGCCTTACGGTGAAGCTCATGGATGACATTGCAGTTCCTGGGCCGGAACCGTTGCAGCAGGGACCTTCCGAACTACTTCGCCGCACTCCCAGCGCTTATGCGCCACATCGGACCGACACCAATCCGGTACTCAGTCCGGCCGTCGCTTCGACGAATTCTTCCCTGGCGCTCGTGTCGTCTCCATCACCCTCTCCGGCACAGTTGGCGTCCCCCTGTGGTACGCCTGTGGGCATGAACAGCCGCAGGCCGTACTCCGGATCGAACGTGCAGAATCCGGTCATGCTCATCTTCAGGGATGGCCGCCCTCCAGTGCAGATTTATAACTACATGGCTACGTCCACCAGACTCTATGTCATGGACGGAAATCGTTGTTCTATTCCTGTGACCCAACTTGACCTGGAGGCAACAGGAAGGGTGAATCGCGATGCTGGTATCGACTTTCGCGTACCTGTGGAGTTGATCCAATATCGATGAGTGAACGGTCGCCAGGGCATTGTTGATTTGCTCTGGTTGAGAGAGAAGAAGCTTGGCTAACCTCAGTCTGTTGGAGGCGGAGGGTAGTAGGGGAGTTTTTGTTGTTCTTCGTTGGCTCGTTTTACGCCGATGTCTCCAAAGAGCAGGCTGGGAACGATGATTGTCTGCGGGATGGCTCCGAGCGAGTCGGAGACGTAGGGGTCGTTTCCTGCGGCGACGATCTCGGAACGCAAGCTGCGGATGTCGAGTTCGTCAAAGGTGGCTCCGCGGACGAGTTCGCGGCTGCCGTCGGAGGCGTGGACGCGATAGAGCAGACGCGGAGCATCGCCTCCCATCGTCTGAACCATGTAGACGTCGCGGCCCTGCTCTTTTGCCATGGCGAGCAGGCGCTTGTTCAGTTCAGCCACAGAAACTGGGTTGGCAGGCTTGAAGATGATGACCCCAGCCTTCGCGCGCGCCGGCGCGGCGGGGGCGGCGCGGCCGTGGCCGTTGGAGTTGGGGAAGTCTTTGATCGGGCTGCGGCCGATGAGGTAGTTCGTGAGCATGCCGTTTGTGACGAGCTGGACGGACTCTGCGGGGACGCCTTCGTCGTCGACGGCATAGGCTCCGATGAGTCCGCGGCCGGCGAAGGTGGTTTGAAGGGGATCGTCGACGACGCTCACGAACTGAGGCAGCACGCGGGCCTTGTAGCTTGAGGCGTATGCGCCGGTCGTGCGGGCGGCGGTGCCTGGTTCGGGGCGGTCGGCTTCAACGTTGGGGACGAAGAGGCGGGTCATGGTATCGGCGGCGGCGTCTCCGCTAAAGAGGACGGGGCCGTGATAGTCGGCTGCGTCGACTAGGGGGGCTTTGCGGAGATCGTCGAGACTCTTGAGATCGTCGATGACCTGCTTGCGGAAGGCAGGCCAGCTTTCCAGTTCCTTTGCTGTAACGGCAACGGAGCCGTTGTCGCGGGCGAGGCGCATTCCGTCGGGGGCCTGTTCACCGACACTGATTCCATTGCTATAGCCGGCATAGCCTTGACGGACGACTGTGCCCTCTGTGTCCACGAGATAGCGGTTGGTTGCGGCCGCGCGAAAGAGAGCGGTGGAATATTGCACCTGATCGGCGGAAGCCTTGACCTCGGGGGCGGTGGCGTAGAGGCCGCTTGCTTCGATGATGCGTTTCTTCCATTCGTCTCGGTCGAAGTCGAGTTTGGCGAGTGAAGCGATGTGCGTCGTTGGCTTTTCTTTGGAGAAGTCGTTCTCGGCACGCTGCGATTGATAGCGTTCGAGAGCGGCCTGTTTTGTGGTATATGCGCGGAGGGCGTTTTTGTATGCGTCGTCGGTGGCGGTCCAGAGGGCGAACCTGAGTGCATCGGGATCGTTGTCGCGGGGAGCTATCATGACGACTCCATCGCCGCGGCTGGAGCTGGAGTCCTTCTCGTAGTTTCCGATGCGCACGGTGACGCGTACGACTCGCTGACGGCTCTCCTCTTCACGCGTGAGGGCTCCGTAGTTGGCGACGGCTTCATAGGTATGGAAGTCGTCCATGCGGTACTCGATAAAGTAGGGTGCCTCCATGCCGGGGAGGACGAGCTGCGACTTTTCGCGGGCCAACTCTTCCTTCATGGCCTTGAGCATCGGGTCGTCGGATTGAGCTCGGGTGCTTGCAGTAAAGACAGTTGCAAATAAAACTGCGAGGCCGAGCTTCTTTGTGCGATGGAACCGGGGCGTGAGCATATGCATTTACTTTGCCTCCTGTCCGCCGATGGGAGGAGGTGGCAAGATTGGCGGCCTTGCTGTTCCCTGGGCCTGACGCTGGGTTTCGATTTCGCTGACGAGCATGGATGGTGCTACAGCGCTTACCGGAATGCTTCCGGACTCTGCTCCGCAGATGCCGTTGAAGACTTCCGCTTTGTTGCCGGTTGCGAGGATTCTGTTGAGTGCAGCTTGCGGGGTACCGACGATGCTGACTCCGCGGACGAGTTCGTCGGGGCGGCCGTCTACGTAGACTCGATAGACGACGAGCGGGATGACCTGAAAGGCCTGGGGTGAGCGGCGTGTGGTGACAGCGAAGCCGGAGGAGATGTCCTCGAAGTAGAGGCCGTAGGGCTTGCCCTGCTTTTTGGCTTCGTCGATCAGCATCTGACGGAGTTCCTTGTCGCTTACCGTCTTTGAAGAAGTGATGATGAGGTTGCCCTGGCGGCCTGTGGGCATGCGGCCGGTCTCGGCGCGGCCGTGGCCGTTCGAGTTGGAGAAGCTGGCGATGGGGAGACGCGACATGAGGAAGGTCTCGAGGACGCCGTCCTTGATGAGGTCGACACGGCGGGCTTCCTGACCTTCGTCGTCGTAGCTGTAATGGCCGCTGAGAGGTGTGCCTTCGAAGTTCTTGACGGTGGGGTCGTCGGCGACGCTGAGGAAACTGGGCAGGATCTGCTTGCCGAGAAGCTTGGTGAAGGTCTGGCCCTCTTCGTCGCCGCGCTGCCGCTGGCCTTCGAGGCGGTGGCCGAGCACTTCGTGGAAGAAGACGGCAGAGGCACGTCCGCTGAGGATCGCGGGGCCATTGAATGGTTCGGTGATGGGCGCGGTGCGAAGATCGACGAGGTTCTTTGCCATCGCGGTGGCTTTTTCGATGAGGGTCTTCTGGTCGGGGAGATTGGCGAGAGAGTCGGCCTCGAAGGTCTCGGCTCGGAAAAGGTCCATGCCATCGGCGGCGCGGGTGCGGGCGATGATGATCAGGCGTGCGACCTGGTTGGGAGTCGCTACTTTTGCGCCTTCAGAGGAGACGAAGTAGTCGGTCTCGGTGGAGGCCTGCAGCATGACGGTGTTGAAGAAGACGTCCGGGTATTGCTTGAAGAGCCCGGAGAGGTCGCGGAGGCGTGCCTCCCATGCGGATTTGTCCACGTGGAGAGCGGGTGCGGGCGGGAGCAGATCGGTCTTGGGCTGCTCCTTGGAGAAGTCAGCGGAGCCGTCCTCTTCCTTGGCTCGGACCTGCTGCTCGGTCTTGACCTTGAGGTAGCCGTCGAGGGCCTTCGCGTAGCCACGGTTGGTGGCGAACCAGAGGGAGCGCTCGATGGCGGCGCGGTCGTCGGTGAGGGGAAGGGGAATTGTGGTGAGAGCGCTGGTGCGATGGTCGCCGTGGGTGTTGTCCTGTTCAGGGGTGCCGAGTCGCATTTGAACGTCGGCGATGCGGCGCTTGCTCTCGTTGGACGATGCGATGGCTCCGTATTGTGCGGTCATGCTGAAGGCATCGCTGTCGGCGACTGCGTAGCTGAGGAAGTAGGGCTTCGGCTGTTGCGGGGAGTCGGTGCCAGCGCTGCCGAGCGAGTGCATTGCGCGGGTTAGTTCGGCATCCATGGAGTCGAGCAGGGTCTGGGACGCGGCTGGTACGGATGCAGCTTCCACCACGCGACCGGGCAGCAGCGCTGCCCCCAAGGCAAGACCGGCCAATCCACCACCGGCAAAAACGACTTTGTTTCTTTTCATCGAGAGGGAACCGTACCTACGCGCAAGAAAATGGAGATGATCCGAAGATGAATCTGAAGGCGAGTGTATCGAAACTTGGCTCCATTCGTGCTCTCTCCTTCCATTTCAGAATATCTCTAGGGATATTGACGAATCTGAAGCTATTCTGGCTGCGAGGCTTACACCGAACAGGGAATGTCACCCGGCAGGGCATCTGCTGTACCGTAGTAAGACAGAAAAAGAGCCCCCTTGAGATTTCAGACGACTGAGACCGTCCAGATAGATGACTCCGAGAAGGTTATCGACGCTCTAGAAGCTTCGTTGCGTGAGTTTTCCGATGAACTGAGGCGTGACGGGCACAAGATTATCCTGTATGGACTTGGCCCTTCGCCGCGCTCGCGGAATTACCGTGACATCGCGTTCTTCGAGGTTGTTTCGAAGAGCGGCATCACAACGATCTATGCGGACGTATCTTTTCAGGCGTCGGCGCTGCTTGGTGCCTCGTCGCAGGATGCCGTGGTCCGCTCAAAGCTTAACTATGCCTTCGACCAGGTTCGAATGCAGCTTAATCTTCCTGAGGCTGCGTTACAGACCATTTCTGAGCCGGGGCCGAAGGCATCGTCCTGGGATACAGACAAAGCTGAGCGCGAGGCTGGCGTTTCGAAGGCTGCGGAAGAAGTAAAAGTCGCGGGTGAGGATCCCAGAACTCCACTATCCGTCCCGATCGAGGAGCCGATTCCTTTGTACGTTGAGGAGGCGGCTGCAGAGTTCAAGGCGGTGCCTGAAACTTTGCCGCTGAATGAAGAGGACGAAAAAATTCCAACGATAGAGAAGGATGCGCAGACTGAGGAAGACGCAGGCGTGTCTCCGTCAAAGTTGCCGGAACCCGATTCGACGCTACCTTCTGTGTCGATATTGCCCGAGGCGCCGCCGGCTCCTGCGTCGGCGAGCGCTCCTGAATCATCGCAACCCGTGACTCAGTTTGGCACCTGGGCTGCGTCTCTTCGTTCCGTGCCGGTTCCTCGGGTGGCGGTAGAGGAGATCGCGGTGAAGCGGGGTCATCCCGCTGCCGAGCAGAAAGCCTCGGATGCTCCGAGGCTCAAGCTCATTAGGACGGGGGATTCTCACAAGACGAACCTGCCGATCCTGATCGTGATACTGCTCGGGGTGGTCGTGGCGGCCGGTTCCGTTTATCTCTTCTGGGCAGGGTTGCTCAATCTGGACTTTGCCCATCGGATGGCGTCGACTCCTGCTGCACAGCCAGCGGCAACTCCGGCACCCGTCGAGGTGGTTCCGGTTCAGGCCCCTCCTCCGCGACATGAGGAGCCGGACCCGAAGGAATGGCTCAATCAATGGGCGGATGCCTTGCGTGGGCGTGACCCTGAGTTGCAGGCTTCGTTCTACGCGGATCCGGTCGTACGGTATCTAGGGGACACGAATGTAAGCACGGATGCGTTGATGGCGAACTTCCGTAGCGCCATTCAGGCTCGTGACGGACTTTGGACGGTGAAGCTGGAGAGGGTCTCGATTGACCCGCAATCGGATTCCCACGTCATTGCGCGGCTTACGAAGCACTTCATGCAGCTCGACGATTCAGGTGCGGCACCCACGAACCAGATTGCGGACCGCTACGTTCGGTCGCGGCTTGAACTTCGCCGCATCGATGGCGAGTGGAAGATCGTCTCCGAACAGGACCTATCGGAAGGCTCTCAGAGCCGCTAGTGAACTCGCCGGCTTGTATTGCATTGGTTTTGCACTCGCGTGCAGACTAAGGACTGATGATGCGTCTTCGGCCTCTTTTCCTGTTGCTAACCGTATGGTTTGCGTTGGCCGTTCCCATCCTTGCGCGAGGCCAGTTTGCCGGCCAACCGCGCCCTCAGGTGCAGACGCAGCCGGAACAGAAGAAGGATCCCTACTGGCTCCCGCCGGAGAAGCTTGCGAAGGCGATTGCCTACTCTCGTCGGCGCGTTGTGCTGGAGTTTCTCTCGACCGGCTGGGGGATCCTTCAACTGATCCTGTTGCTTGGGTCAGGCGCGATTGCCCGCATGAGGGATATTGCAGTTAATGTCAGCAAGAACCGCTGGGCGCAGGGTTATTCGTTCACGTTTTTGCTGTTGCTGGTCACAACCCTGTTGACGCTCCCGCTGGATTTGTACGGCCATCACATTTCGATGGCCTATGGGCTATCGGTCCAGGGCTGGGGAAGCTGGTTCTGGGACCTGACAAAGAGTTTTCTGCTCACGCTTGGCTTTGGCGGGCTGCTGGTGATGTTGCTTTTTGGGGTCATCCGCAAGTCGCCGAGGCGGTGGTGGTTCTGGTTCTGGATTCCAGCGGTTGCTGTGGTTATCTTTGCGGTGTTTATCACGCCGATCTTCATCGACCCTCTGTTCAATAGGTTTGAGCCTCTGACGAAGAGTGACCCGGCGCTGGTCGACCGGCTTGAGCAGATCGTGCATCGCGGAGGGATTGAGATTCCGCCGGATCGGATGTACCTGATGCAGGCGAGCGAGAAGGTGACTACGCTGAATGCATATGTCACCGGTCTTGGAGCGTCGAAGCGTGTGGTCGTGTGGGACAACTCGATCAAGCTTGGTACGCCGGATGAGATCAGCTTCATCTTTGGCCACGAGATGGGCCATTACGTTCTGAACCATATCTACCGGACGCTGGTGTTTGTGAGCCTTCTGCTGCTGGCGGAGTTCTATCTCGCTTATCGCAGCGTGCAGTGGCTGTTACGCCGTTACGGACCGAGGTGGCGCATCCCGTCGCAGAGTGACTGGGGCGCTCTGGCTGTGGTGTTGCTTGTCTTTTCGACGTTGTCCTTTTTGAGCGAGCCCATATTCAACGGATATAGCCGTGCACAGGAGCACGCTGCGGATGTCTATGGGCAGGAGGCGATCCATGGGATCGTGGCCGACCCGCAAGCTACGGCTGTACAAAGCTTCCAGTTGCTTGGGGAGGTATCTCTGACTGATCCTCACCCGAATCCTCTGGTTGAATTCTGGACGTTCAGTCATCCCTCCGTAACACGCCGCGCTAACTTTGCCGCAACGTACAACCCGTGGCTTCCGGGCCGGCATCCGAGGTACTTTCAGAAGTGAAAAGGTTTCAAAGGCCGCGTGTCGAGATGAGTGCTGACTGTTTGTTCTGCAAGATCGCCGCCGGTGAGATTCCAGCAAACCGTGTCTACGAAGACCAGTGGTGCATTGGGTTTCCTGACATCAATCCGCAGGCCCCTATCCATATGCTGATCATTCCCAAAGAACATGTCGTGTCACAGGCAAAGGCGATGGCGGAGCACAAGCCTCTGCTTGGGCACCTTATGGCCGCAGCGGCGGATCTGGCGCGAACGCAGAAGCTTGATAAGGGCTATCGCGTTGTGATCAATACGGGAGATGATGGTGGGCAGACTGTCCATCATCTGCATCTGCATCTGCTCGGCGGACGCCCAATGAAGTGGCCGCCGGGCTAGTCGATCCTTGGTCAGCCTGTATTAAACTGGAAGGGCGCCCTTATCGTAGATACGGCGCCCTTACCACCCGGATGTCAAAGAACTACTGGTTGTAGTTGTTGTCGTCCTCTTCTACAGTTCCGTAGCGACGGAGCAGGTTGGGCAGGTTCTGCGAGAACGCAGCGCGTGCCATTACGGTGTCGCATCCAGCATCGGTTGCCTTGGCCTTCAGGTCCCCCTGGAGGTGTGAGAGGAAGCCGATGATCGAGGTTCCTTTCTTGAGCTTCGCCTTCAGCTTGGGAATAAGCGTTAGCGGCTTGGCGCTGGTATTGTTGAGGTCGAAGACGATGAGACCCGGCCTGTCCTCTTCATTTGCGGAGGTGAGCTGCGAGAGAATTTCCTTGTCGTTCTTGGCGAATCCGACCTTGACACCGAGCTTGCGCGCGGTCTCCTGAATCTTTGCGAGGAAGAAGAGGTCCTCAATGAAGAAATAGATCTTCGTAGGAGCATTCTCGTCGACCGGGATGGTGCGACCGACGGAGTAGTCGATCGGCCCGGGCTCGCTGAGGAAGGTACGTCCGCCACTATGTCCGTTTCGGCGACCATAGTTTCCGGTTTCGATTGTCGAAGGCGGAGCATCAGCGAAGTTTCCGTTGACCTCTCGGTAGCTGTGGTCCATTGGACCTACGAAGCTGCGCGGACCGCGCTGCTGCTTGTTGTTTTTGCCGCGCTTATAAGCGTTGTTGCCGGGCTGGTGCGTTTCGTTGTTCCTGTATCCGCCGGCCTCGGCGTTGTTGCCGGGATTCTGCTGCTGCGCCCCACGGCGGTCCCGATCACGGAACTTCTTTTTCCAGCGCTTACCTCCACCGGAGCCTTGCTGCTGCTGGCCGCCGTGGAAGTTCTGCTGGCCACCCTGCGGCTGGAACTGCTGGGGTTGCGTAGAGGCCTGCATTGGGGGGACCTGTCCCCCAGGCTGGCTACCTGGCTGATTCTCGAAGCCCTGCGGCTGCCCGGCCCCGGCGTCGAGGCCCTTGTTCTTCCGCTTCCGGCGACGGCGGCGGCTGCTCTTGGACTGCCCCATGCCGTGGGGGACTGGTTGACCGCTGTACTGCGCCTCTCCGTCCTGCGAGTCGGACGCCTGAGAACCCTGGTATGACTGCACCTCGGGCACGTTCTGTTCTGAAGTCATGCTTCCACTTCCTATTGCTCTAGACCGTAATTAGCGTTTCGTTCCCACGCTGACAGGTTGCGCTCTTCTTCGCAGAGATTACGAAGTGAGAACCAAACCGGTCTTTCAGCATCGGAGGAAACGGTATCAAGTTGTAACTCAATCGGACTTCTTCGTACTGCCATCACGCTGCGGCGAGCCAACGACTCATTCGGTGCTACACGCAGCCCGGAACGCCCTATTTCTTGCGTTCCCTTCACCCTCTTAATAATTTGCGACAGAGTCCGGCAGGGTCCGGTGCACGATTTGTGCTCCACTTCATCTTACACCAGGAAAGCAAGAGTGGCTACACCTTGAACAGCACCACCGCCGGTTCACGAGGCAAGACACAGGGTACGCGCTAGCGTCGTCATTTGCAACACCTCTCTTGAGGATTATTCGAGCTTTCACTCATTGTCGAGGTAAGTATCAGAAATATGGCTGGTTGCAAGGAGGGCCACGGGATGGGGAGACCAGCGAGGAGAGAAAGACCGACAAGCCGCCCCATGATGGAGGCGGCTTGTCTGGTTTGCATGGCCAGTCACTGGCCTCCCAAAAATACTGTCCCTATGAGGGAAGCGCCTCATCACTGGCGGTACCTTCTTGCGGGTACGTTTTTACAGTCGAGGCGTCACAGCATGACTCGCCCCGATGATCTGGACGAGTACGTTGAAGATAAGTGCAATTGCATTGCCAAACAAAAACTATTGTATTTGCCGCGACTTCTGAAAGGTGGTTGGGTTGTGGACGCCGGAAAACAGAAGAATGATTGGTGAATGTTCCATATTTCAGAAGAGTTCAGAAGAGTTTAGTTTGACCCTTATTTTGGCCAGTCCTATAATCGGTCTTGTTCTGGAAGCCCTCTCGCTCCCCTATCGATTTCCCTTCCATCGGGGCAATCGGGTGATCGAGGTATATGGTGACTGCGCCCTCCGGCGTGCGTCACTCTGAGTGGATGTAAGGAGCAAGCAGGGCAGGCATGGATGGAGCGATGAGCGCCATCGGCCAATCAGCAATAGAACAATCCCAAGGAGTACCACACACCACATGAATCGCAACGTTGCTTTTGCCTCCGCGCTCGCGGCGGCACTGACTACTGCCACCGGGATGGCTCAGACCAATGGCGCGTCCGCTCCTGCAGCTCCGGCGCCTGCTGCAGCTGCTCCGGCCGCCGTTGCTCCCCAGGCTGTTCCGGCCAAGATCGCAGTCATCGAGTATGAACAGGTAGCGGCGGCCACCAACGAAGGTCAGCGCGCTCTGCAGGAAATCCAGAAGAAGTACGAGCCGAAGAAGACCCAGCTTGACGCCTTGGGTGCCGAGATCGATTCGCTGCAGAAGCAGCTGCAGGCAGCAGGCAACACGCTCTCCGATGAGGACCGCGCATCCCGTCTTCGTGCGATCGACACAAAACAGAAGCAGTATCAGCGCGATGGCGAGGATGCCACGAACGCGTACAACGCCGATGTGCAGGATGCGATTGCGAAGGTTGCACAGAAGCTGGGACCGGTCGTGATGAAGTACGTGCAACAGAACGGCTACACCATGCTGCTCGACAATAATGGCCAGCAGCAGCAGGGTGGCGGTCTGACGTTGTTGTGGGCTCCAGGAGCGGATATTTCACAGGCCATTGTAGATGCCTACAACGCCAGCTCTGGGGTTGCGGCGCCTCCGCCGGCGGCGCCTTCGGCGACACGTCCACGCCCGACTACGCCGGCCGCGCCTAAGCCGACGGCACCGAAGCCGCAGTAATTTTTTTCCGGCCTCCTGGTCGCATGCTGTGCCAGACGCAGATGGGATCAGGAGGCGGACAACATGGAACGACCTCGAAGGAGTACCCCCACTTTATGAACCGCACTTTGGTATTAATCTCCGCTCTCGGCGTGGGAATGACCGCTGCGACCGGAGTCGCGCAGACCGACCCGGCGCCAGCCCCTGCCCCCGCTACTCCAGCTGCGGCTCCGGCTGCCGCAAACGCAGCCCCGCCACAGGCCATTCCCGCCAAGATCGCCCTCATCTCGTTTGAAGGGGCCGTATTCGCGACCAATGAAGGGCAGCATGCTGTTCAGGATATCCAGACGAAGTACAAGCCGAAGAAGGACCAGATCGATGCGCTTGCTCAAGAGGTCGATACGCTGAAGAAGCAGCTTCAGAGCGCACCGGCGACGACGAGCGATGCAGACCGCGCAGCCCGGCTGAAGACGATCGACGATAAAGAGAAGAAGCTGAACCGTGACGCCGAGGATGCGCAGAACGCGTACCAGGCCGATATGCAGGAAGCCTATGGCAAGATCGCCCAGAAGGTCTCGGCCACTCTAAAGAACTACGTGCAGCAGAATGGCTTCACGCTGCTGCTGGACGTCAGCAACCAGCAGACGAACAATGTGATGTGGGTGAATCCGACTGCGAACATCGACATCACCCAGGCCGTGGTGACCGCCTACAATGCTTCCTCGGGAGTCGCGGCGCCTACTCCAGCAGCCCCTTCGGCAACAACTCCTGCGGCACGCCCCCGGCCAGCAACTACGACGCCAAGGCCAACTCCAGCCAAGCAGTAATAATAGGTTCGTGGGTTGCAAAAAAGGACCCCGGTTGGGGTCCTTTTTGCCGTTGAAAGATGCGGCGTTTGGCGGGGATTCTGTGGAAAAACCTGTGCATCGCGCCTACAGATATTAGAAGCGAGAGCATTTTCCCGATAGCGAGACGAAATACACAGCTTCGCGGATATCTGTGCAAATGCATGTGGATATTGGACTTGTGCCGACTAAGCAGTTTACTTCCAAGAGAAAACTGTGCGTTCGTCGGATAAATCCTGGCCGATGAATGTTTCCACAGATAAAAGTTACGCGTCGATTACACCGAATCCCGCATCTTATCCTGAATCAGGTTTTACGGCGCTACTCTTCCCCTACCTTCAGAACGGCAAGGAAGGCTTCTTGTGGGATGTCTACCTTACCGATGCGTTTCATCCGCTTTTTGCCTTCCTTTTGCTTTTCGAGCAGCTTGCGCTTGCGGCTGATGTCGCCGCCGTAGCACTTGGCGAGGACGTTTTTGCGGATTGCCGAGACGGTTTCGCGGGCGATGATCTTTGATCCGATTGCAGCCTGAATCGCTACTTCGAACATCTGGCGCGGAATAAGCTCGCGCATCTTTGAGACGAGTGCTTTGCCGCGCTCGTAGGCGAAGTCGCGGTGCACGATGATGGAGAGCGCATCGACGGGTTCGCCTGAGACGAGGATGTCCATCTTGACCATGGGCGAGATCCAGGTTCCGGCGAGGTGATAGTCGAGCGAGGCGTATCCACGCGACACGGACTTCAGCTTGTCGTAGAAGTCAAGGACGATCTCGTTGAGCGGGAGCTCATAGGTCAGCATAACGCGTGTCTCCGAGACGTACTCGAAGTTCTGCTGACGTCCGCGCTTGTCTTCGACGAGTTTGAGGATTCCGCCGACGTACTCCTCGTTGGTGAGGATCTTTGCGGTGATGACGGGCTCTTCGATCTGTTCGATCTCGCTTTGATCGGGCCAGCGCGAGGGATTGTCGACCTCGAGTACGGTCCCGTCCGTCATGGTGATCTTGTAGCGCACGCCGGGCGCGGTGGTGATGAGATCCAGGTTGTACTCACGCTCGAGGCGCTCCTGGATAATCTCGAGATGGAGAAGGCCGAGGAAGCCACAACGGAAGCCGAAGCCGAGTGCGGCGGAGGATTCGGGCTCGAAGCTAAAGGAGCTGTCGTTGAGGCGCAGCTTTTCGAGCGCGTCACGTAGCATGGCGTGTTCGTGGGAGTCCACGGTGTAGAGCCCCGCGAAGACCATGCTCTTGATGTCTTCGAAGCCGGGCAATGGCTCGGCGCAGGGGCGCTCGGCATCGGTGATGGTATCGCCGACCTTGGTATCTGCGACGTTTTTGATGGTTGCGACAAAGAAGCCGACTTCGCCGGCGGAGAGCTCTTCGAGCTCGACGGGCTTCGGTGTCATCACTCCCATGCTCTCGATGTCGAAGACTTTGCCGTTGGACATCAGCTTGATGCGCTGGCCCTTGCGCATGCGCCCGTTGATGATGCGAGCGAGAACGATGACCCCGCGATAGGGGTCGAACCATGAGTCGAAGATGAGGGCCTGCAGGGGAGCGTCTGCGTCGCCTTTTGGAGGAGGCAGAAGGTGCACCACTGTTTCGAGGATCTCTTCGACGTTCTGTCCGGTCTTTGCTGAGACAGGGATCGCATCATCGGCGGGGAGACCGACGGATTTCTCGATCATCTCTTTTGTGCGCGGAATATCAGCGCTGGGAAGATCTATCTTGTTGATGACGGGGATGATCTCAAGGCCGTGCGAGATCGCGAGGTATGCGTTGGCGAGGGTTTGTGCTTCGACTCCCTGAGAGGCATCGACTACGAGTAGAGCGCCTTCGCAGGATGCGAGCGAGCGTGAGACTTCGTAGCTGAAGTCAACATGGCCAGGCGTATCGATCAAGTTGAGCTGATAGGTGTCGCCGTCCTTTGATTTGTACATCATGCGAACGGTGTGGGCCTTAATGGTGATTCCGCGTTCGCGCTCGAGATCCATCGCATCCA
>Ga0126381_100002592_pt1 | contig 19584 bp, 17 predicted proteins | sample PanSoiMetPlot_28_FD_96465 | JGI IMG/M metagenome (GOLD analysis project Ga0126381, IMG submission 96465) | Tropical forest soil microbial communities from Panama - MetaG Plot_28 | ecosystem: Environmental > Terrestrial > Soil > Tropical forest > Bulk soil | place: Panama | collected 2016-02-17
CAGAATCCGATATGACAGCTAAAGACCTAACACCCAAAACCTAAGACCTAAGACCTGATTTTCACTCCAGCGCCTTTCCGCGCGTCTCAGGCAGTTGCGTGGCGGCGAGGGTGGAGAGGAAAAAGGCGGCGCCACAGAGAAAGAAGGCCCAGCTTAAACCCCGAGACTGTCCCACTCGGCCGATGATGTATGGCGCGATCGAACTCATCGTGCGTGCGCCGTTGTATGTGAAGCCGAGGGCGCGTGCGCGAACGCGGGTCGGGAAGATTTCACTGCCGATGATTGCGGAGCCCGAGAAGAATCCGGTCCCGAAGAAGGCAACGGCGGTGCCGACGATCAGAATCAGCCACGGTGTGCGCGCAATAGCGTACAGCGGGACGAGGATCGCCGCGATCAACGTGTAGAGAATGTAGGAGCGGCGGCGTCCAAGCTTGTCGGCGACCCATCCGAAGTACGCGTAGCCCGGGAACATTCCGAACAGATTGAGAACGACCAGCAGCGCGGTGGTACCCATGCCCCCGAAGCCGCGTCCGCCCTGGTCGACCGGAAGGGAGAGATAGGGCGGCAGCCAGGTGAACAATCCCCACCAGGCAAACATGCCAAAGAAATTGGCGAAGAGAAGCGCAAAGGTGGAGCGCACATACGGCGCCTTGAAGACGCGCCCGAAGCTGTGTTGCTCATATGTTGGCTGCGCCTGGGCGACGCGCGAAGATTCCTCGGCCAGGCGGCGATGTTCTTTCCACATTTCCGATTCTGGAACCTTATTCTGGATCCACAGCGTTACGAGCGCAGGCAGCACGCCGACAAAGAAGACGAATCGCCAGTTCGCATAGTGAAGAACGATGCCAGCGACTAATGCGGCCAAGGCATAACCGATTGCCCAGGAGCTTTGCACAATTGACATGGCCTTGGCGCGGAGCTCGGCAGGCCATGTTTCGGCAACCAGCGTGGCTCCTGTGTTCCACTCGCCGCCCATGCCCAAGCCGAGGATGAAACGGAAGACCGCGAGCATCAGGATGGATGTCGAAAGGCCCGATGCGAACGAGCACAGAGAGTAGGTCAAGATGCTCAGCATCAAGGCGCGTTTCCGTCCAATGCGATCCGCGATGAATCCGAATAGCAACCCGCCAATACCTGAAGCCAGCAACGTAAGGGTCGCCAGAAATCCCGACACGGCCTTGCTCATGTTCAGATCGCGCATCACGTGGGCCAGCACGAGCGCGTAGAGCATGGCGTCGAAGGCGTCCAGCATCCAGCCGAGTGCGGCTGCGATGAGAGTGCGGCGTTGGTCAGCGGTGATATTGGAGAAGGTGGCGAGGGCCGTCGGCATGGGGAGGATTGTCGGTCGCGGAGATTGTCAATTTCCTGCGGAAGATTGGCAACAAGAAACTAGGCGGAAGTGTGCTCCTGCGCCGCTATGCCGCCGGGCGGGCGAGCTTCGCCAGATGGAAATACCGTCTGGCCTTCTTCACGTCTTTGGCGATTTGCTCGCGTAATGCGTCCACCGAAGGGAACTTGATTTCCTCGCGCAGGCGTTCGAGGAAGCAGACCTCAACCTCGGTATGCGCCATCAGTTCGATGGGGTGGAAGTTCAGGAGGTGCGTTTCGATAGCAAACGAGTCGGCTCCGAAGGTGGGGCGGTTGCCAATGTTTGTGACGGAGTCGAAGCACTCTTCGCCAACGCGGGTGCGGGTGATGTAGACGCCGTCCTGCGGGACAAGCTCGTCGTAGCGGCTCAGGTTGATAGTGGGCACGGTGTATTTGCTACCGTAGCCGCGGCCCCGGCCCGGCGTGGAAAGAATCGCGAAGGGCCGGCCCAGCAGATGGCGCGCCCGGCTCACCCGGCCGTCGGTAAGAAGCGTGCGGATCTGGCTGCTCGAAACGTTTTCGCCGCGGAGCGTCATGCGATCGAAGATCTTAACGGTAAATCCCATTTCGTGACCAAATTCAGTGAGGGTGTTTACGTCGCCGGCCGCTTTGTGTCCGAAGCGGAAGTTGTAGCCCTCATGTACCTCGCACGCTTTCAACTTGTTCTTCAGGATCTGTTCCGCGAATTCGCGCGGCGTGAGCAGGGACAGGTCGCGGCCGAAGGCCAGCAGAAGCACCGCGTCCACGCCTGTTTCTTGCATTAGTCTGAGCTTTTCGGGAGTTGGCGTCAGCAGTTTCAAACTTGAGTCGGGACGCAGAATGCGTGACGGGTGCGGGTCGAAGGTTACGGCGACGGATTTCGCACCTCGCTCCCGGGCACGCGCGGCGATGTCTTTCAGCACGAGCTGGTGGGCACGGTGTACGCCATCGAAATTGCCGACGCTGACAATGGTCGATCCGAAATTGTCAGGAATCTCTTCGAGTTTGTGGAAGATCTGCATGCAACGTTCGCGGCGGCGCGCCTAGATTTCGAACTCCAGCTTCATGCCGTCATAGGAAAGCCGCACATGATCGGGCAACGCCGCGTTCGTCGCTTCGTGCGGCAGGTCGTGACAGATGTGAGTGAAGAACACGCGTTTCGCCTTCAACTCGTTCGCAATCCGTATGGAATTTTCCACTGTGGAGTGCGTCGGATGCGGCTGGTGACGCAAGCCATCGAGAAACAGAACGTCGAGTCCTTGCAGCATGGAGAGCGACACGTCGGGAATGCGGCTGAAGTCGGTGAGATAGGCGGCCGATCCGAAGCGATAGCCGAAGATCTCGGTCTCGCCGTGAATGACCGGCACCGGCTCAAACTGCACACCAAATAAATCGAATGCACGATCGACGGGCTTCAGTTCTAGCTGCGCGAGCCCTCCAAATTTGTAATCCGCGTCGAAGATGTAGCGAAACATATTACGGATGTAATTGGCTGCTTCGGCGCGGGCGTAGAGCGGAATCTTGCTCTTGCGGTGATAGCTCAGAGGCCGAAGGTCATCGATGCCAAGAATGTGATCAGCATGGCTGTGCGTGTAGAGCACGGCGTCAATCTGCGAGATTTGCTCGCGGATGGCTTGTTCGCGGAAGTCGGGCGTGGTGTCGATCAGGATCGACTTGCCTGCGTATTGAATCAAGATCGAGGGCCGAGTGCGGCGATCGTGTGGATCGGGGGAGTGGCAGACCGCGCAACTGCAGCCGATGGTGGGGACGCCCATCGACGTGCCGCTGCCAAGCACCGTCAGAATTGCCTTCATCGCACCTTGCTGCCGGCAGTGGCTCCCGGCGGAGCTTGCGGCGGACGCGCCAGGGCGTTGGTGACTTCGACGTACGCCATGCGCAATTCGTAGAGACAATTTTGCAGGAAGTTGCTTTCAGCAGGAGTCAGGTTGCCCTTGGTTTTTTCCTGAAGCAACCCAAGCGTGTCGATGGTCTGGCGGGCGCCGATAAGGTCGATGCGCGGCTGGCCGCCTTCTTCGTGCATCATACCGAGCTGCAGCATGGCGCTCATGTAGAGCGAGGCCATGAAGCGCTCAAACGTCATCTCGAGTTCTTTTGCGGAATGGCCGCTTAGCTCAACACGTTGGTCAAGATCTTTGGAAGATTGCCGATAAGCATCGGCGTTCGCTTGTTGCTCGGCCGCAGTCGGAGGCGGCGGGGCGTTGGTATCGGTAATCGACGGCGCGCCAGGCTCTGTAGCGGCGGTTACCGCGGGTTCCGTTGTTGGGGAGGGGGCGGTGACCGGCTTGGGCGCGCTCTCCTGTTTTTCTTCGGGGACATCGGCGCGAAGGTCGCCGTCGGAAGTGAACAGTCTGCGGTCGGTTACTGTGAAGCCACTGTCTTGTTTCTTCTCAGCCATAAGTCTTTCCTTAGGAACTTACGAGCAAATCCGCGAAGGGTAGTTCTGAGACGCGAGCCGACGTTCCGCCGATGCGAGCCTCTTTTCCCGGGGTGCCTGCCTCGCGCCGGATATACCCGAGCGCGACGGTCTGTTCGCCACTCGATGCGGGGATGATGGCGGACGTCGTGACTTCGCCCACGTCTTTGTCTTCCAATTGGATTTTGGTCCCGTGCGCCGGCGGCGGCCCGTCGATGCGGAAGCCGGTGAATTTGCGATGCACGTTGCCGCGCGAGCGAATGCGCTCGACGATCTCCTGCCCGACGTAGCAGCCCTTGGTGAAGTTGAGAGCGCGATGCTGTTCCGTTTCCTGCGGCAGGTCGCGCTCGCGGATGTCCTGGCCGTAGCGTGGAACGCCGAGGACGATCCGGTAGAGATCGAGTGCTTCACTGGAGGCAAGTTTTGCACCTGCTTCTGTCAGAGCCGAAAGAGCTTCGCGTGCAGTTTCAGGTGAGGCCCAGATTTCAAAAGACGGGTACGCTTCGTGCTCGCCGCAGACGACGCGAGTTTTCTGTCCGCGCCACTCGACATTGACAATCTGCAGGGGCTTTAGATCGGCGATGCTAAATCCGGCGGCGATGAGACTTTGTTTTGCACCGGGCCCGGCGATCCCGACCGAGTGCATCTGGTCGCTGAGATTCGCGACTTCGACGTCGTCCATGATGATGTAGTGGTCGAAGGTCGCGAGAATCTTGTCGAGTTGAAAATGGTCGGTGTCGACAAGGATCTCCTCGCCGAGGTTGAAGCCGTAGAGGTCTCCGAGGATGTGGCCTTGCGGATTCAACAAAAACGCATAAACACCCTGGCCCACAGCAAGATCCCGCAGGTTGTTAGTGATCATGCCATTGAGCCAGCGGGTCCGGTCGGCACCGGTCAGGCGGATTTTGGCGCGCGCTTCGAGATCGTAGGCGGCGCAGGTTGACGTTAGCGCCCGGAATTCGTCTTTCACCTTGCCGGAAATAGCCGTGTGAGAAGAGCTTGTGGGCGATTCCGCGGACAAAGCGACGTCGTTCTGTGGTGTCGTGGGCATCACTGAATCCTCTGATTATAACGGAGGGAAACGGGCTCCGCAGAGAGGCTAGGGCTGCGGGACCGCGCTTGAGTGAGGGAGTTGGCGAGGGAGGGGAGCGATGAGACATCAGTGGAGATCAGCGGTCGGCAGAGTGGTGGTGAGCGTGTTGCTCGTGGGGGTTTGTTCGGCTTGGGCGCAGTCGGATGCGCACACGGCTCTCGACCGCTTCAAGTCCATGGCGGGAACGTGGACCGGTACTGGCGCCAAGGGCGAGACGGCCGAAGTTACGTACAAGGTGATGGCGGGCGGAACGTCGGTGATGGCCGACATCAAGATGGGCGACGAAGCCATGATGAGCATGTATTACGTGGATGGCGATCGGCTGTTGATGACACATTTTTGTCCCAGCAACAATCAGCCGCGTATGAAGGCGACGATCTCGCCGGACGGGAAGTCGGTGACATTTGATTTTGTCGATGCGACGAATCTGCCGTCACCGCAAGCGGGACATATGCATAAGGTGGTTTATGTGTTCGGGGATGCCGATCATTACAGCGAGGATTGGACGTGGAAGCACGCGGAGAGCGACACCCACTTCCGGTTTGAGATGCAGAAGAAGAAGTGAAGAACTCCTTTTGGAGCCGGTGGGGGCATTAACGGGCAAGGGGTCCCCTTCGACTTTGCTCAGCGCGGGCTTTCGACTTCGTTCGGCTTCGCCTCACTCCGCTCAGGATGACAAGTTTAGGTGGGCGGTTCGAAATCTGCATTGGGGGCATAGGCGCGCAGGGATTACTTTATGTTCCTGAGTGCTGACTCTGCGCCGTCATTCGCAAAGCCACGGGCCTCTTGGTAAGCTCATTGCTAGTGACGAAAGCAAAGAGAATTGCCATTGTTCCGGGGGATGGAATCGGCAAGGAAGTCATTCCTGAGGCGGTGAAGGCGCTGGCCGCTTCGGGCGCGCCAGTAGAGACAACCGAGTTCGACTGGGGCGCGGACCGGTATTTGGCGGACGGCACGACCGTTCCGGACGACGGTTTTTCAATGCTCGCGAAGGAATTTGATGCGATCCTGGTTGGAGCCTTTGGCGATCCGCGAGTTTCCACCAATATTCATGCAAAGGAAATTCTGCTGGGCATGCGGTTCCGGATGGACTTGTACGCGAATGTGCGGCCCGTGCGTCTCCTCGATGCGTCGCTGTGCCCGCTGAAAGGCGTGGAGCCGAAGGACGTTGATTTCGTCGTGATCCGCGAGAACACCGAGGGCGTGTACGTCGATGCAGGCGGAGTGTTCAAGCAGGGAACTGAGGACGAAGTTGCAGTTCAGGAAGACATCAATACTCGCAAGGGTGTCGAGCGGGTAATTCGGTACGCGTTCGATTATTGCGAGAAGCACACGAAGCTCGATGGCAGCAAGCGGGCGAAGGTGTTGATGTGCGACAAGTCGAATGCCATGACGCACGCAGGTGGCCTCTGGCAGCGCGTTTTTAAAGAAATCAGCCGCGACTATCCGCAGATTAAAGCCGAACACATGTACGTGGATGCGCTATGCATGCAGATGGTGCGCGATCCGCGGCAGTTCGACATAATCGTGACCAACAATATGTTCGGCGACATCATCACCGATCTGGCTGCCGGACTGCAGGGTGGGTTGGGGATGGCGGCGAGCGGGAACATCCATCCGGGCAAGACGTCGATGTTTGAGCCGGTACACGGGTCGGCTCCGCCGATTGCCGGGAAGAACGTTGCGAATCCTATGGGCGCGATTTTGACGTCGGCGATGATGCTGAACCATTTGGGATTCGCGACTGAGTCGGCGAAGATTGAAGGGGCGGTGCTCGACGCCGTCTTACAGAAGAAAACCACGCAGGACACTGGCGGCACGCTGGGGACGAAGGAAGTCGGCGAGTGGATCGCGCAGAGCGTGGCGGGAAAGTAAGCCAACAATTTAGGGAGTCGAAAACCACAATTGCGGAAATCCTATCGGGAAGTTCTTGGGCGTTTTCTCTGGGCAGCGTTCATTTTTGCAATTCTGGCGCCGTTTGGCGCGTTTCCGGGGCCGTTCGCGGCAGCGCAGGCAGCGAATCCACAGAGTTCGGCGCCTGCCCCACAAGGCCCGCAAGGCAAACCACAGAGCAATCCGGCCCCATCTTCGCCGGACGCGAAACAGTCGGATCAGAAAATCTCTCCGCAGGCCGCCGAGGGACTCTTTCGGTCGGTTGACGAGATCCTGAAGTTCGCCAGCAAGGACACCGCGCTTCCAATTCGCGAGCCGATCAAGAAGCGGCTGGTGAATCGCGACGAGGTGGTCGCCTTCATCCAAAAGCACATGATGGAGGACAAGGACGCGCAGCGACTGGAGCGGTCGGCGCTCATCCTGAAAAAGTGGGGATTGTTGCCGCGCGATTTCGAGCTGCAACCGTTTCTACTGCGGTTGCTGCGCGAGCAGGTGGAGGGCTACTACGATCCCGAGACGAAGACGGTGAACATGTTGGATTGGGTCGAGCCGGAGCAGCAGCATCCGGTGATGGCGCACGAGCTGACCCACGCTCTGCAGGATCAGTCGTTCGATCTGGAAAAGTACATGAAGGCCGGCGACGTGGACCTCGCTACGATGAGGAATGATCCGACGCCCGACGACATCGTGAATGACGAGGCCGGATCGGCGCACCAGGCGGTGGTCGAAGGCCAGGCGATGGTGGTTTCGATCGATTACGAACTGGCGGCGGTTCATCAGTCGGTGGCCGATTCGCCCGAGATCGTGGAGGCGTTGAAAAACACCATGATCCAAGGGACGTCGGATTCGGTCGAGTTCCGGAGCGCGCCGCTCTACATCAAGGAGGCGCTGACGTTTCCGTATCGGTACGGGCTCGATTTTGAGGCGGAGTTGCTATCGAAGTACGGCAAGGAGAAGGCGTACGCCGGAGTTTTTCAAAAGCCCCCGCGGACGACGCGCGAAATCATGGAGCCGACGGCGTATCTGTCGGGTGAAAAGCTCGAGCCGATGACGCTGCCGGACTTCAAGAATGACTTTAAGAATTACGAGAAGTTCGACGTGGGCGCGGTCGGGGAGTTCGATGTCGCGATCCTGATCGAGCAGTACGAGGGAAACGAAATCGCCAAGCGCCTCTATCCTCACTGGCGGGGCGGATATTACTACGCGGTGCGGCCGAAGGGTGATCCGAAGGCGCCGCTGGGACTGCTGTATGTATCGCGGTGGTCGAATCCCGAGCGCGCGTCGGAGTTTGCGTCGGTATACGTGAAGGGATTGAAGCAGCGCTATAAGCAGCTGGATGTTGTCGGTGATCCTGCACCGAAGAGCTCGCAGTCGTCGTATACGCTCGATACGGTGACAGGAAAACATTCGTGGACGACTGAAGAGGGTGCGGTATTTTTGGAGGTGGTTGGCAACACCGTATTGGTTTGCGAGAGCCTGGACGGGCCCACTACGGACCGCCTGGAGCGGGAGTTGTTGCCGGGCGGATCGAACTAGTTTTGTGACGCCGCTCGCCGGCCGAATACAGGTCGGCGCTCGCTGCTACGGATTCGTCTTCGCCTAAGGCTTCGCGGTGGAATTTCCCGCCTGTGCCAAAAACCGCCTGACCGTTGCGTTCACTGAGAAGCGCTTTCCATCGCGTTCGAGGGTGAGCGTGCGAGTCCTGCCCGGCGCTCCTCCCAGCAGCGACCAAACTTGTCCCATTGTGGCTCCCGTGGCAGGAGCGCCGGCGACGCCCACCAGAGTGTCTCCAGATTTCACGTCAGCGACGGCGGGCTTGCCGTTGTAGTCGACGATTCCGATCACCGTGTATTTCTCGTCGGGTTCGGGACGCAGGGTTAGGCCTACGACGTCCATGTCAGGCGCGGGTTTCGTCTGTGTGCGCTGGATGTAGAGCGTGCTGTGCGCGTAGTCGATGCCAAAGCGCGAATCGACGAAAGCGTTCGCGCCGATGAGGCCGATGGTCCGTACGCCTGCGCGGTCCTGATACCACTTCATGTTCTTCTCCGGGAAGGAAGCGACGGCGACGTTTTTCAGAGTTACCGCACCGAAAGTAAGACTCGGTATTCGCAGCAGGAGCCTCTTCGTTTCGTCCTCTGCGCCCCACATGTTGGCGGAGCCGATCGCGCCCGTAAGGTGCGGCCACGACGGATGCGCCTTCAGCCACTTTTCCAGTAACTCGGCGGACAGGAGAGATGTGGACGATCCCGCGTCGAAGGAGATGGTGTAATCAGCGCCGTCGATCTTGCTCGCGAGCTGGATCAATCCATTCTGCGGGTTGATCTGCGCCTTTGTCGCTGTGCCCTGAAATGAAATTGTTCCCGGCGGGCCGATGGTGAACTGGCGGTTCGGGTAATCGAACACGACGTCGTAGTTGCGGAGAATGGTGGAAGGTATGTTGATCTCGGCACTTGAGCCGGGCGCGATGCTCTCGCGGCCAACGATCGCCTTGGCTTCTTTGATCTGGTCGAACGGGATCGTCATGCCGCCGATCTGAAGACTGCGGGGCGCGTCGACTGGGCGCTCGTCCCCGGGTTTGACGTTGGCTTCGCCTTTAAATTGCAGGCCGAGTTTCTGTGCGAGGGCATCTGTGATCTCCAGTTCCGGATTTCCGTTATCGACCCAGCCGCGCACGCGTTTGGTGCTTCCGTCGGGGAGCGGGAGATAGACGTCAATGATGGTCCGATTGTGATCGAGGGTGATCGGAACGGTGACGGGCTTGGGCTTTTCCTGAGCGATGGCCGCTGTAATCAGGATGAGCGTCAGGGCTGCACTCGCAACTTTCATGCGAGCGATTGTAACCAGTTCTCAGTTGAAAGTTCTGAGTTCTCACTAGGACGTTGACCGAGTTGTCTGTGGGACGCCGACGCTACACGCTTCTGTATAATCGAGCGTTTGGCTACGCTGGTTTGAGCCAGCAGGAGGACGTTTGCCGCAAGCCGAAATCGGAATCATCGGTGGAAGCGGGCTGTATGCGATGCCCGGACTGACCGATGTGCGCGAAGTAAAGCAGGAGACACCGTTCGGCGACCCGTCGGATGCGTACGTTCTGGGAACACTGGAGGGCCGCAAGGTAGCATTTTTGGCACGCCATGGGCGCGGCCACCGGATCCTGCCGACTGAACTGAATTTCCGCGCAAATATCTACGGATTCAAGCAGCTTGGAGTCGAGCGGATCGTCTCGGTGTCGGCGGTGGGTTCGCTGAAGGAAGAACACAAGCCACTCGAGTTTGTCATCCCCGACCAGTTTTTCGATCGCACGCGTCATCGGATTGACACATTTTTCGGCAACGGAATCGTGGCGCATATCGCCTTTGCAGATCCGGTTTGCGGGCAATTGGCGTCGGTGGTTGAAGGCGCGTGCAAGAAAGTCGGCGTCGCGGGCAAAAAGGGTGGGACTTATCTGAACATGGAAGGACCGCAGTTCTCGACCAAGGCGGAATCAAACCTCTACCGCAGGTGGGGAATGGATGTGATTGGGATGACCAATCTGCAGGAAGCGAAGCTCGCGCGCGAGGCCGAGATCTGCTATGTGACGGTTGCGATGGTGACCGATTACGACTGCTGGCATCCGCATCACGATTCGGTGACGGTCGATCAGGTGGTTGCGGTGCTGGTGAAGAACGCGGAGAACGCCGCCAACGTCGTGAAGGCAACTGTGGCAGGCATGCCAAGAGAACGAAGCTGTAAGTGCGGCTCAGCGCTCGCGCATGCGATCCTGACCGAGCGTGACAAGATTCCGACCGCCACACGTCAGAAATTAAGTCTGATCCTGGACAAATATCTTTCCGCAGGAAAATAAAAACTATATTCATGAGCATATTAGTAGTCGGTTCCGTGGCATTCGATGACATCACTTCGCCTTCGGGCACGCGCAAGAATGTGCTCGGCGGGGCGGCAACCTACTTTGGATTGGCGGCGAGCTACTTTACAAAGGTGCGCGTTGTGGGCGTGGTCGGCCACGATTTCGCCGCTGAGCACGAAGAGGTGCTGAATAAGCGCGGCATTGATACGCGCGGAATTGAGCGCGCGGCGGGCAAGACGTTCCGCTGGGGCGGCACCTACGCGGGCAATCTGAACGAAGCGAAGACGGACTACACCGACCTGAACGTCTTCGAGAAGTTCCAGCCGAAAATCCCGAAGGAGTACACGGATACTGAATTCCTCTTTCTGGCCAACATTCATCCCACGCTGCAAGCTAACGTTCGCAACGAGATGAACGGCGTACGCATGACCGGCGGCGACACGATGAATTACTGGATCAACGGCACTCCCAAAGAACTAGCCGAGATGCTCAAGTTAGTGAACGTGCTGCTGATCAACGATACCGAAGCGAAGATGATCGGCAAGGAGACCAATCTTCCCCGCGCCGCGCAAAAAGTGCTGGCCATGGGTCCACAGGCACTGGTCATCAAGCACGGAGAATACGGAGCGACGATTTTCTTCCGCGAGGGAGCGTTTGGAGTGGGCCGGCATCCATTTCGAGCGCCGGCGTTGCCCATCGACGAAGTGCAGGATCCGACGGGAGCGGGCGATTCGTTTGCGGGCGGATTCATGGGCTACATCGCCTCGCAAGGAGAGGTGAATCGCGAAGTGCTGAAGCGGGCACTCTTCTATGGCGGGGTGATGGGATCGTTTGCGGTGGAGCGATTTGGCACGGAGCGGCTGCAGAATTTGACACGTGAAGAGATCGATGGCCGATTCCAGGTATTCCGCGAATTGACGCATCTAGAATGACGAGCGAACCGCCGAGCGACGCTGCGGGTAGCCGAGCGGAGCTCGGCCGGGCAGACGAGGGCGTCTGCCCCCACGTGGATCGGGAAGACACGGGCGTTTCTTCTCAATCTGACAGTGCGGATGAGGGTGGTTTCGACGCCGTTGGCGGATCGTTGCTGAGAGACCGATTTGCGTGGTGCGTAGCCGGTGGTGCCATCTGCGGGTCAGTTCTTTCCTTTCTGATTTATTTCCATCGCGGCGAAATTCTTCTTTTCGGTGATGCGGTGGCGCATATCAACATTGCGCGGCGCGTCTTCGACTCGCGATATCCGGGGCTGCTCCAACTGGGAACGGTATGGCTGCCCCTGCCGCATCTGTTGATGATCCCATTTGTGATTGTGAATTCCTGGTGGCGCTCGGGCGCGGCCGCCTCAATCCTGTCGATGGTGGCGTACGTCTTCAGCGTGGTTGGGATCTTCCGGTTGGTCCGCGGTGGGATGTTGGCGGCAGGGTTGTCTGGTGTGCGGGCGCAGCTGACGGCGTGTTTTGCGGCGGCGGTCTACGGGCTTAATCCGAACCTTTTGTATCTCCAATCGACCGCAATGACGGAGTCGTTGTACCTGGCGTTATTTGTCTGGGCGCTGGTGTTCTTCAGCGAGTTCTCGTCGGCGGCTCGAGTGGATGGACGTGGGGAGATGGTTTCGTCGCTCAGGAAGTGCGGGCTGTGCTTACTGGGTGCATGTCTCACGCGGTATGACGGGTGGTTCGTCTCAGGAGTTATTTCCGTTCTCGTCCTCTTGATGGCCCCCAGGTTAGCTTCCAAAGAACCGACGCGAACCTGGAGCACGAATCTACGGCCCGTCTTAGTCTTCACGATGCTCGCGTGGATGGGGCCGATCGCCTGGCTCGGATATAACGCGGTGGTCTACAAGAACGCCCTCGAGTTTGCCAACGGTCCGTATTCAGCGAAGTCCATCGAGAAGAAAGCGGAGACGCCCGGATATCCGCCGCATCCGGGTAGCGGCAATTTGGTTATCGCGGGCGCATATTTTTCGAAGGCTGGCTTGTTCGGCGTAGCCGAAGGAAACTGGCAGCAGGGATGGCTTTGGCTAGCGGTGCTCGGAACTGTATGGGCCGTATGGCAGAAAACGAAGCTGGCTCCGTTATTCCTACTGTGGCTCCCGCTTCCGTTCTACATGCTTTCAGTCTCGTATGGTGGCGTGCCGATTTACCTTCCCACCTGGTGGCCGTTCTCGCTTTACAACATTCGCTACGGCGTGCAGTTGCTGCCGGCGCTCGCTGTGTTTTTGGCGATAGGAGCGGGCTTTGTGGCGTCGATGATGGTGACGGAGACAGGGAAGCGGATGATTGCCGTGCTCGCTGTTGGCTTTGTGGTGGTGAGCTATGCGGGTGTGTGGCGGGCGAGGCCGGCGGCTTTCCGCGAGGCGTGGGTCAACTCGCGGACGCGTCTGCCACTAGAGGCACAGTTGGCGGAACAATTGAACAAGCTTCCACCTGATTCGACGTTCTTGATGTACCTCGGCGAGCATGTCGGTGCGCTGGAGAATGCCGGTATACCGCTGCGCCGCGCGATTTCGGAAGGCAGCCATCGCGTGTGGGTGCAGCCCTCGGATCCGCAGGGTTTGTGGGAACGCGCTCTGGCCGAGCCGGCGGTACATGCGGATTTCGTGATTGCTTTTGAGGACGATCCTGTCTGGAAGGCGGTGCATGATCGGCAGCTGCCGGAAGTGGGGAGAGTAGAAGTAGTCGGACAGAAAACGGCACTCATTCTGCGGGCGAGGTAAAACTACATAGGTCCTTCGCTTTGTTCGGCTGACGCCTCATGTCGCTCAGGATGACAAAGAAATTGAAATATCGTAAGTGGCAACATCGTAATCTCCCCGTTCTTGAAACTGGAACCGGTAATCTTCCCGGTTAATGGAAGGCAGCTGATTCCGCAAGCGAAGCGGAATTCCGGTGATAGACTTTTCTCGCTCTCGGTTCTCCGCTGACCGATGCCGGACTTCCACAACTCCATGGGGATGTTGCAGTCGGAAATGGGGACGGTGATCTCGTCGACCATTTTTCGGCTGAGCCTTGCCACCCTCCTTGGCGGACTGATTGGACTGGAACGGCAGCTCCGTCACAAACCGGCCGGTTTGCGCACGAATCTCTTCATCTGCTTCGGCGCGGCGATGTACACCATACTTTCCAGCGAACTGGCTGGGAAATATACCGGCGACCACACGAGAATTGCAGCGCAGATCATTCCGGGCATCGGCTTTATTGGCGCGGGGTCGATCCTGCACGCGCGCGGCGCGGTGGTTGGACTCACGACGGCCGCCACCCTTTTTGTGGTCGCGTCGGTGGGAATGGCAGCAGGCGGCGGGTTGTACGTTACGGCGGTTTTTGCGACTGGCCTCATTCTGATCGCGCTTGAACTGCTCCGCAGGGTCGAGTTGAAGCTGGCGTTGAAGTCGATGCTCGTGACCTACGAAGTGACGGGCGCGAGCGCAGAAGGCGCGCTCATTGAAGTGAATCGCGTACTCGATCAAGTTCATGGCACGATGCAGAATGTTCGAGTGGCGGGAACTCCGGGGCTTGCCCGCATGCTGTTCTCGGTCGATTGTCCACGCGAAGATCATGATGAAATCAATATTCTTCTGCATCAGTCCACCACGTTTTCAAGCGTCAGTTCGCTGGGCGTCATAGAGCACGAATGAGCCGGTCGCGCAGTACGGTTCCTTTCACCAAGGCCAGCGCCTGCGGGAACGACTTCCTGCTTATCGAAGGAACCGCAGTTTCCGAAAATCAACCTGAATTCACGCGGCGCGTTTGCGACCGCCATAACGGCGTGGGCGCCGATGGCGTGGAATGGCTGTGGCCGGCGAAGGGTGCGCACATCGAAGCCAGGCTGATCAACGCGGATGGGTCGGCGGCGGAGATTTCTGGAAACGGAACGCGATGCGTGGCGGCTTATCTTTGCGCGCAGGGTCGGCGTAAAGAGTTCCGGATTAAGACCGGGGCGGGAGTGAAGGTTTGCACGCTGACGGCGAAGAATGGCGCTACCTACGAGTTCGAAACCGCGATGGGTGTTCCCGAGGTCAGCAGTTCAATCGCGATCGCGACGCAGTTCGGTGAGATTGACGGGGTTCCGGTATCGATGGGGAATCCGCACTTCGTGATTTTTGTGGACCAGTTTTGGGCGGATTGGCAGCTAAGGGCAGCGGACATCCAGAGCGTGGTCGGCTTCAGGCAAGGGATTAACATTGAGCTGGTAGTCACGAGAAACACAGCAAATATCGACGTACGATTTTACGAACGCGGGGTCGGGGAGAGCCAATCTTCAGGGACGGGTTCGTCGGCCGCTGCAGTGGCTGCGATCACGACCGGGCGCGCGAAGTCACCGGTGCGGGTCCACGCGCCGGGAGGAACGCAGGAAGTCCGGTTCGAAAAAGAGGTCTACTTACGAGGGCCGGCAACGCTCATCTGCGAAGGCGAGTACTTCATTTAGGATAAGACTCCAACCAAAATGCAAATCACGCGCCAGAAGCCTGCTTCGTTGCGGCCCGGAGACACTGTGGGCATTGTGGCGCCTGCCAGCAACATCAAGAAAGAGCTGTTGGACAAAGGCTGTGCGCGGCTGCTGGAGCTTGGGTACAAGCCGTTCTATCTGGATTCGATTCTTGAACAGGATTTGTATTTCGCGGGATCGGCAGCGAGGCGGGCACGCGAACTGGAGGAGATGTTTACGCGTCCGGAGGTCCGGGCGATCGTATGTGCGCGTGGCGGTTACGGAGCGAACTATCTGCTGCAGGAACTGTCGCCGTCGAAGATCACTGGAAATCCAAAAAGTTTTGTCGGCTACAGCGACATCACGACGCTGCTGACTTGCTTCGCGGATTCCGCTGGTTTCGTGACGTTTCATGGTCCGATGGTGACCAAGGATTTCGCGCATGAAGATGGAGTCGACTTGGCGTCTTGGGAAGCAGCCTTGACCGGGCTTGCCGAATGGGAGGCTGGGGGAACTGCGGACACCCGGGCGGAAGGCTTAGTCGACGGCGATGGAGAAGGGATTCTGTACGGCGGGTGCCTTTCGCTACTGGTGGCGTCGCTCGGCACCCCGCACGAAATTCAGACGGCGGGCACGATTCTGTTCATTGAGGATGTGAATGCGCGGCCGTTTCAGATCGACCGCATGCTGATGCAATTGAAGCTGGCGGGGAAGTTGAACGGCGTGCGCGGGATTGTCTTCGGTGAAATGCTCGATTGCGTACAGACACAGAATCAGGGCTACACGCTGCAAGAAGTGATTCTGCGAATTGTAGGTGCACTGGGGATTCCGGTTGCGTACGGATTGCGCTCGGGGCACGTAACCCGGAAGAACATCACACTTCCGATTGGCGCCCGCGCGGGTTTGAACGTGAGCGGGGGGAGAGCGCAGCTTAAGATATTGGAGGCGGCGACGACGCCGTAGCTTTCATCAAGGTTCGGAGATTCATGGCAGAAAAGAAGCACATTCATCTGATTGGCATTTGCGGAACGGCGATGGCCTCGCTCGCGGGGATGTTGAAGGAGCGTGGCTTTCGCGTGACAGGGTCGGACGCGGCGGCATATCCGCCGATGTCGGATTTTTTGGCGTCGCTGGGGATTCCAGTCGCTCAGCCGTTTGATCCCAAGAATCTGTCGCCAACGCCGGATTTGGTGGTGGTCGGCAACGCGATTTCGCGTGGAAATGTTGAGCTGGAGCATGTGTTGGATGTGCGTATTCCGTTCTGCTCTTTACCGCAACTGCTACACGATGAATTTCTGCGCCGGAAGGAAGTGCTCGTCGTCGCCGGCACGCACGGGAAGACGACGACCACGTCGATGCTGTCGTGGATTTTTCAGTCGGCGGGGATGGAGCCGTCGTTTTTGATCGGTGGCATCGCCGAAAATTTCGGATCGAGTTTCTCGTTGGGAGAAGGGAAGCATTTCATCTTGGAAGGCGACGAGTACGATACGGCGTTCTTCGACAAGGGTCCAAAGTTCCTGCACTACTTTCCGGATTCAATCATTCTGACATCCGTCGAGTTTGATCATGCGGATATCTACAAAGACCTGGATGCGGTCGAAACGTCGTTTAAGCGACTCGTAAACTTGGTGCCGCGCCGCGGGCGCGTGGTGGCTTTCGATACTGGCGAAAGCGTGAATCGCTGCGTGGCGAAGGCGTTTTGCCCCGTGGAACGCTATGGGTCGCGCGACGGATCGGCGTGGCAAACTGTGGATCTGCGCTTCGAGCCGTCGCGGACGACTTGGAGCATTGTTCGCGAAGGAAAAGCCTGGGCAAACTTCGAGTTTGCACTCGCAGGCGAATACAACGTGGTGAATGCGACGGCAGCAACGGCTCTGGCCTCGTCATGCGGAATTCCAGTCGAGAAGATTCAGCAGGCGCTCAAGACGTTCAAGAGTGTGAAGCGGCGTTTGGAAGTGAAGGTGGAAATCAACGGCATCACAATCATTGACGATTTTGCGCATCATCCCACGGCCATCGCATCGACCTTGACCGCGCTCCGCGGACGCTACCCGGGGCGCAGGCTGTGGGCGATCCTCGAACCGCGTTCAAATACATTGCGACGGAATGTATTTCAGCACGAACTGGTCAGGAGCCTCGGACTCGCGGATGAGGTCATTGTGGCGGGCGTTTTCAAATCCGACGCGATCCCTCCTGCGGAGCGACTCGATCTGATGGCAGTCGGGGCAGAGCTGCAGCAGAGCGGTAAGCACGCGCGCATCATCTCCGGAGTCGAAGGCATAGTGCAGGTCGTCGCGCCCGAGCTGCGGAGCGGAGACGTGGTCGCGATCCTTTCTAACGGCGGCTTCGACGGCATCTACGAAAAATTGCCGGCGCGATTGAAGGAACACGGCGTAGCATCCAGCAGGAAGAATCCTCTGGAGGCGTCCGCGAAAGCATGATCCGAGCCAGGTCGTGGAGGTCACTCATCGTCGTCCTCGGCATGATGTGGCTTCTCCCCGTAGCGCTAGTTTCCCAGCCCATCTCGACTCACCAAACGGAAGCGGATCGGATCGTCTACACGGTCTCGCTTGCCGGAACTCGAACCCATCTGGTTCACGTGGAAATGCGATTGCCGTCGGGCGAGCCTGCGCGCGCGGTGCAGTTACCGGTGTGGAATGCGACCTACCAGATCCGGGACTTTGCCCAGTACGTCAACTGGGTGAAGGCGAAGACGCCGAATGGAAATCCTCTTCCTCTCGTCCACACCGATAAAACAACGTGGCGGATCGACGGAGCGCAGGACGGCGCCATCGTCGAGTACGAAATCTTCGCCGACGAGGGCGGTCCCTATGGGGCGCAGCTCAATGCCCATCATGCATTTTTCAATTTCGCCGAGATCCTGATGTATCCGGTGGACAGCCGTGCGATGGGAATCGATCTGGTTTTCACCGACCTGCCGCAGGGCTGGAAGATGGCGACGCCGCTTGAGAGTGCAGGTTCCGGTTTTCAAGCTGCGAACTACGACCGGCTGGTCGATTCGCCTGTGGAGATAGGCACCTTCGACGAGGCCGATTTCGACGAGGGCGGCGGACATTACCGAGTTGTCGTTGATGCAGACAAAGCCGACTACAATCTTTACAAGATCGTTGCCGATCTTCAGAAGATCGTAGCGGCCGCAACGGCGTGGATGAACGATCGGCCCTTCCAGACGTACGTGTTCCTTTACCACTTTCCTCGGCACCGTGGCGGCGGAGGGATGGAGCACGCGTACGCTACGGCCATCGATCTGAACCCGGAGGCCCTGAAGAATACGCTTGAAGTGCTCGACATTGTTTCAGCTCACGAATTCTTCCACCTGTGGAACGTGAAGCGAATACGGCCACAGTCGCTTGAGCCGATCGACTACACGAAAGAGAATTACACACGCGCGCTGTGGTTCAGCGAAGGTGTAACCAGCACGGTTGAGGACATCATCCTGTCGCGCGCCGGGTTGCTGAAAGAACATCGCTACTTGCAAATACTGGGCGAACAAATTTCTTATCTCGAAGACAGCCCGGCGCGTCCGTTGCAATCCGCAGAAGAGTCGAGCCTGGATGCGTGGCTCGAGCGGTACTCGTACTACAGCCAGCCCCAGCGGAGCATTTCGTATTACAACATCGGCGCGTTGCTCGGAATCATGCTCGATCTCGGCATGCGCGAAAACAGCCAAGGCCATGCGTGCCTGCGCGATCTTTTCCAGTGGATGAACCGGAACTACGCGCAGCAAGGCAAGTTTTTTCCCGACTCGCAGGGCGTAGCGCAAGCCGCGGACGCTGTTGCGCACGGGGACTATTCGTCGTTCTTTCGGAAATACGTGAGTGGGGTGGAAGAGATCCCATGGGACGATTTCTTCCGGAATGTTGGCCTTCACGTTGTGCGAAAGAAAGTCAGCGTCGCGGAGGTCGGATTTGTTGCCGGAAGGAGTTTCGACCAGCCTGCCGCCGTCGCGCAGGTGGATGGCGGAAGCGAAGCGGAGAAGGCGGGCCTTGCGATCGGCGACGTGCTGCTTGAAATCAATGGGCACGAGCCGGGGCCCGATTTTGAGCGCAAACTACAGCAACTGCACGCCGGCGACACATTGAAAGTCCGGGTGCGAGGGGAGAACGGCGAGCGCGAATTGCACTGGAAAATCTCGACGCGTGAGGAAGTTGAGTTTGAATTGCAGGATGTGGAGAATATCTCGGCTCAACAGAAAGCGAGCCGGGCGGCCTGGCTGAAGGGCGAATGTCAGTCCGCAGGAGACGCACGTCCTTGATACGAACCATCCTGATGCTCACGTTCTGGACGCTGGCTCTCCCCTTCGCCGTCATTCTTGGTTTTCCCTGGACCTACATTACACACGACATCAGCTTCCTCTACCGCATGAGTATGTGGGGAGCGTGGACCGGGGTGAAGCTCGCCGGAGTGAAGATCGAGCCAGTGGGACTTGAAAAGCTTGATCCAGCCCGCACTTACATCTTCATGTCGAACCATACGTCGAACCTGGATCCGCCGATCCTGTTGCCACTCATTCCACGGCGCACGTCG
>Ga0126381_100002593_pt1 | contig 19584 bp, 16 predicted proteins | sample PanSoiMetPlot_28_FD_96465 | JGI IMG/M metagenome (GOLD analysis project Ga0126381, IMG submission 96465) | Tropical forest soil microbial communities from Panama - MetaG Plot_28 | ecosystem: Environmental > Terrestrial > Soil > Tropical forest > Bulk soil | place: Panama | collected 2016-02-17
CCCAGCCCGATCTCCGCGAACGAGTCGAGCGTCTGTGTGAGCGAGGCGAGCAGCGGCGCCACCGACGGCTCGCCGAGCTCGCGGACCCAGCCGGCCAGGTCGCTGATCTGCATCGCGCATGCGTCGGCGATGCTGATCCCCTTGATCTTCGACGACCGGGCCGCCGCGTTGAGCCGGGTGCCGCCGCACTCCGGGCACGCGGTGAAGGTGACGGCCCGGTCCACGAACGCCCGGACATGGGGCTGCATACCCTCCTTGTCCTTGGAGAGCATCGACTTCTGGATCCGCGGGACCAGCCCTTCGTAGGTCATGTTGATGCCCGCGATCTTCATCCGGACCGGCTCGTGGTGGAGGAAGTCGTGCAGCTCCGTCTTGGTGTAGGTGCGGATGGGCTTGTCCGGGTCGACGAAACCCGACTCGGCGTAGAGCCGCGAGTTCCAGCCGCCCCCCTTGTAGCCGGGGACGGTGATCGCACCCTCGTTGAGCGACTTGGTGTCATCGAACATCTGGGTGAGGTCGATATCGGTGACCATGCCCCGGCCTTCGCAACGCGGGCACATGCCGCCGGCAATGCTGAAGCTGCGGCGCTCCTTCACCGTCTTCCCGCCGCGCTCGAACTCGACCGCACCCGCCCCGCTGATCGAGGCGATGTTGAAAGAGAACGCCTTGGGCGAGCCGATGTGCGGCTGCCCGAGCCGGCTGAACAGGATGCGCAGCATCGCGTTGGCGTCGGTGGCGGTGCCGACCGTGGAGCGAGGATCCGCCCCCATCCGCTGCTGGTCGACGATGATCGCGGTCGTCAGCCCGTCGAGTACGTCAACCTCGGGCCGCGCCAGCGTCGGCATGAAACCCTGCACGAAGGCGCTGTACGTCTCGTTGATCAGGCGCTGCGACTCCGCGGCGATCGTGTCGAACACCAGGGAGCTCTTGCCTGAACCCGAGATGCCGGTGAACATCGTCAGCCGGCGCTTCGGGATCTCGATGCTGACGTCCTTGAGGTTGTTCTCGCGTGCGCCGTGCACACTGATCAGATCGTGGCTGTCGGCAGCCTGCGGCGTCCTCGTGGTCATGTGTCGCCTTTCGTCGGCCTTACTGGTCCTGGATCAGCCCGAGGACGTTGCCATCGAGGTCGGTGAACGTGGCCACCAGGCGGCCGCCACCCACGTCACGCGCGGCGTCCTTCACCGCGGCACCCGCGGCGGTCACCTCGGCCAGCTTCGCCTCGATGTCGGCCACGTGCCAGTAGGCCACCGGCGAGGTCATGCCCTGCGGCCCGCCGTTCGGCACCAGCCCGATCTGCTGCCCGGCGGTCTCGAAGCCGACATAGTATGACGAGTCGGTCTGCGGCTCGATGCCCAGCAGCGCGGCGTACACCGCCTTGGCCGCCGCGAGGTCGGACACGGGGTGCAGCACGGTCTTGATTCCCTGGGTGGAAGAGTCGGTCATGATCGCTCCTGAAGTCATTGGTCACAGTCTGGAATTCGACAGCCCGTTCGTTCTAGCTGCCGGTTTGTGCCTCAACAGGAGTATGACGATAGCGAACCGGTGGCTGCTTCTTGATTCCTGACCGGTCTGGCCGGTGAACTGGTATCAGTAGACGCACGCACCCTCGTTAAGGAGCCGCGGCATGACCGGCGCGCCCGATCCGTTCGCTGACTGGGACTGGCAAGATCCAGGCCGGCTCGAGGCCAGGATGGAGAGGTTCACCGCCGAGCTGTCGGAGGCGGAGGGTCTCGAGCAGGTCGCGGCCGAGCTGCCGCGTACCCGGGTCGGGCTCGCCGAGCTCGGCGTCACCGGGATCGAATTCGCCGCTTTCACCACCGAGCACCCGCAGGGCCTAGGCACCGACCTTGTCCCCATGCGCAGTACTTTAAGCGAGAACGGCCACCGCACCGTCACCGAGCCCGGCCGGCTCTACCGGGTGAACGGTCGCAGCCTGTTCACCCAGCTCGACATCACCGAGCCCCTGCCGTTCGAGGACGGGAGCGTCGAGTGGGTCTACGCTGAGCACCTGATCGAGCATGTACCGCTGCTCGACGCGATCAACTGGCTGGCCGAGGTGCGCAGGATCCTCGCCCCCGGCGGCCTGCTCCGGATCACCACTCCCGACCTGCGCGCCTACGCGGCCGGATACCTGGCCGGGGACGAGAAGTTCTTCGCCAGGCACCGCCGCAGGCTCTCGATGATGCGGGTTGGCCCGCCGATGCCTGAGCGCCGCGCGTTCATGGTCAACCAGATCTTCTACCTGTACGGCCATCAGTGGATCTACGACCACGACGAACTCCGGTACGCGCTGGCCGAGGCCGGGTATGACCTCGGGCTGGTCACCGCGCGCGAGTTCCGTGCCGGCCTCCGGCAAGATGTTGCCGACCTCGACACCGTGTTCCGCAGCGACGAGACCATCTACGTGGAGGCGACGTCATGACGGACGAGGTCTCCGCTCAGCCGTGGGCCGCCGCCCTGAACGCGGCCCGGGCGCGCGGGTCGTCGGCAAGACGCCAGTCCAGGTGATACGGCGGCCGGTGCTGTGCCTGGTCGAACCAGACGAGCCCCAGCAGATGCTCGGCACGGATGCCGGCGAACAGCCCGGTCACCTGGCTCGCCGCCCGAGGCGACGGCCCGACCGCCGTCTCGGAGAGCAGCACCGGATCGCCGGTGAACCGCCGCACCTGGGCGACAGTGCGGCCGAACACCGACCGGAATGTGTCAGCGGGACGGTAGTAGTAGCCGTCGATGCCGACCCAGTTCACCCACGCGGCGCCAGGCCACCACTGACGCAGCGACGAGCTCGCCGCGTTGACGCTGTTGATGGTCCATAGCCAGGTGACGTTCGCCGCACCCTCGGCGCGGAAGACCTGGACCACGTGCCGCCAGGCGGCGATGAACACGGCGGGCCTGGCGTGTCCAGCACCCCATGAGTACCAGCCGCCGTTCATCTCGTGGCCGAACCCGAGGATGACCGGGTGGCCGAAGGCGCGGACCGCCGCCGCGTAGGCCCGCAAGTAGGCGCCGGAGCGGCCGTTGGTGATCGTGGCGAGGGCGACCCCGCCTGGATTGAGCTGGATCAGCGGAATCGCGCCGTAACCCCGCACGTCGTTGGCGAGGCGCCTGTTAAAGGGCACCCACCACCCGCTGTAAGAAAGAACGATGGCGGGACGGGCCGCCGTGGCGCCGAACTCGCGGACCAGGCGGAAGGAGGCCGCGCGATTGGTCTCGAAGACTCCGGCCGCGGGTGACGGCAGGCGGAGCTGGGTCCGAGCTACGGCAGCTGCCGGAGAGGTGACGGCCGTCGGCGTGACGCCAGTCAGCGGGGTGCAGGCGGCCAGCGTCAGGACGCAGCTCGCCGCGAGCGCGATACGGGCGATCTTCATGGCCTGCCCTTCGCCAGGACGGCCCTCGTCCAGCGGTGCACGGGGTTGTCGTCCGAGGCGATGATGAACACCGTCAGCGCCCCGTAGAAGATGCCGAGCAGCCCGATCAGGGCGAACCTGTCACCGCCGGACTGAATGGTCCGGTACCCGGCCATGCCGATCCAGGCCGCCGCGGTGCCACCGTTCCAGATGGTGATCCCGAACCAGAGGCGGCCCACGGGGCTGACGCCGACGCCGGTGGCCTGCCACTGCATGGTGCGGCGCCGCACCCAGTCGGAAATGGCGAACAGGTGCGCCCACCCGCGGACGAGCGCGAGCGGCCACACGGCCGGCCCGAACTCTTCCCTGTGCCACAGCGGATACAGGATGAACCCGGCGATCAGCGCGGGAGCGAGCGCGAAGTAGTTGTAGAGGTGCACGTGCCGCGGCCAGAACGTGAGCATCGCCAGCGGAACGAGGGGGCCGACGATCACCATGGCCGCGGAATAGAGGTAGTAGAACAGCCCGGACGCGTAGGCGGTGAACACCCGGACCCCTTTATGCCTGGGCCAGCGGCGGATCGAGGACAGGGTTCCCGACGTCCACCGGTACTGCTGGCGGACGAACGCGTCGACCGTGCCCGGCGACATGCCGGCGGCCAAGACGACCGGGATGTACCTCACGTCGAAACCGCACTCGCGGACGCTGAGCCCGGTGTGCTCATCTTCGGCGTACGAGAACTCCGTGAACCCGCCGTTAAGAATGAGGGCCGCACGCCGGTACACCGCGCACGTCCCGCAGCACACCGCCGAGCCTCGCAGCGCATCCCTGGCCGGCTGGATGTTGCGGTAGAAGATCTCCTGGACCACGTTCCCGGCCCGCTCCACCCAGGTCTGGCCCCGGCGGTGGTTCCTGAAGAACTGAGGCGTCTGGAGGATCCCCAGCCTCGGGTTGTCGAAGTACGGGATCGTCTCGAGCAGGAAGTCGGGGCGCGGCCGGAAATCGGCGTCGAAGATGGCGATCAGGTCACCCCGTGTCCAGCGGAACGCCCAGTTCAGGTTGCCTGACTTCCGCATTCGCGGCCGGTCGCCGCGGACGACGTAACCGAACCCGAACTCGCGCGCCAGCTGCCGCACCCGAGGGTCAGCGGCATCGTCGAGGACGTGGGGCACGGCGACGCCCGGGTAAGCCCGGAGGGCCTGCGCGACGCCTTCCCAGGTGTTGCTGAGCACGGTCAGCGTCTCCCCGGACACAGGCAGGAAGACATCCACGGACGGCCAGCGGCCCCGCGGCCGGCGAACCACGCGGTAATGCTCGCGGATATCGAAGTCGTTCCCTGAGAACATGACCGTGCTGGCCGCGGCCAGGTGCAGGAACAGCAGGATGGTGACAGGGAACAGCCACGGGCTCGCGAACACCTCGAAACCCAGCTGGCAGAACAGGATCGACAGGCTCGCGGTGAAGATCGCCGATCCCAGGTAGAAGCGGCTGCGCTGAACATAGGAGTACTTCTCCCGGTCGCTGGGGGCATGCGGGAGGACCGGGAAGCCGCCGGGGGTTCCCGGCGCCTGGACCGGCCGCGCGTGCCTGCGAGTGGCGGTCGCGGTCATTGCGCGCCGCCTTCGTACTCCCAGATCCAGAACGTGCCGGAGTGGAAGTGGTCTGCCCAGGGGATAGCCGCGACCAGCCGGTATCCGGGCGTGGCGTCAAGAGCGGTGATCGCCTTCCTGTCCGACGGCACGATCGAGGTGAAGCTGAAGTCGATCTCCACGAACCGGTAGTAGTGGCTGCGGATCTCCGGTCCCGATGCGGCGCTGATCCCGGTGACCTGATCACGGCTCACCTGGCCCGCGAGGTAGTAGCGGATGTCCGAGGCTTGTTCGGCCAGCACTGGCCCTGATGCCGGGCTCAGGTCATGGTGGAGGGCGCTCATCAGCGGCTCGACGTCGGCCCAGTAACCGAACTGGGCGCTCCCCTGCCCGTATCCGGACACCGCGGCCAGCGCGATTACCGCCGCGCCGATCCGCCAGCCTTTCCTCGCGTGGATCCGCGTAGCCGCCCCGATCAGGTAGCCGGCCGCGATGGCCCCGAACCAGGCGCCGAACGCGGTGTGCTTGTACAAAGACGCCCAGCTCTGGATGCGCGCCTGGTTCGCCGGGGCGGCGATTACCGCGAACAGCAGGACGCTGTAGAGCAGTACCGCGGGCCGGCCGGCCCGGATGTTCAAGATGAGCGCGGCGAAGGCCAGCAGGACGAGGATCCAGACGAAGGTGAAGCCTAGCCAGAACACGGACCGCGGATCCTCGGTGCTGCCGACCTGGCGGGCCACGGTGGTGAACATGATGCCCCGCCAGTAGCCGGGACCGGCGAGGCGCAGGAGGGTAGCGATCACCGCGCACCACACGGCGAGCATCACTGACGCGGCGCGTACGCCGTCGCGGAGCGTGCCCCGCTGCCACGCCGCCGCGGCGACAACGAGGACGACTACCGGATTCCATAGCCCGGACGCGTACTTCACGGCGTCCGCGAAGACCAGGACTGCCCCCGACGTCGCGTACAGCATGGCCTGGGAGACCCGCCCGGCCCGGATTCCCCTGACCCCCAGCCAGGTCGCCAGGGCCAGGCTCGCGATCGCCATAGCGTCGTAGGTGGCGAACGCGCCGAGATCTTGACCGGTTCCGACCGTTGTGAACAACGCGCAAGCGTAGAAGGCGCTCCGGCGGCCGGACAGGCGGGAAACCGTCCCCCACAGAAGCAGCGTCGCGGCCATCATGAACAGCAACGACAGGCACCGCGCGAAAGCGAGGCCCCCGACTGAGTCGAAGATAGCCGCCAGCGGCGGGTACACCACGGGCGCTCCGCTGAACAATTGCTCGAATCCGAGCCGGGAGACGTCGAACCCGTTCAGCCAGTGCGCCCATTCCAGATGCCCGGCCCAGATGTACAGCGCCTCATCGGTGAACGCCGTATTGGACCACACCAGCCGCAGTGAAAGCAGCGCCTGGACGGCCAGCACGGCGATCAGCAGCCACGGCACACGGGAACCAGCCGGTCGCGATGCCCGTCTCCGGGATGCCCGTCTCCGTGGTTCCCGTCTGGGCTCGCGTACACGCTCCCGCATGGGCACGCGTGCGGGCTTCCGTTTAGGCGGACGCTCGGTTTCCCGTACCGCGGGCACCGTGGTGGTGGCCCGGAATCCTGCAGTTGCCTGCCCGGAGGCGATGCGCTCGAGTTCTCTCAGGCCGAGCCGCTGCTGGCCTGTGCCGCCGAGATCACGGGCCGCTGATGGCATGCCGAAACCAGGCGGAGGCATGGCACGCCCGCCCTGCGTTAAATCCTGCGTCATATTGTGTTATCCCCCCTCGGGCCACGAAAGGCCCCAGACGCACAAAGGGTATGTAGGTGCGCATGATCAGATCCGGGGGTTTATGAGGCCGTTACAAGAAGTGTCGCTCCTGTGACACTTGGACGGTCTGCGGGCGGCTGTCTGCCGGGGCGGCGAGGCGTCACCAGAATGATTGTGGATACTTGGGTCCGGATTTCCGAGCCCTTTGATCCGCGATCATCGCGGCAACCGGCTGGTGCCCGAGTTCGTGGCTTATGTGCCCGCTGGCTGAGGCGGAGCAACGGGGGAAGGTTCCTAGAATGGCTTCCAGTCCCTGCGGCTGGCGCCGCTTCGCAGTGCGGTGATCCGCTTGCGGACTTCCGCCTCAGCCCGCCGATCGTCAGCGGCCTTCTGCGCGATCCACGTGACCATCAGGAACTCCCGCACAGCGCGCATGACTGGATAGCCGGACCAGTCCATGATGTCGACGCCGTAGCCGCGAGCGAACATCTCGTACTCTTCCCGCGTGTGCCAGCCAAAGCTCTCGTAGTAGATGGCAGTCAGCGCGAGATCCCACTCACGCGGTCCGATCGCGAACCCGTCAAGGTCGATGACCACGGGCTTACCATCGAAGTCAAGCAGTACATTCCCCACGTTCGCGTCTCCGTGGATGACCCCATCCGGCAGCACGAACTTCAGCTCTGCGTACGCATCACGCAAGTCTTCGAATAGTCCGCTCAGATAACGCCGATCGTGAGGAGTCAGCCACTCGTTAGCTGAGATCCTCCGTTCAGCGTTCTCAAAGGGCTGCAGCTCGCTCAGTCCTACCGCGCCGGGTGGCGTGAGCCGATGCAGCTGCGCGAGGAGTTCAGCGAGCTGACTGGTGCTGGCGTACGTGTCGCGACCATCCGACACCGGCCGCCAGAAGGTAATCGCGTGCCCTTCGACTATGACCGGTTGCCCGGCGGCCACATTGAAGACGCGCACCGCGGGATAGCCAGCGGACTCCAGCCACCTGGCCGCCTGGACAGTGCGGCGGGCAGATTCGATATCGGCGCCGTGACGTGAGATCCGCACGACTACCGGGTCAGCTAGGCGGAAGATCGCATTCGACCCGATCCTGATCAGGCGTTCCCGCTCAGGGCTAATGGCGGCAACACGACACGCCTCCCTGAGGAGTGTGCGGGCACGCGGCTCATCCAGTTCCCGGCTAGGCATGGCGCGCTTCCCTCGGTGGCTCGCCAGCAAGTACGGTGCTTCTCCGGCGAGTCAAACACGCCGGCACTGACCTAGCGAACTGTCTTATGTCATGCTTTCCGCCCAAGACAACATGCTCCTTCTGCTTGACACACCGGCTTACACGATGGAGCGTCCTGATTACGGCTGACGTACGGCCCACTGCGGTGTGTCACCTCGGGGATTTCCGCAGTGCTCGCGGAAGGTAAGAGCATGACGACGTACGCGGACATGATGGCGCTCAAGCCCCTCGGTGACCCGCTGGCCGACCGGGTGGTCACCGACCTGCTGGATACTGGGCAGATCGGCAGTGTCAACGAGTTGTTCAGCACCATCCACACGGTCGATCAGGATCAGGGCCTTCCGACGACGGCCCCGCCCCTGCTGCGTGACTACCTGAAGGACACGGGACGTTTCCCCGAGTGGACGGACTGGGAGCGGATCGGGCACATCGGCCAGTTCTATGCGCAGCACAAGCGCACCGCCGGCGCGGTCCAGGGCACCGCCGGGCTCATCGGCACCTACCTCTCCCCTGTCGGGGCGAAGACCCTGCACACCACCCACTCGCTGGACCACCCTGCCCGGCGGTTGGCGCAATCGACCCGGCTGTTTGTCGGGATGGGCGATCAGGACGCCTTCGCGCGGAACTCCACCCTCATCCCCACCTGCCAGAAGGTGCGCCTGGTGCATGCGGCCGTGCGGCAACTGCTGGCCCGCTCGGGTACCTGGGACGTGGCCAACGACGGCGAGCCAGTGTCCCAGCTCTACGCCTACGAGGCCCTGCTGATCTTCTCCATCGGCACCCTCGACGCGATGGAGCGGCTCGGCGTGGAGGTGACCGATGAGCAAGAGGATGGGTTCTACTACGCCTGGAAGCTGATGGGCCATTGGCTGGGGATCCCCGAGAGCCCGGCTCCGCTACCCGACACCGTCGCAGCCGCCCGTGTGCTGTGGCACGAGGCGCGCGACGGCGGGACGTGGGGGCCCACCCAGCCCGGAGTCGTATTGACCGCCGGCTGCGTCGAGCTGTACGAGGAGCGAATGCCTCCGGGACTGAAGGGGTTCATCCCCGCCTTCATCCGCCAGGTGCTCACCGACAAGTATGCCGACATGGTTGGCGTCCCTCATTCGGACTTCGAGCGCGAATTGCGGTCGGCGTCGGGAATCAAGGAACGGTGGAACGCGATCATGGACCGGTTCAAGGCCAAGCACGATAGCGGCGATCACCGCGCCCATCACGGCATCGACGCACTCGGCGAGGCCGTCGAGCGGGTCTGCGAAGATCTGTCCGCCGCGCACGGGCACGGGGACGTGCCAGAGGGAGCCGAGCCGCAGATGCCGGACCATATCGACTAACCCGGGCGAGATCTTCACGTTTGGGGCCCATTACGCCGCGCGCCTGCACGCCGCGGCGGTTCGCAGCGTGTCGATAGCGCCATTGACACGCTGCGGATCGGGCAGGAAACCGGCCCAGCGCGACAAACCACCAGGTTAGACCTAAACGTGAACAAGGCTCCCACTCAAACGTGAAGACCTGTCTGGGCGCGCTCGGAGGGACTCGAACCCCCAACCTTCTGATCCGTAGTCAGATGCTCTATCCGTTGAGCTACGAGCGCGGGCTCAAGCAGTATATGGCAGTTGGCGTGCTGACGGTGCGTGTCGACGGTACACGCACGTCACACAGGTCCCTGTGACACCAGGCACGCCATGTCCTGGTCAGCCAAGTGGCGCGACAGGCCTACTCCGCCTGGATCCAGCTGATCAGGTCCTCTCGGGTGACTGATCCCAGCAGGGCCGGATGGTCGGTGGTCATGTGCCCCCGGATCATCCCGACCACCTGGTCATCAGTGTCGCCTCGAGCCACGTACCCGCATTCGCACCGGATCAATTTCACGATCGCACCTCCCGCTCTGGCTCTGCCGTCCAGCGTAATGCCAGGATGTTGGCGTGACCTTGGCGTCCTCGCACCTGGTGCGGATCCAGATCTGCGGGGCGCTGGCTGTCGAGCGTGACGGCCAGCGACTGGAAGCCCGCCTGCCCGGCCGCCAGGGCCGGCTGCTGTTCACCTACCTGGTGGTCAACCGGCACCGGAGCATCCCGCGGGACGAAGTGGCCGAGGCGTTGTGGCGTGAACCCGACCCGGCGGCGGTCGATGCCCGGCTCAACCCGCTGCTGTCCAAGCTGCGCCGGGTCTTCGGGGCCGATGCTGTAGATGGGCGCTCTACTCTGCGGCTGTGCCTGCGCGATGCCTGGGTCGACCTGGAGGCCGCGGCCGACGCCATCCACCGGGCCGAGTCCGCAGTCGCCCAGCACGACTGGCCGCGGGCGTGGGGGCCCGCGCTCACCGCGCTACTCGTTGCTCAGCGGGACTTCCTCGTCGGCGAGGACGCGCCCTGGATCGACGAGATCCGCCACCAGCTGACCGAACTGCGGTTGCGCGCCCTGGAGTGCTACGCCGCGGCCGGGCTGGGCATCGGCGAGACCGAGCTGGCCGGCGCGGTCCGGGCCGGCCGGCAGCTCACCCGCCTGGCCCCGCTGCGAGAAAGCGGCTACCGCTATCTCATGAGAGCCCTCGCCGCCCAGGGCAACCTGGCTGAAGCCCTGGAAGTGTACGGCCAGCTGAGCGAGTGCCTGCGAGACCATCTCGGCGTCTCGCCCAGCCCGGCCACCCGTGAGCTTCACGAGCGGCTCCTCGCCACAACCTGAATGGCCAGCGATCCAGCTGGCGGTCCAGGATTGCGCGGCCGGCTCGTCCCGGCCAGCCGACGGCGGGGACCAGGACGCTAAGAGCAGCCCCGTAAGCGCCAGCAGGGCACGCCAACGTTTCGCCAATCCTGCTCCAACGTTGCGGCAATGGCCCGGTCGTAGACCTGTGCCTATGGAAACGAAGAACAGCAAGATCCAATCAGAGGTCCTGGTAGATGCCCAGTGGCTGCGCGCTCACCTGCCTGACCCGCGGGTGCGGGTGATCGAAGTCGATGTCAGCCCGGCCGCCTACGACGAATGGCACATTGACGGCGCGATGCTGTGGAACATCTACACCGACCTGAAGGACGACGATTACCGCCTGGCCGATACCGCCGCACTCGAACGGCTGGTCGCCCGCTCGGGGATCGGCCCGGACTCCACGGTGGTGTTCTACGGGTACGCGCCCGCCCTGGGCATGTGGCTGATGAAGCTGTACGGGCATCCGGACGTGCGCATCCTGGACTGCTCGCGGGACAGCTGGCGGGCCGAAGGCCACCCGTGGAGCGCCACAGCGGGCGAGCCGCAAACGGCCGGACCGCCGGCGGGCGGCTTCTGCCTCGGCGGCGAGGATTCTCGCATCCGGGCCGACCAGGCGGCGGTGCGCGAGGCCATCGGCCAGCCGGGCACCACCGTGGTGGATGTCCGCTCAACAGCTGAGTATCGCGGAGAGTGCTTCTGGCCCTCGGGCGGCATGGAACCAGGCGGCCACGCCGGGCACGTTCCTTCGGCCGTCCACCAGCCCCTGGACGGCATCTACCGCGCAGACGGGTCGTTCCGCGACGAAGCAGAGTTGCGCGAACTATTCGCCCCTGCCGTTCTGAATAACAGCGGGGAGCTGATCACCTACTGCACCATCGGCGGGCGCGCCGCCACCGCCTGGTTCGTGCTGACTCACCTGATCGGCCGCGAACAGGTCCGGGTTTACGACGGGTCGTGGGCCGAGTGGGGCCGCATGCCAGGCAGCCCTGTCGAGGCCGCGTAACCCTACGGCAAATAGGAGGCACATCATGGCTGTAGACACCGGCAAACTGCAAGAATTCCTCGGCCGCTTCGTCACTGACCTGGGCGCGACCTTCGCGGCCGGCAACGTGGTCACGGGGCACCACCTCGGCCTGTACCGGGCACTGGCCAGCGGCCAGGCCAGCGCCGCCGAACTTGCCGAGCGGACCAGCACCGATCCGCGGTATATCGCCGAGTGGCTGCGCGGCCAGGCAGCCGGCGGATACGTGGAATACGACCCGGCTACCGGCACCTACTCGATGACCGAGGAGCAGGCGTTCGCGCTCGCCGACCCGGACGGCGGGGTCTACGTTCCCGGGGCATTCGTGCTCGCGCTCGGCACGCTGAAGGCGCAGCCGCGGATCACCGAGGCGTTCCGCACCGGGGCCGGGATGGGCTGGCACGAGCACGACCAGAACGTCTTCACCGGCTGCGAGCAGTTCTTCCGGCCCGGCTACGTCGCCAACCTGATCCCGTCGTGGATCCCGGCCCTCGATGATGTGCAGGACAAGCTGCTGGCCGGCGCCAGGGTAGCCGACATCGGCTGCGGGCTCGGCGCGTCCACCATCCTGCTGGCCAGCGAATACCCGAACTCCCGGTTCACCGGCTCGGACTATCACGATCAGTCGATCGAGATCGCCCGTAAGCGGGCCGCCGACGCCGGCGTCGCCGACCGGATCACCTTCGAGGTCGCCGCCGCGACGGGTTTCTCCGGTTCCGGTTACGACCTGGCGGCGACGTTCGACTGCCTGCACGACATGGGCGATCCGCTGGCCGCCGCCCGGCACGTCAGGCAGGCCCTCAACCCGGACGGCACCTGGCTGGTCGTCGAGCCTTACGCGGCCGACGAGGTGGCCGGCAACCTCAACCCGGTGGGACGGGTCTACTACAACGCATCCGCCCAGCTCTGCGTGCCGAACGCGCTGTCCCAGCCGGGCGGTTACGCCCTCGGCGCCCAGGCCGGCGAGGCCGCCATCAGGCAGCTGACCAGCGACGCCGGGTTCACCCGGTTCCGGCGCGCCGCGCAGACACCGTTCAACCTTGTCTACGAGGTCCGCCCGTAGGACGCTTCGGACTGCGCGGCCCGGGGTGGGGCCAGGGTCTCCTGGTCTCATCCCGGGCCCATCAGAAACCGAGCGCGCCGGGTGTCCACCGAGGCCACTCCCGTTCGTCGTGTAACTGACACGGACGAACGGAAGAAGGAACCTCATGAACCCGAACTACGGTTACCAGCTGTACCAGGCGCAGCACGTCACGACCCGCACCCAGATGATCGCCGATGACGCGCACCGCGGCCGCCAGGCGGCCGTGATCTCGCGCATCTGCCGCGGCATCGTCGGGCCAGCGGCGAATGCGATCACCGGATTGCTAGCGCGGACGCCACGGCTCCAGCTGAACGAAGACTGAACGGCGTTGCTCCTCGCTACCTGGCGCCCCTCTCGTTACCCTTCGTCACAGGGGCAAGGGCAACGTGGGGGAAGGGCAGCGAGCCAAGGCGCGCACGCGCGCACCTGGCCTGGACGGTGTGCGAGCGATCGCGGTGCTCGCCGTCATGGGCTTTCACGAGGGCGCGCGTGCGCTGACCGGCGGCTTCCTCGGCGTCGATGTGTTCTTCGTGCTGAGCGGCTTCCTGATCACCGATCTGCTCGCCACCCGGCCGCGCGATCTGCGGCAGTTCTGGCTCCGGCGGGCGCGACGCCTGCTGCCCGCGCTGGCCGTGATGCTGGTGGTGGTCACGGCCGCCGCCACGATCATCGAACCCAGCGCCGGCTCCGCACTGCGCCTCGCGCTGGCCGCCGCGGCCACCTACACCAGCAACTGGTACCAGCTGCTGCACCACGTCCCCTACTTCGACGGCTTCGGGCCGCCGTCTCCGCTGCAGCATCTGTGGTCGCTGGCCATTGAGGAGCAGTTTTACCTGATCTGGCCGCTGATCTTGGGGCTTCTCATCCTTAGGCATAACGGCAGGCGTGCCCGGATCGCGGCACCGCTGATTGGCGCCGCGGGGTCAGCGCTCGCGATGGCGCTGCTCTACACGCCGCGCAACCCGTCCGGCGTGTACTACAGGACCGACACCCACGCGTCGGCGCTGCTTATCGGCGCGGCACTAGCGCTGGCCTGCCCGCTCGCCAAGCTGACCACCACGACAGGGGCCGCGACCAGGCGCCTGGATGTGGCGGGGGTGGCCGGGCTGGCCGTGTTCGCGTGGGCTGTCGGGCATTTTTCCGGCGGCGACGCCGCGGTCTACCCGGCAGGGCTGCTGCTCGCGGCGCTCGCCTCGGCCGGGGTGATCGCCGCGGCCGCCGGCCGGGGAGCGGTGGCCGCGATCACCAGCTTGCCTCCGCTGCGCTGGATCGGTGTCCGCTCCTATGCCATGTACCTGTGGCACTGGCCGGTGATCGCCCTGACCGCGGTACTGGCCGGGAGGGCAGCGAAATCCCCCGTGGCCTGCGCGGCGGAGACCACCGTGACGATCGCACTGGCCGCCGCCTCCTGGCGATTCGTCGAGTCACCCGTCCTGCGGAACGGCTTTCTCGTCATGTCCCGTGGCTGGTACCGCCAGCTGGCCTCGGCGTGCACGCGGCCGACGGCCGGCCCGCGCCGCGCGATCCCGATCGCGGCATCCGCCGCGGTGGTCGCGGTGGTCGCCGTGGCGGGTTTCGGCGTCGCCGCCCCCGGGCGGGGCCCGGCCGACGCCGGATTGCTCCGTCAGGTGGCCGAAGGCGAGCGGGTAAGTGCGGCGTCGCTGCGGCAGAAGCCACCTCCTCCCGCACCGCCGGTCATCCCAGCCCCGAGCCGCCGACCGCCGTACGCCGTGCCCAGGCCGGCGCGGGCCTGGGCCTGCCGCGTCAACGGCTGGCAGGTGACCGCGATCGGCGACTCGGTCATGCTCGCGTCGGCCTACGCCCTCGAGGCGCAGATCCCGGGCCTCTACCTCGACGCCAAGGTCGGCAGGCAGGTGCGCACCGGCGTTCAGATCGTCGGCAAACTCGCCGCCAGCGGCCGCCTGCGCCGCTTCGTGGTCATCGGCCTCGGCACCAACGGCGATCTCACCGCCGGCGATATCCGGCAGCTTCGCCTGGCGGCAGGTCCAAGCCGCGAGCTCATCCTGGTCAACGTCTTCGGCCCGATGTCATGGGTATCACAGGTCAACAACGTGCTGGCCAGGTCCGCCTGGCACAAGCCCCACGTGATGGTGGCCAACTGGGCCGCGGCGATCGCCTCGCACCCGGACCTGCTCTGGACCGACGGCATCCACCCCCGCCCGTCCGGCGCGAGCCTGTATGCCCGCACCGTAAAGCACGCCCTAGCCTCGCTGTGCGGCTAGCCTCGTCGTGCGGCTAGCGGCTCACCCGGGCGCCATGTCAACGAACCGGCTGTAGTGGCCCTGGAACGCCACCGTCACCGTCGCCGTCGGCCCGTTCCTGTGCTTGGCCACGATCAGGTCCGCCTCCCCCGCCCGCGGCGACTCCCTTTCATAGGCGTCTTCTCTGTGCAGGAGTATGACAACATCCGCGTCTTGCTCAATCGAGCCGCTTTCCCGCAAGTCAGACAGCAGAGGCTTCTTGTCGGTGCGCTGTTCAGGACCGCGGTTGAGCTGGGACAGCGCGACCAGCGGGACTTCCAGCTCTTTGGCCAGCAGCTTGAGCGAGCGGGACATCTCGGAGACTTCCTGCTGACGGTTTTCCACCCGCTTGGGCGAGGACATCAGCTGCAAGTAGTCGATGATCACGAACTTGAGGTCGTGCCGCTGCTTCAGCCGACGGCACTTGGCCCTGATCTCCATCATCGACATGTTGGGTGAGTCGTCGATGAACAGCGGCGCGTCGGCGACCTCACTCATCCTCCTGGCCAGCCGCGCCCAGTCGTCGTCGTTCATCTGCCCGGTACGCATGGTCTGCAGCGGTACCCGCGACTCAGCGGACAGCAGCCGCATCGTCATCTCGTTCCGCCCCATTTCCAGGCTGAACACCACGGTCGCCATGCTGTGCCTGATCGCCGCCGCCCGCGCGAAGTCCAAGGCTAGCGTCGAATTATGCGTCGGAATCATGCTGCTGCCCGCTAGGTACATATGATCGGAATTGTCCACCTGAACGCAGCGAACGGGCACGCTAGCTATCGGACGGATAGCCGTGATGAAACGCTCGCGGGTTCGCGATGTTGTCTTCTGCGGGCGACGTTCTAGATGAACGCTTCGCTTCCGATCCAGCCGGAAGACATCATCCGTGGTTGTGAAGGTGATGGTGTACGCGACTGACGAGGCCGACGTTGCTCCCCGCACAGGCTTCTCTGACCAGCCACATCGATAACCAAGCGACACGATCAGTTCGCGCATATCCTTCGCCAGACGTAGCGATGTGACGCTGAACTGCACTGAGCCGGTTGATGTCACAGTGCCATCGGTGTCAAGCAAACCCGCTAGCAGGGCGCGACGCTGATGCTGTGAGGCGCGCAGATAGCTGGCCGGGATGTGCTTATTGCCGAGCACCCCGAGGCTACGCAGGATGGCTTGTGCGGTGCCACGCTGGTTATGGCAAGCCGGGCACCGGACGCGTCCAGTAGTCCGGTCTCCGCAGTCAGGGCATATACCGCGCCTAATATCGACGGAGGATGAAGGATCACGAAGCCGGATTCCGTAACGCATTGAGGCCGACCGTGACTCGACCACGCGCAGCCCCTCGGCCTCGATCTCGGCGGCGATCTGCGGATCAGCCGATGTGAAACTCGCGCTTTGGCTCGTGCCGTCCCCGAGCCATACCCCCAGGGCGTAAGGCGGAAACGGGAGGTCCCGATGCGCCAGGTCTAGGGCATGACTAACCGCGACCGCGTGATTCAGGCGCCCGTCCGTTGGATACCGCAATGTCGAAGCGATCTCGGCAGTAGTCACCACATCGTTGTGAACCGCGGTCGTCGCGGCATTCTTCGGCCGATCCGCAAGCCGCACCATGGCGGTGAGGAGTCCGTGCCGCGATGCGTAAGCCGGGGCCCGCCAGGTATACGACCGCACTGGCCCCGCGGCGTTAACGGGAATCCTCACCGCCGCCAAGCCGACAGTCCGACCGGCGGTGTGCAGCAAGGTCGTGAACTCCGCCCCGACCGCATTGAGGACCTCGGCCGCGGCGACCGGTCGATCGGGTTCGGTCAGTGCCGACTTGCTCTCCAAGCGCAGACGTCGCCGGGACTCCTCAGGCCAGTGCCAAGCCGTTCGCTTCTCTGACCGCTGCCGACGCGCCGCACGAGTCGTCGTCCGCCATAGATGCTCCGCATCGGCGGTGATGACTGACCCGTCGTCGAACTCCACTTCGTAGCACGGGCGCCCATGCAGCACGTCGGTCGCGGCCAGGATGCGCGTCGGCTTTCCGTCGGCTCCGAGCAGATACTCGCCCACCCGAACCTCGCCCATCGTTGTCCAGCCCTCCGGGGTAGGCAGGGGCGTGTCGAGAGCCAGGGCCTTGCCCACAGCAGGTCGAGCAGCGATTACTACCATCTGGCCGGGATGCAGGCCGTTGGTCAGCGCGTCAAGGTCGGAGAAGCCGGTGGGGACACCAGTGAGGACGCCGCCGCGGCTGCCGATGGCCTCGATCTCGTCAAGGGCGCCGGGCATGATCTCGGACAGCGAGTGGTAGTCCTCGCTCGTCCTGCGGTCGGTGACGGCGTACACCTCGGCCTGGGCACGGTCCACGAGGTCGTCCGCGTCGGCGTCGCCCGCGTATCCGAACTGGACGATCCTGGTGCCCGCCTCGACCAGGCGGCGCAGGATGGCCCGCTCGCGGACGATGCGCGCGTAGTATCCGGCGTTGGCCGCCGTGGGCACGGAGGCGATGAGCGTGTGCAGGTAGGGGCGATCGCCGACCCGGGCGATCTCACCGCGCCTGGTGAGCTCGTCCGCGACCGTGATCGGGTCGGCCGGCTCACCGCGGCTGTAGAGATCGAGGATCGCCTCGTGGATCAGCTGATGCGCTGGCCGGTAGTGATCGGTCGGCCGGATTACCTCGATCACGTCCGAGATGGCGTCCTTCGACAGCAGCATGCCGCCGAGTGCGCACTGCTCAGCGGCGACGTCGTGCGGCGGTGTCCGCTCGAAGCCATCGCCCCGTGACGCGATCTCGGTGACGCTCACACGTCCCTCCTCCCCCTGTGTTCGCTCCACACCGTTGTAACCGATAGCTCTGACATTTTGGCGACCCGCCACGCCGACTACCAACCGATGCGGTGGATGACTCTGTGGACAACATGTGCAGACACGCCGGCAAGGTTGTGCGCAGGCTGGGGAAAGCACTGTGGAAGAGCGGCACGGACTTGCCTGTGCATCCGAGCACGCAGCAAAAACACACTCCACGGGTTGTGTGGAAGAAAAACTTGGTCACAATTCTTCGTCGAGTAATCCACAACTAAAATCCACAATGTGATCGCTTCAAGCTGTGGAGAACTGCTTCGCGAATGCGTGCCGGAGTGTCCTTGGGAGCTGGTACGCTCCGATGGTGTATTCGAGCGAGGAGTCGGTCCGAGAGTTCACGCTGAAGTGCGTGGCGGACGCCATCGACCAGCTCGACGCGAACTGCCGGACCGCGGACGCACGGGATCTCGAAGCCCAGGTCGCCGCCGTCTGGGCAATGGTCCGGGTGATGGATCCTCAGCTGGCCAGGGTCGCGTCCAAGTACACCGCGCCGACGTAAACAGGCAAACGTGTTTCCGCGACGACTCGGCGCCGCCGCGGAAACGCGCTGTACTGACCCGGGCTTAGCTAGCCCGGGGGCTTAACTAGCAGAGATCTCGATGTCTACCGGGGCGCTCACCTCGGGATGCAGGCGAACCCGTACCTGGTGCGAGCCGATCGTCTTGATCGGGTCGCGGACCTCGATCCGGCGGCGGTCCAGCTCAGGGCCGCCCGCCTCGCGCACGGCGGCGACGATGTCCGCCGAGCCGACCGAGCCGAACAGCCGGCCGCTGGCGCCCGCCCGGCGCCGCATCCTGACCCGCAGGCCGTTGAGCTGAGCGGCGATGACCTGCGCGTCCTCAAGGCCGCGGATCTCGCGCGCGGAACGAGCCCGCTTGATCATCTCGATCTGCTTCTCCGCGCCGCGGGTCCACTGCATCGCGAAACCGCGAGGGATCAGGTAGTTCCGGCCGTAGCCGGCCGCGACGTCCACGACGTCGCCTGGGGCACCGAGCCCGCCCACCTCCTGGGTGAGGATGAGCTTCATCGGGGTGCGACTCATCTGCCTGACCTCTCTCCTAGCGCGCCGTGCTCGTGTAGGGCAGCAGCGCCATCTCACGAGCGTTCTTGATCGCCGTGGCGACGTCCCGCTGATGCCGGGTGCAGTTACCCGTCACTCGCCTGGCGCGGATCTTCCCGCGATCGGAGATGTATTTGCGGAGCAGGCCCGTGTCTTTGTAATCGACATAAGCGGTCCGCTCCTGACAGAACACGCATACCTTTTTCTTAGGCTTGCGTATCGCTGGCTTGGCCATCGTGGTGCTCCTTAGCAGAGCCCCGCTTCCGCGGGGATGGTCGGTTATGGATTAATGACTAGAAAGGCGGCTCGTCCGAATAGCCGCCGGAACCCTCGTTGGCCCACGGGTCGGCTTCCTGGCCGCCGCCACCGGAAGGCCGGGCGCCGCCGCCGTTCGAACCGCCGCTATAGCCCCCGCCACCGCCGGGGGCGCCGGAACGGGCCACCTTGTTCACCTTGGCGGAGGCGTTGCGCAGGGACGGGCCCACGTCATCGACTTCGATTTCGTAGACGGTGCGCTTCTCGCCTTCCTTCGTCTCGTACGACCGCTGGCGCAGTCGCCCGTTAACGATGACCCGCATGCCGCGCTGCAGGCTCTCGGCTACGTTCTCAGCCGCCTGCCGCCATACGTTGCAGGTCAGGAATAGGCTGTCGCCGTCCTTCCACTCCCCGCTGGCGTTGTCGCGGAACC
>Ga0126381_100002594_pt1 | contig 19580 bp, 21 predicted proteins | sample PanSoiMetPlot_28_FD_96465 | JGI IMG/M metagenome (GOLD analysis project Ga0126381, IMG submission 96465) | Tropical forest soil microbial communities from Panama - MetaG Plot_28 | ecosystem: Environmental > Terrestrial > Soil > Tropical forest > Bulk soil | place: Panama | collected 2016-02-17
CAAAGGGGATTATCCCCATTACATGCTCAAGGAAATCTTTGAGCAACCAAACACAGTCCGCGACGCGATGCGCGGGCGTCTAAACCCTGACGAATCCACAGCAAAACTGGGGGGTCTGAACATGACGCCACCGCAACTGCGCGATGTCGGCCGAATCGTTCTCACTGGATGCGGCACTGCGCTGCACGCCGCAAGAGTCGGCGAATATTTGATTGAGCGCATGGCTAGCATCCCAACCGAAGTGGATTACGCCAGCGAGTTTCGTCATCGCAACACTCCCATGACGCCTGAGACGCTGGTCTTCGCCATCAGCCAGAGCGGTGAAACTGCGGACACACTTGGCGCCTTGCGCGAGAGCCGGCGGAAAGGTTTTCGCACTCTTGGAATTTGCAACAACGTTGCTAGCACTATCGCGCGTGAAAGCGATGGCGGCGTTTACATGCACGCGGGGCCGGAGATTGGGGTGGCGGCCACGAAGTCGTTTACCTCGCAACTCACTATCCTGACGCTCCTGGGATTGCTTTTTGGGCGGATGCGAAATCTCGCAACAGCAGAAGGGACGCGCATGATCGAAGCACTACAGGAGTTACCCGAAAAAATTGAAACAGTTTTAGAGCTGAATGATCAGATCCATGAAATAGCGAGCAGATACGCCGATGCGAACGGTTTTCTGTTTTTCGGCCGCCAATTCAATTTTCCCATCGCTCTCGAAGGCGCCCTCAAGATGAAAGAAATCACATATTTGTTTGCTGAGGGTCATCCGAGCGCAGAACTGAAGCACGGCGTGATTGCGCTGATTCGTCCCGATCTTCCGTCGGTTTTCATCGCGCCCGATGACTCCGTGTTTTCAAAAAACTTGAACAACATCGAGCAAGTAAAGGCTCGTAAAGGGCCAATCATTGCGCTGACAAGCGGCAACTGCGCGAAACATCTAAAAGGAATTGCGGACGAGATCGTCATGCTGCCGGAAGCGCCTGATTACATGATGCCGATTCTGGCCGTTATCCCACTGCAACTTCTGGCTTATCATCTCGCCGTCGAACTCGGTCGGGACGTCGATAAACCCAGGAACCTCGCAAAAAGCGTGACGGTAGAGTGATTGACGCCTAACGACAAGGCCAAAGGTACTGCGCCAGATTCATCGGCGCATGATATGAATTGCAAGAATACGGCTTTGATGGCGGGCCAGCAGGTAATCGACGAAATCGCCAATGATTGAGTTTGGTTTGTTGCCAAGCTTTGTCACTACGCGACAAATCAATGTTCTGCTGCGCGCGTGCCACTCGAGGTTGATGGCGCCATGAACATCGCGCGCACTGTGTATTTTCGCCCAGCCGTGCGGACGGCCGGGCTGTTTATGCCAGACCTTGATGAAGCCGAATTTTTTCTCCAGTTGCGGATCGCTCATTATTTTGTTCCGCAACGATCCCGCCCCGGTTGCGATCACTTGAATGACGGTCTGCATTTCAGCTGACTGCCTAACGTTTCAGCAGAAAACCCCTTGTTTTGCAATAATTGTTTAGCTGGTTAGGGGCGCGTTGAACGCGTCATGCTAGAAAGAAAGGTACATCACATAAACATCGACGTATCCTTTGTCGGGATGGCAGAAAGCGTTAGGCAACGTGCCGACTGTTTTAAAGCCGAGATCCTCCCACAAACGGATCGCAACAGTATTCGTGGAGATCACGTAATTGAATTGCATTGCGCGAAAACCCAACCGACGTGCTTCGCTCAGGCAATGCTTGGCCATTGCGCGACCAACCCCCTGCCCCTGAGCGCTCGCCGGGACCATGAATCCTGCGTTGGCGACGTGCGCCCCGCCACCCGATTGGTTGGGTCGCAAAATGTAAGTGCCAGCAACCCCGATGTTCGGATGTTCCGCCACGTAAGTGTGCGTGCCGGGCCTAAACCAGTACTCCAGCGCATCCCCGCGCGAGATGTTCGAATCCAACGCATACGTATCTCCCGCCGCGACGACCTCGCGAAAAATATTCCAGATCGAATCGCGATCCTTGTCGGTAGCGGGGCGAATTTTCATTGCTGTTGACCGAAATTGTACGACGCCCAGTTGGGTTACCGCAATTCGACGGCTATCCGAGCACAAATAACGCAGCCAGCGCCGCTAGCTTTTGCTCTGCGCGCCACGGTCCGCCCTTTGCTGGCACCGAACGTCCCAGATCTTGTATCGCCCGTTCCAAATTGTCGCGCGACTGTTTTAGTCGTGCAGCCACTGTGGAGTAAGCGTCGCGTTCGAGGAGAACGTGAGTGCGAATCTCATGATCCTGCAAGGTTTGCTGCACGGCCGATCGAAATAACTGGCCTTCGAGAGCATGCGCGCGAATGTGCGGATTTGCGATGCCAGCCGGATCGATCTGGCTTCCCACCAGTAGCGCAGCACTGCTGATCCGAAAACCTTTTTGCCGATAAACTTTAAGAAGTTTTGTAAGTGACTCTTGCGAAATGGCTCGGACGAGACGCGTGCGCTGATTCACTTTTGTCACGTCCATTTCGAGTTTTCCCATGGCCGCGTGGTATGGCTGTCGCGTTTCGGGAAGTCGCGGATCGCACAGCTCAATCCGACCGATGTCCGAGAGCCGTGGAGAATGCGCTGTGTCACTCAGGAGCACAACAGCCGCCCAACCGGATTTCACTCGAAATCCAAGCGCGGCAGTTTGAGTTTTGGTCACCGTGTTTTGAATGTGACTGGAACCGTCGCTTGCCATCCCTGACTCGGAGCCGATTTCCACTGTCGAAGTGTCCTTATCGCGGCCTGGTCGAAGTACGGATTTCCTGTGGACGTGACAATCCGAATGTCCGTAACGTTTCCCTGCGCGTCGAACGTCAATCGAAAACGGCCTGTCCCTGTCTGGCCGGGCAGAGATTGTCCTGGCGGAAATGACGGCGCAGGCGCGTAGAGCAACCGCGGCTTCGGCGTCGCGTGCGGTGTTGGGCTCGTTTGGGCCAGCTGCGGCCAGCGTGCCTGAGTATCAGCCGTGACTCGAGACGAGACCGAGTCTAACGCGGTGACAGGACGAGCAATCGTTTTTTCTCCGGTTGCTGTGACGATGCCTATGACGTCGCCATTCTCGTTTACGACCGGAGACCCAACGGCGCTTGCGGCACTTGCTCCCGCAAGTTCCAATCGCTCGGACGATTGCCCACTAATGGTCGTTTCGCGAGCCCTGCCCTCGTTTCCAGCAAGGGCGCTGCCAACCACCGCGACCTTTGCGCCGACCAAAAGCTCGCCGGTTTTGTTGAGGTCTAGAAATCTCAAAAGCTTTTGGGGTTTTACCTCAGCCTTGAGCACCGCTAAATCTACCGGCTTTGAAGAGGCGAGGACTCCGCTCACATTGTAAATTGCGCCGTCCGCAGTTTTTGCGACAGCATTAACTCCACCCTCAATTGCATGTGCCGTCGCAACAAATTTGCCGTCTGCTGAAATAAAAAAACCGCTTTCCGTCCGCAATAAATTTCCTTTTGTATCAAACGTGGTCACCCAAATTACGGAAGGCCGGACTTTGGCTTCGAGACTTGCTAATTCGGACTCTGGAGTTCTAACGGCGGTGGCTGGTGGCGACTGAGTGACCGGAGCAGCCGCCGGTGATTGCTTGGTCGTCGTAATCGGCGGCGGCGTTTGCGATTGCTGAGCGAAAAGCGATTCAACGACAACCTGAATCGTCGCATGTCCAGCGCTCGCAAAGATCGTGATCCAGAGTGCGTATCGAAAAAAGGATCGGACCTGAACCATCGCGACGCAGTATAGACTCAGCCAGGCTGGGTTGATCAAGTCTGCAAAAAAAGGTGTCCGGCTTTGGAAAATACTCGTGGCGACCGACCGGCTACAAGTCCGCACACCGGACAGATCGTCCTGCGGCGAACCGCTCGCTAGAGCATCACTAAGGCAAACTAGTGGTGCTTGAAATATTGAACCGCTCGTTCGTGCTTCTTCGCTGCTACTTTGCTGCTGAAGGTACCGAGATTTTTTCGTTTCTGTGTTCTCGGATCTTTCTTGCGGGAATACAGCCGATACTTGCCGGATTTCAGTTTTTTAGTCATGGGAAGGTCTGGATGGAGCGCCTGGTTAGGTGATTACGGTCTCTTTCTCCGTCCATGGGGAATACTCACCGACGGACCAAAGGTATCCTTCAGGATCGCGGACGGTGAACGCTTTGCCGCCATATTCCATTGTTTTAATGTCCATGACGATCTCCGCTCTTGCGGCGAGAGCCCGTGCGTAAGCCGGTTCGCAATTCTTTACTATCAGGTAGAGCGGCGAGGTCACACGGCCGCCAATCTCGGCCGGAGTAACATATAAATGACGAACCGGACTCTTGTTGCTCGCTGACCCCAGCATCACCATTCCGTTGCCAAAGCGCAGCTCCGCGTGAGCCACCGTGCCATCAGGTCCCTCGTAGACCGCGTGACGTTCGAAACCGAAGGCCTGCTCGAGCCAGGCAATCGCTGCGGGTGCGTCCCTGTATCGCAGACTTGGTATCAAGACTGAGCCGTTCATCGGATAACTCGTCTTAATTATAACGAAAATTAGACCGTATTTTGTCGTCTATTTTCAAACGTCGCTTTGATTAACAGTGCGAGCAGCCCAGCGAGAATTGCGAGATTGGTCGCGAGGTGAGATGGGAAACTCCAGTGTTGGCTGACATGACCGAAACAGCCACAGGTGATGTCGAGTCCGCGAATTTTCGCCGCGATGATGGCGAGCGTGAAGACCACGATCGACAGACTCAAAATCGACAATGCGCCACGATATAGAAATCGAAAGACAAGCGCGAGACCGCACAAAATTTCCAACCACGGGAGATAAAACGCCAGGGCAACGCTGACGGGCCATGCCAGAATTTTGTAATTGTCGATGTCGCTTGCGAACTGAACTGGGTCAATTGCCTTCAGCGCTCCTGCGTAAATAAAAATGCCGGCGAGAACAAAATCGAGAATGTGCGAAAGGACATTTGACGTTTGACGTTTGATGTTTGATCTGGACGCGACCGCCAACGATTCCACGTTGAGCGTTGAACTCTGAGGCTGCGGCGTCCTGTTCATCTATTCTTTTTCAGCCACGCTTCCCAGCCACCTTCGAGCACGAAAACGCTGGGAAGCTGCGCTTCCTTGCGCAGGCGACGGGCAACTTCCCGGCTGGCGTTACAGCTCAAGCTACTGCAATAGACGACGACTTTTTTGCCAGGCGCCCACACTGCCAAAAATTGCGGCAGCAATTCATTCCAACGGTCTTCGTTCAACGAAATCGCGCCGGGAACGTGATCGCTAGCGAACTCGTCGTCCGGCCGTGCATCGACCCAGATCGCAGCGTCGCCCCATCCACGTGCCTGCTCGACGGTTACCATTTCCGACGGCGCGATGGCGGAACGCCAGGAAATCTTGTCGCGGAAGTAAATCGCCTCGCCGGCGGCGGGGAGCAGCGCCAGGAGCACCAGCACAAGCCCTTGACGAACCAGCGAAGATTTCATCTTAGCGTTCGCGAATGTTGTAGCCACCGGTTCGCCGCAACGAATCCGTCCGCGTCCGGACCTGTGGCCGATCCGACTTCGCCGTAATTCACAATGTGACGGCCCACAGGGCCGTGGCTACAGTTTGGTACTTATTGAACTGTCGGCGCGTTGGTAACCCGCGCGGTGGCGTAAAAGATTTTCTGCGAATCCTCGGGCTGAATTGTCAGCATCGAAGCGACTATTTTGTTCGTGTCCTGCGGCTTTACGTCGATTTTGAACTGACCGTTACCAGCGTCCTCCACTTTGGTTTGAAAATCGGGAGTCGATGACGTGACCTTGATATGTTTAACGCTAAAATCTTTGCCTACTTTTACGTTAATCGTTTTGGTATCCGGCTTGTCGCCTTGTTTCCAAAAAACAAAGTTTGGGGTGACCTCGAGTTGCTGCGGAATTTCCGCCTTCAGAGTGAGCACTGTCTTTTGATTTAGCGCCTCGTCCGTCTCCACCGTTACGGTCTTTATCTGAGTGCCCGTACGATCGCCGATGTTAAACGTTGCCGTGATCTCGCCCTTATCTCCCGGCGACACTACGTCCTTCTGGCTTTGCGCGGTGGTACAACCACAGGAGGCGTGAACAGACTTGAAGTGCACCGGCGTCGTGCCGGTATTCTGATATTTAAAATGGCCGACCGCTTGCTTATCGGTGGGAGCGGGATGCAGATCGACCGAGGTCTGCTCCCATTTCAGTTCGGCGCGCGCGCCCAGGCAGATGATCATCGACAGGGTGAAAGCGAGGAGTGGTGTTTTCATTTTTTGCAATAGAAGCGCGTAATATAATCAGCAACTGCCTCTCGCCAAGCCCGAGGTGCCGTGCCAGCTAACTCCGTATATTTGGCAGCCGACAGCACGGAATAAACAGGCCGACGCGCAGTCCAGTTTTTCATTTCACTCAATTTAAGCGCGCCGACGTTTCTCGCCTTGAGGGAAACACCGCCATCCCGGCAGCAATCCAGACCCCATTGCGCGTATTCCTGCCAACTGCATTTGCCAGCGTTGGCAAAATGCAAAATGCCGCCAATGACGCAGCGATCAAAAAATTGCGGCAACATCCGGGCGATATCATGCGTGTATGTCGGCGTGGAAAATTTGTCGGCTATCGCGTCGACTCTTTCGACTTCTTGTGCGCGCTTGATCATCGCGTCGATGAAACTGGGCCGATCGGGACCAAACACCCACGAAACCCGCACAACGAGATGCCTGTTTGCAGTCGCAAGCACGTTCTTTTCTCCGGCGAGCTTTGATTCACCATAAAAGCTGATCGGAATCGCTTGATTCTCTTCCATATAAGGCGCGCGTTTCTTCCCATCGAAAACGTAATCCGTACTGAAATGAATCAGCCTCGCGGCTTTCGAGTCGCAGATCTCCGCAAGAACGCCGGGCGCTTCCGCGTTAACCAGAAACGCGCGATCGCGCTCAGTTTCGCAAGCGTCGACATTCGTGAAACCCGCGGCATTAATCAGCACATCGAAATTCATCGCGCCCAATCTTTGGCGCACATCATCCAAGCTGGCCAAATCGAGCTGGGCATGATTGAAGCCAGCGATATCGTGTTCCGCTCGATACTCACGCATCAATGCCGCCCCGAGTCGACCGCCGGCGCCTAGAATTACAATTTTCATCTGTTCAGAGCGCTAGTATCAGATCGCTCGTTTGCTAAAGCGAAACTTTGATCAATACCGACCAGTTCGCTCGAGCAGCGGTTGCCACCAGGATGGATTATCGATGTACCACTGGATCGTCTCGTCGAGGCCTTCTTTGAAGGTGTGGAGCGGCTTCCAATCCAATTCGCGCTCCGCAAATGAAGAGTCGATCGCGTAACGGCGATCGTGACCAAGCCGATCTGGCACGAATGAAATGAGACTGTGCGGTTTGCCAAGCCGATCGAGAATGATTCTGACAAGATCCAAATTAACCATCTCGCTATTGCCGCCGAAATTATAAATGGCTCCAGGTTTGCCTTCGAAAAGCGCTGCGACAATGGCGGCGCAATGATCGTCCACATGGATCCAATCACGCACGTTCATGCCGTCGCCATAAACCGGGAGCGGCTCGTCGCGGATCGCCTTTATTATCATGAGCGGAATTAATTTTTCCGGAAATTGGTACGGGCCGTAGTTATTCGAACATCGGGTCACCAGCACCTCCTGCCCGTAGGTTGTGTGTGACGCGAGCGCAAGAAGATCGGCGCCGGCTTTGCTGGCTGAATACGGGGAACTGGGATCGAGCGCCGATTTCTCCGTGAATTTGCCTGTAGCGCCGAGCGACCCATATACCTCGTCAGTTGAGATTTGAATGAATCGCTGAACACCGTGGCGACGCGCACAGTCCAACAGCACGCTGGTGCCAATCACGTTTGTGTGAATAAAGTTCAGCGGATCGTTGATGCTGCGGTCCACATGCGATTCTGCGGCGAAATTGATCACCGCATAGAACTGGTGATCGGTCATCAACGCATCCATTAAGTCCGCATCGGCGATATCAGCTTTGAAAAATTCGTAACGCTCGCCATGTTCCTCGACCACCCCTTCAAGATTGGCGATATTACCGGCATAAGTGAGCACATCGACATTGGTGACGTATGCGGGCTGGTAATGTTGCAAAATATAGCGAATAAAGTTGCTCCCGATGAATCCGCAGCCACCGGTGACAAGGATGCGCATGGCAGCGCGTACTAGCAGTGCCGAGCCTGGCGCGCTAGTAGAATCTGCTCCCGCTTCGGCGCGAATGACCGATTACATGCAACGCTGGAAGGTTCATTTTGCAGGAACGAACTGGACGCCGTGGGCAATCCTAGCGCTGGCCGCATTCCTGCGCTTCTTCCTTTTGGGCATCAAGCCGCCTCACTTCGACGAGGGGATCAACGGCTGGTTCGTCGACCAGGTGATGAAGAACGGGTTTTACCGTTACGACCCGACCAATTATCACGGTCCGCTTCACTTTTACGTTCTCCTGGTATTTCAGAGTTTGTTTGGGCGGAACGTGTGGGCGCTGCGTTCGTCTGTCGTGCTGGTGAGCATCGCTTGTGTGTGGCTCGCGTTTAAGTTTGAGCCATTCGTAGGAAAAAACGTCAGCCGAATCGCGGCGCTGGCGATGGCGGTCTCTCCCGGTTTCGTTTTCTACGGCCGCTACGCCATTCACGAAGTATGGCTACAGTTTTTTTCAATGATGTTCATTTTGGGCCTGCTCGGTTTGTGGCGGCGGGGCACGGTGACTTACTTGTGGTTCACCGGAGCGGGAATCACCGGCATGATCCTCACGAAGGAAACCTACGCCATTCATGTCGCCTGCGCGCTGCTTGCGATTCCAACTCTGGCAATTTCGTACGCGCTGCATCGCGTTCCGGACGCGAAGCCTACAAAGCAAACGTGGAGCTGGATCGATCTCGCCATGATCATAATCGTCGGCGGATTTGCTATCGTCTTTTTCTATTCCGGAACTTTCTTTAACTGGAGCGGGGTCAAAGGGCTGTACTTGGCATTCAAGGCATGGAGCGAGACTGGCGCTTCGGGTCACGGTCATGAAAAGGCGTGGGATTACTGGGTGGGTTTGATGATGCCACACTTCGAAATCAAACGAGCCGACTTTTTCGGTTACGAATTACCAATGCTGGTCGGGCTCATTTTGTCTCTGTTTTGCCAGAAGTTTAACAATCTTAGTTTGCGGTACCTGGCAGTCTACGGCGTGGGCAGCCTGGTTGCCTACAGCATAGTCAAATATAAGACGCCGTGGTGCATTATCAGTTTCGGCTGGCCGTTCCTGTTTCTCTTCGGCGGGGCGATTCTGTTGGTTCGACCAAAACACTTGCGCCTCGCCCAACGTGCGATCGGCGTCCTATTGTGCATATCGCTTGGTTCGAGCATCTGGTTGAATTATTTCAAGTGTTCGTCGCCCGATGAGCCGTACGCGTACGTCCAGACGTACAATGACATATTCAAATTCACGAAGCCGCTTCTGACGCTGGCTAAACGAGATCCCTCAAACTATCACCTCACCGGACACCTAATTCGCGCGAGCGTGTATCCGCTTCCCTGGATGTTGGGCGATTTCGATCGAGTCGGTTACTACGAAGGAGGAAACATGCCGGCGAATCTTGACGGCGATTTTCTTCTCGTGCAGCAAGACAAAATAAAAGACGTGGAATCGAAATTGAGAGGCACCTACTACACGGACACACTTACGATCCGGAATTACCAAGACCCGTCGAAAGTGTACTTCAGCGCAAGAGTGTTTAAGGAGTTGTTCCCGCGCAAAGAGCCGGACTTTGTTGGCCAGGCACAAAAACCCACACCTTCTCCAGCACCTGCCAAGGTTCCATGAAGTGGGTCACAGCCGGGATTACGTTCGTTAATTTGTCGGTGGTCTGCGGACTTTTGCTCGGACTCGCCGGAAGAGGGTTAACCACCGTAAGCGCAGCTTTAGCGCTGCTGTGTGGTGCTGCATTTGCGGTCGCGGCTTTTCTTGGAACCTCCGACTGCGCCGCTCGACAGCAACTCACTAATAGTTCGCCGGCAGAAAAAAAGCCGCCCAACTCTTCAGAGCCGGAAGACACGCTGAATGCGATTTCATCGGTTCTCATGCGTTATCGCCGAGTCTGGTTTTGGGCGGTTGCGGTCTGCTTCGCTGTCTTTGCTGTGCGATCGTTTTGCTGGCTGTTGTATATCGATAGCAGCGAACTGAAGATTCAATCCCCGAACAATCTGGGCGACCTTTCACTGCATCTCACGCTGATCAAAAACTTTGCGAATGGTGTCGTGATTTGGCCGGACAGCCCAATCTTCGTCTTTAGCAAACTAAGATACCCGGCAGGCATCGACCTCTTCAACGCGCTGCTTTCGCTGGTTCATGTGGATCTGCTAATCGGTTTGGTTTGGGTGGGATTGCTCTCGTCACTTGCGATCTTTTATGGGTTCTACCGATGGGGCGGCACGTTCGCTGTTGCTGGGTTTTTGTTCAACGGCGGTATCGCCGGCTTTCAGTTTTTGAAGACGTTCAAGTTTTTGGATTATCAGGGTACGGCGGCAGATATCGCGCACAAGCCCATAGCTTGGAAAAGCATTGTACTATCCATGCTCGTTACGCAGCGTGGCTGGCTGTACGCAATCCCCGCGGGTCTGTTGCTCCTCTGGCATTGGCGCGAAAAGTTTTTCAGCCAAGCTCCGATAGCTGAGATCGGTGACCCCGTTCAGTCCCCCGGCGGAATTAAGGGTGAAGCCGCGGGCAATGCCCGTAGCAACAGGAAAGGTCCCCTGCCCTGGTGGGTTGAACTCTCGATTTACGCATCGATGCCGTTGTTTCACCTGCATACCTTCATCGCGCTGACGATTGTGCTGGTTGTTGGATTGTTTTTCGAAAGCGCAACCGAACTCAGATTCATCGTCAATCTGGTTCGCGACGAAGGAATGGCTGGTATCGCTCGTCTAATTTCGGATCCGAAGATGTGGCCGGAGATTTTTCGCGGCGCACCGATTCGGAGACACGCGGCCACTATGCTGATCGCGGCCTTTATCCCGGCAACTTTTTTTGTGTGGCTGACCACCGATCAATTCCACGCAGCATCAGTGCTGAAGTGGCATCCCGGTTGGGCTCAGGATTCGACAGAGTTCGCCGCGCCCTTCTTCCGGCTGGGGCCAAAGGATTTCGGATCTTCCACTTCATTCGGTTTGCTGTTGCAAAAAACATGGAACGGCGTCATCGCACCGTTCTTCCAATTTTGGCTGCCGAACTTTGGTTTGTGGGTGCCGTTAGCGCTGGGGCTTGTTGGATTGTGCGGCTGGCGTATTTGGAAAGGCAAGTGGCGTTGGGGCGACAGGCCGCCAGCGGATATCGCTTTCGTGTTGGCAGCAGTCGTGATTTTCGCTTTCGGGTATTTCGTTCAAACCGCTCCGTGGGAATGGGACAATCTCAAGCTCATGGTGTGGGGCTACTTTATTATTTTACCCTTCCTGTGGAGCGACATCATCAGCCGGTGGGCATTTCCGGAACGGGCCGCAACCTGTTTGCTGCTCTTTGGTTCAGGATTTATCACGCTACTAGGCGGGCTATCAGCCGGACACCCAGGCTTTGGATTGATTGAGCGAGCCAGACTCGATCACATCGGCACGGCACTTCGACCATTGCCGATGGAAGCCCGATTCGCTACCTACCCGACCTATAACCACCCAGTTTTGCTGCAAGGCCGCAAAGTTGTGCTCGGCTACCCTGGCCATTTGTGGACGGAAGGGTTTGATTACGGAAAAGCCAATGATCAATTGACGGCGTTGATGAACGGCGCGGCAAACTGGCGTGATGCCGCCAAAGTGTTAGGCGTGCGCTACATCTTTTGGGGGCAAGACGAACGAACGAATTACCAATCGAGCAGCCGCCCATGGGAAGCGACCGCATTCCTCGTCGCGTCCGGTGATTGGGGCGCAATTTACGACCTCGCCAAGCCTGCCCGTTAACAACGAGGCGGGACCGTTCCCGCCCGTTCGGTGGCTACGGGAGCAGCCATCTTTCGCCGCACACGAGAAGGATGTGCGAGGAAAACGAAGTAGATCGCGCTCGCAAAATCTGCGATGCTTGAAGCAGGACTTGTTAGGCGCAGCGGGCCTGTGCGTAATCCTGCAAGAACGTTCTCAACCGTGAGCGCAGAAGGCATTGGCATACTCGTGTAGTGCCGGCCAAAGGCGTGCAGTCGATGCGCATCGGAAGTGGCGATCATTGGTTTGCCAAACCGGGTTGCGACTCGTTTTGCCCGGCGATTCGGATTGAACGGGCCCATGTGAAAATGACAAAACTCGATCGCGTCGAAACAATCGATGTGTGGGAACAGCCGCGATCCAATCGAGCCGCCGAAAATGTAGAACGGATGCGGCGCGATAATGAAAATAGAATTCCCTCGGCGCGCCCGGAGCCGCTTTAGATCGTCGAAATCTTTCAGCTGCGCAATTTCTTCCGCGGTGACATTCAACACAATCACGTCTGCGCCGAGCAAACGCACTTCGACCGCGGGAATCAGCAGAATACCCATGCGTGCCGCGTCAGCGAATACTTCCTTTCGATCAAACACAGCATCATGCAGGGTGATCGCAAGGACGCGGAACCCTAGCGAGCGCGCTCGTTCCAGTAACTGATGCGCCGAAAAATCGACGGCGTCTTTGGGATCGTCGAGAGTATGAATGTGCAGATCGATTTTGATCCAGCCGCTGTCGTTGCTCCTGCTCATGCCCTTGCCCGTGCTTGAACACCTTAAGCCTTGTCGTCGTGATTACGATTGCGATTACGAGCACGAGCGTGACTCACATGAACACACTCGACACTTGCCAGTTGTTGCGGTCTGCGGAAAATTCCCTCCTCTCGACGCTCGGGTGGTGGAACTGGCAGACACGTACGTTTGAGGGGCGTATGCCGAAAGGCTTGCGGGTTCAAGTCCCGCCCCGAGCACGATTTTACTTGTCCAGTTAAGGAGACCGCGCTGGGTCGTCCGGACATCGCAGCGTGATGTACCTACCAAATTGAAGCTTCATGCCGGCCAATTAGAACTTTTCCTGTCATTTCCCCTTCGATAATCTTCGAGCAACATGGAATCGCTTTATCTCATCGGCATCGCGGTACTGGGCTTGTTCGCACTTGTACTTGCGATTGTTCTCTTCAATTTCTTCGGTCTCTGGCTGCGCGCGCGTATTGCAAACGCGCCGGTGAGCCTCGGCAAAATGATCGGGATGCGGTTACGCAAGGTACCGGTTGGTCTAATTGTCGATAATCGGATTACAGCCGTGAAAGCGGGGCTCGACGTCCGAAGCGACCCGCTTGAAGCCCACTACCTCGCGGGTGGCGATGTGAGTCACGTGGTTCTTGCCCTGATCGCCGCCGACAAAGCTGGCATCACACTTGACTTCAATCGAGCATGCGCCATCGATCTCGCCACCAAAGGAACCGGGAAGACCGTTCTCGAAGCGGTACGGACAAGCATCAATCCCAAGGTCATTGATGCGCCGAACCCGACGATGGGCCGATCAACGATCGACGGCGTCGCGCAGGATGGCATCGGCGTAAAAGTCAAAGCACGTGTGACGGTGCGCTCGCATCTCGATCGATTTGTCGGTGGCGCGACGGAGGAAACGATTATCGCGCGAGTCGGCGAAGGTATTGTGAGCGCGATCGGTTCGGCAAATTCGTACAAAGAAGTGTTGGAAAATCCCGATCGGATCTCGAAGACGGTTCTTGCCAAAGGCCTCGACAGCAACACGGCGTTCGAGATTCTCTCAATTGACATCGCCGACGTGGATGTTGGCGATAACATCGGCGCAAAATTGCAGACCGAACAAGCCGAGGCAGACAAGCGCGTCGCGCAGGCAAAAGCGGAGGTGCGCAGAGCAGCAGCGGTCGCTGTTGAGCAGGAGATGCGCGCTAAAACGCAGGAAATGCGAGCCAAAGTCGTCGAAGCAGAGGCACAAGTTCCGATGGCCATGGCTGAGGCGTTTCGCGCGGGGCACCTTGGGATAATGGATTATTACCGGATGAAAAATGTCCAAGCCGATACTTCCATGCGTGAATCGATTGCCGGCGGAGACAAACCGCAGACGGGTGGAACGTGATCCCTGATCTCACATGGTTGATGGATGTAACGAGAGCATAGCCATGCTTGCAGTTAGTCTCGATAATCTAATTTTCTTACTGCTGATTGCTGTCGCGGCATTGTTTCAGCTGCTTTCGAAAGCGATAAGCAAATCAGCCAAAACCGATTCGAACAAAACGTCGAGCACACCAAAGCCACAAACACCTCGACCAATTCAACCGACGTCACCTGAATCGGACGCAGATCGGATTCGTAAATTCCTCGAAGCACTGGGCCAACCGCCAAGTTCAACTCCCCCTCCGACGGTTGTTCCACGCACCGAAATACCGCCGCGACCGCTGGCGCCAGTGCAGCCGCCACCGGTAATAATACCGCGCGCGTGGCGCTTACCTCAGGAACAACGAGAAAAAACGGGAAATGCTCCGAGTAAACAGCCAAGCCGTTTGCAGCAAATCGTTCCACCACCCGTACCGCCTATGCCTACGGCGGCGTTCGAAGTTCATGAAGCATTACCAGTTGAGCTTCAACAGCCGATTACGAAGTCGTCAATCGAAACTTACGGAGCGGCAAGTCGATCAGTTGCCAAGGACACAGGGCTCAAAGCAGACATCGGCATCTTGCTCGCATCCAAATCTGGTTTGCGCGAGGGAATCATTCTGCGCGAAATTTTTGGGCCGCCACGCGGTTTGGAAGCCTTCGACCTGCTGTAGCGGTCACATTGTTTGTGACTTACTGGCCGAACTCCAACGAAGCCGCCTATAAGAAGCCGGCGGAGCGTCCCGTCGGCTGACGTTGAGTCAGGCTAGCTCGCTGCCAGCGCAGCATCCACATTCGGCAAGATCCGAAATACTTCATCAAGCCGCGAACTTTGGAAAATCGAGAACATGGTTGCCTGCAAACCGGTCAGGAAAAACCGGCCACCATAGGCTTCAACGGTTTGCATGGTTAGAATCAGCGCCGCCAGTCCCGAGCTGTCGATGTAAGTTGCGTCTGAAAGATCTATCACTATCCGTTCCGGTTTTTTCTCGGCCATCGCGTGAAGTGATTGTGTGAGAGCAGGAGAAACGTGCAGATCGATTTCGCCTTTCAGCGACAGGATGTTCGAAGGGTGTTGACGCGGCACCGGAGTCGCTGAGGAAGCGCTTCCTTTCATTCAATTTCTTGAATCGTGAATACATCCTCATCCGGGCGTATCGATTATGGATTTTTAGGCGTGGAAACTATGGGTACTGAAACTCCCTCCCGTCGCGCCCGGGCGCGAATCCAAGCGGATTCGTATGGCCGCAAACCGAAATCGCTGTGTCAGTTGCGCCGAAAAGATGGCCGAGGCGACGCTGGAAAGAATCGAAAAAGAAGGTGTAACCGGCTAACGGTCGGTGCGGGTACCGTGAGCCGAAAGCGATCAGCACAGCCGCGCTTTTGTGTTTTTCCTCGTAACCTCGCACCGGATTTCTCGCAGTACATCACTGGAAACCGAAGAACGCCAAATAATGAAAGTTTGAGAGACAGGAGATTAAAAAATGAAAACCTTTATTGTTTACGATTTGGATTCACAAACGCCCGTTGCTGTTGGCGAACAAGTAAGCGCGGAGGCCGCGCGATATTGCGCAAGCGAGGCGACTGAAATTTGCCCTGCGAACCTTTTGGCAGAAGAAATTGACTTGGAAAAACAAGTTATTCACTAAACCAGAATCCTCGCGATCTGCCGCGCTCACATCAAGGATTCCTGCACGCTTTACGGCGCACGGTGCAGTGTGATTGAATTGCCCGGCGGCGTCAACGACAGTCCTTGCCATGACAAAGTCGATTATTCTTGTTTCAGCGCTCTCTGTAGTGCTAATGGCGCTGGTTTCTTGCGCGAGCACTTATGACGATCCTGCCCGCGTTAACACTGAGCCAACGACGCCCGCCTACCACGAACCAGCGCCAGCGCACGATGACATCGGTGGACTCGGATCATCGTGGCGCTGATCTGATCAGCGACGTGCTACCGTTCGGGCGGCTGTGGTTTTCCGACAACTCTACACAAACAAGAACCGCAGCGTGGGATAGGACCACGTGCGGTTCTTTCTCTGTTCATTGTGGAAACCTGTTGTCTCCGAAGGGGACTAAGTCCCCGACAAGACGCTGCTCCCTGAAAGCCTCAGCACGCCCGTGACGTCCGCGTCTGCCTGCTGTGACGTCCTTTAACGGCTCCATATCCCGAATTTTGATGTTTAGCTTGTTTTGCTTTTTCATCTCAGGTGCTCCTTTCTAGTTCTTTCACTCACACTGAGGTAATGCGTAAAGTCAGCCGCGAGGTTACGCGGAAACTCACTTTGAGGGGCTCTTGTATGGGAGCCGCAGCAGCCGCTGATGCAATCCGTTACGCAATGCATCACAGCCGTTCACATGATGCTGCGTTTGTGGAACTGGAGAGCGCGATACACAAGTTCGCGGTGAGGCTGATCTCATAATTCCCGTCCAGAAACGGGTGCAGCTGAAAAGCTGACGGTGTTTTTGGAATTTGGAAGCAGCGATTTCCAGCCGCATCGTAAACGCGAATCACAGCATCATGTGAACGGCTGCCTTGCATGGCGTAGCCGATTGCATTATCCGGCGTGTCATACCACAGCCGACCGAATGGCAGCACATCGGAGATTAGATCGACGCCGCGTTTATCTTTGCGCGGGCGGACTTCGTAAGCGTGTCGCGAAGTTGTCATCGTTGCGGGTTAGGGGTCGGCCACGTCTTTGGAAATCAGCAGCGCCCCGATATTCCGTCTCCGCCTTTGCTATCGCCGCTTCGATTGACTCTGCTTCTTCCCAGCCGTCCGCCCACGTGAGGATCGCAGGCGTTGGATGTTCCGCATCTGGCGGTCTCAAGATAGGTTTGAAGTCATGCGCCACGTTTTGCCGCTAATCGTATCGAGTCGGTAAACCCACTTAAGAACTCGCGGCCATTGCCAAGGCTGCGTAAATCAATTACAAATGGATGCGTGGGATGTGCTGGACGCGCCCCATTTTTTAGGATCGTGTATTCGCGGATTGTCAATTTCGGTTGCCGTTTCATGACACCCTATACTGTTTAGGTGTCAGATTTTGGCAGGAACGGCTTTTTAGAGTGCCCGCGAATCCAGTTTTCTGAACGTTTGATCTAGCATAGCCGGCGTGGCGGAATTGGCAGACGCGCTGGACTCAAAATCCAGTGGCCGCAAGGTCGTGTGGGTTCGAGCCCCTCCGCCGGCAACGAAATCTCAATTCGACGTTCGGATCTAATATCGAACATGCGGTCTAGGGGCGTTCCCGCTCCGGACCTACCGTTACGGCGTGCCGCCGTCATCCGGAAAAAACCGCTTCCAGACAGCTTCGTAGGGATCTCCAGCTTTACTTGCCGGATATTTCTGACGCACAGCTTCCAGTGTTACGAACGAGCCATCCCCGCTCGTGTCGAGGGCGCTCGCTGCGCTCGCAATCTCTGCCAACCAGGCAGGCGCAGGTTTTTCTTCGAACCTCCCCGGTATAGATTCCTGCATGTTGCATAGCGGAGTGATATCGATGAGGCGCATGGTATCCAACACATTCCCTATTCCGCCAGATAAAATCAGCATTCGTTGTCCATCTGGACTAAACTGAGGAATTCCGATTGGGCCTCGGAAGAGCACGCACTCAGCGGGATACTGAACTTGTTTTGACGCTTGCAACGCCATTTGGACCCGACCGTACAAGGATATCGCCACAATACGCGTATTATTGCAAAACGGCCCCGGGAGTATGCGCACGAACTGGTCACGAAATGTCGGTGGAGGGAACGGGGGGACAGTTCCATCAAGGAGATCGAGAATGCGGGCTCCGCTCCAACCGGTTAGCGTAAGTTGGTTGCTGGCGGGGCCGAAGGCGATGGCGTTTGGCTGGAACCCTTCGGACAATCCGATCCAATCCTGTCCATGCATACCGTCGTGTATGATCTCGAGATCATCTGCGCCGATGAAACTTACCTTGCGCAGAGTCGGCCTTTCCGAGTCCAAATACACCACGGCGATGCCGCTGCGGCGCGCGGCAAGGCAAAGCGCCACAATTTTCATCTCGGTGAGTTTCGCCGATCGATCACCAAGTTCTCGGAACGTGTTGCCATCAATTGAGAAGAACGCACATTCCGCCTCGCTCGTGCCGCGCGCATTGAGCACCACCACTCGGTCTGACTCGGGAGACCAGGCAAAGTTAAGGCGGGAGCCTGGCAGCCGCTTAATTTTCAAGGGCTCGCCCGCGGACTCGTAAGTTTGATTTCGCATCGACCAACGCCACATCTGCAATGTGGACGGCTCGCTGTCGCTGCCAGCGGGACCGCCGGTACGATCTCCTTCTGCGCTTGTCTGCTGAGGCGAAGCTTGCGCAGGACCTTCCACGTTTGCCGCCGAAGCGAGGGTCTGCGGAACGATAAACAGCCATTGTCCATCGGGGCTAAATGACGCGAAGCCTGGTTGGACGACATGTTGCGGGTCTGCGTTCCGGTTATCAAACAAGGTTCGCATAGACGACAGCTCACGGCCACCATCCCATTTCAACAACTGACCATCACCCGCGACAGCGAACACTTTGTTATTGATTCCTCCCGGAGCGAAGGTCGCGGCGAGTAGCGCGTTTTTCTGATAGCGAACCTCGGGCGCAACAGGCGGACACCAAGTACTCTGTAGCAACAGATCCCGAGCGAGCCTTGCTGCTTCAGTATCCTTTCGATTTAGACTCAGAGCGTTTGCGAGATTCCGCAGCGCATTGACATTTCGTGTCGGATTCGTTTCATCGCGCAGATCTTTCTTTGCGCTCTCTTTGAAGCCTTGAGACTTCTCGATGACTTCCCGAACTTGTTCGCTCAGCAGGAAGTAGAAAGCTGCTCCAGCGAGAAGAACAATCACCCCTAACACCAAAACTATTACGCCAAAATTTCTCTGTCTGCGAAGAAGTCTTACACGTTCGCTCTCCGCCTTTCGCAACTGCTCCTGTTCTCGCGCACGCTCCAGTGCTTTCTCCAATTCCTCGGCTTGACGCTTTTTAGTTTCGTCCAGTTCCTTTCTGCTGCGCTTGACGAGTTGACGTGCCTCCGGACTGGCGCCGAGAATCTTTGCCGCTGGCGAATTCAAATATTCCTCTGCTTCTCGTAAGTCCACCTCATCCAAAGGTTCATCTGACTCCCGCTTAACGTATTCTTCCAACTTCCCGCGAATCCGCTCCGCATCCTGGTATCGTGCAAGCCACTTTTGATTCGACTTCTGTATCGGTTCAATAAAGCGATCGTGGGTAAGCTCGTGAGTTATTGTGCCTGAGCGGTCCTCGCGGCGTATCACATGAGCTTCTTCCAGTTCTTTTAACGCCAGACCTGGTATTCTCCAGGTAGCTCCAGGCGCACCGCGAAAAGCAAGTCCGCGTATTCCGGTGCCAGTTATCAAAGCTGTTCCAAACCAACGCCGCAGTTCACCTTCCCCTAACCTGCCTTCAGTGGCAGCAACAGCTCTCTCCACAGAGC
>Ga0126381_100002595_pt1 | contig 19569 bp, 15 predicted proteins | sample PanSoiMetPlot_28_FD_96465 | JGI IMG/M metagenome (GOLD analysis project Ga0126381, IMG submission 96465) | Tropical forest soil microbial communities from Panama - MetaG Plot_28 | ecosystem: Environmental > Terrestrial > Soil > Tropical forest > Bulk soil | place: Panama | collected 2016-02-17
CCGTCTGCTGCTGGCTCTGGCCGCAGGCCGCCAGACCGGCCGCCAGCACCATCGCGGCGACAGGCGCCACGTTCCGAAACTTCATGATCGTCCCCTCAATCTTCGAACATCATAAGCGCAGGCGCCTGCCAATCACACTGGCGTGGCCGGAGCGGCTGCCCCGCGGAAGTTCCACCCTTTCCGCCCGACATTCCGCTCCCCATATGTGCGCCCAATGCCGAAAGCAACCAACCCGGCGGCGAAAGCCGGCTCAGGACATTGATATCGCATGACAATCATCCCATTAACCGATGCCTTGCGAAGCGGGCGAAACGCCACGCAAGAGGCCATTCCGGAGGACGACCAGGCACTGCTCGACTCTTATTCGCGGGCCGTCATCGAGGTCGTCGACCGGGTCGGGCCCGCCGTGGTGCGGCTTGCAGTTCGTAACGGGGATCCGGCTGGGCTTGGACATTCGCGCGGCGGCAGCGGTTCCGGTGTGATCGTGGCACCCGATGGTCTCATTCTCACCAATAGTCACGTTGCCGGCGCAGCTTCGCGCATTGAAGTCACGACCGCAGACGGCCAGGATTTGCACGCACGACTGGTCGGCGACGATCCCGATACGGACCTTGCGCTCATTCGCGTCGATGAACCGGCAACCCTGCCCTCGGCGCGGTTGGGCGACTCTAAACGCCTGAAACGTGGCCAACTCGTGATTGCGATCGGCAATCCGCTTGGCTTCGAATCGACGGTCACCACCGGCGTGGTATCGGCGCTTGGCCGTTCGTTGCGCTCACGCAACGGCCGGCTGATCGACGATGTCATCCAGATCGACGCTGCGCTCAATCCTGGCAATTCCGGCGGGCCATTGGTGTCGTCCCGCGGCGAGGTGGTTGGCATCAACACCGCCGTCATCATGGGCGCGCAAGGCATCTGCTTCGCCGTCGCCGCCAATACCGCAAGCTTCGTATTGGGTGAGCTGGTGCGGCACGGCCGCGTGCGCCGCGCCTTCATCGGGATTGCCGCGCAACAAACCGCGATCCCGCCGCTGCGCCGTCGTGCGGCCGGACTGATCCAGGACCGCGCGGTGATGATCGGTACCGTCGAGCCGGATTCGGCCGCCGAGCGGGCCGGGCTGCGGCCCTGCGACATTATTGTCGCGCTTGACGGCAGCGCCATTGCCGGCGCGGACGATCTCGTGCGCGCGCTCACCGGCGATAAGATCGGCCGCAGTGTCGCTTTCGAGGTGTTGCGAGGGACCGAGCGGCTCGCGATTGCCGCGGTGCCACGCGAGCGACGAAAAAGCTAGACGCCAGCAACTCGCGCAGTTGTTCGACGGTTTGGCCGACCATGTTTGGCCGGCCATGACCGGCTCATGCCGGCACTTCGCCCTTGAGCATCAGGCGGTAGAGATAGCGGCGCTCGTTCATGTCGTAATCGGGATTGGCTTGGTGCATGACGCTGCGGTTGTCCCACAGCACCCAATCGCCGTGCCGCCACTTGTGACGATACTCGTATTTCTTTTGCGTCGCGTGCCGCATCAGATCATCGATCAGCGCCAACGCCTTCTGATCGTCCATCCCGACGATCGATTCCATGCGCACCGGATTGAGGAACAGCGCTTTGCGGCCGTTCTCGGGATGGATGCGCACCAAAGGATGAATTCCGGGCGGCGGCAGTTTTTGGCGGCTCTCTTCGGTCAAATGGCCGAGCGGGCGGGGACTGTATTTGCTCAGATAGACATGCACCGCCTTGAGCCCGTCGATCTGCTGCTTGGTCTCGGCAGGCAGATCGTCATAGGCGCGGTGCATGTTGACGTATTGCGTATCGCCGCCGCTGGACGGCAATGCCACAGCGAACAGCGTGGTCGCCTTTGGCGGTCGGGGATGATTGGAGTGATCGGTGTGAAATGTCTCGCCGGGAATGATCCGGCGGCCGTTTACGAATTCGTCATTCGACACATAAGAGACGTCAGGATAGCCGGGGACATGATGCTCTTTTTTGTCGTGCGGCTGGAGCTCGCCGAACAGCTGCACCGCCAATTTGAATTCGTCCGGCGCGAAGTGCTGGTCCCGCATGACCAGCACGTGATGTTTGATGAAAGCCCGGTTCAGGACGTCGCGGCCTTGCGGCTCGATCGGCTTCCTGAAATCCAGCCCGCACACCTCGGCACCGGTGTGTTCGGTCAACGGCGTAATGGTGAAGGAGGCCATCGATATCACGCGATCCGATGCGTACGCTGTCAACTCAATAATACAGAAATTTCCTCAACAATACAGGATCACGGCAGCGCTCCATCTTGAGCGGTTCTCGCCAGGGCCCGTCCACGGTCATTCATGAGTTGAGCGTCGATCAACTATCAAACAAGCAGGAAAACAAATAACGACCAACGATTCGCCTCATTTCAGATGACCAACCCGGGCAGGAATGCGGCACTTACTTTCAGCAAACAAATACATGTCATGCAATTTTACATAACAAAAAATTTTTTCAGCTGCTAAGAGACCACCCGCGCCTCACGAGTCAACGAGGCGCTTTCGTCGCTTAGGCCTCGCCTGGTCATCATCGGCGAGGCCTTTGTTTGCCGACGAAATAAAAAGATCAACTGAAAATTAGGAGTGACTACATGAAGTCAACGACCTTAACGGTCGCTGTCGCGGCTATGGTGATTTTTGTTCAATCCGCGCAAGCGCGAGAGCATCATCATGGTCATCGGCATCATCATTCGCTCGTGGCGAGACGGGGCCACCTCTGCCGAGACGCGGTCCGCGCCAAACGGACTGTTTGCATTTGCCGCCGCGAACCCTGCGCCTACTACGATGCTGTATCGAGGGCACGACCAAGCGCGGCCGGCTGCCTGGTGCGGCTGGGAGATGCGCCGTCTCGTCGGCGCCGATCCGGGTCCGTCATTCAACCTGGCGCGCAACTGGGCGCGTTGGGGCAGGCCGGGACCGGCGGGAATTGGCGCGGTGGTCGTATGGGCGCACCATGTCGGCAAGATCGTTGGTCAGAAGGACGGCGAATGGATCATCGAATCGGGTAACACCGGCCACGCCCTCCGCACCCGACCTCGCTCGATTGCAGGCGCGATTGCGATCAGGTGGGGCTGATTGCCCTGGTCATACCTCGAAAGCAATGGGCCGCCCGGGTAACGGGCGGCCCATTTTGAATTCGAACTATTTGCCGACTGCCAAGGGCAGCTGATCTTGAACCGACAGCTACTCCACTCCCGCCCGGCCGACCGGAATATAGCGGAACGCTGCGCGTCGCATTTCGTCGGAGCGATAAATGTTGCGCAGATCGACGATCACAGGCTGCGTCATAACTTTTTTCAGGCGTCCGAGATCGAGGGCGCGAAACTGTTCCCATTCAGTCGCGATCACGACTGCATCGGCGCCTTCGGCCGCGCTATAGGCGCTCTGGCAATAATGCACATCCGGCAGGAGCGGCTTGGCCTGCTCCATTCCCGCCGGATCGTATCCGCGCACGGCAGCCCCCAAATCATGGAGCGCCGTGATCAATGGAATGGCCGGTGAATCGCGGGTGTCATCGGTGTTCGGCTTGAAAGTCAACCCGAGCACCGCAACCGTCTTGCCGCGTACCGAACCGCCAAGCGCTTGAACAACCTTGCGCGCCATCGCGCGTTTACGCTGCTCGTTGACGGCGGAAACGGTCTCTACCAGACGCAACGGCACGCCATGGTCGTGGGCGGTCTTGATCAACGCGCTGGTATCCTTGGGGAAGCACGAGCCGCCGAAACCGGGGCCCGCGTGAAGAAACTTTGCGCCGATGCGATTATCCAGCCCCATGCCGCGGGCAACTTCCTGCACGTCGGCGCCGACCTGCTCGCATAGATCGGCCATCTCGTTGATAAAGGTGATCTTGGCCGCGAGGAACGCATTGGATGCATACTTGATCAGCTCGGCCGTGCGCCGGCTGACAAAAATAATCGGAGGCTCATTCAAATAGAGCGGCCGATAGATCTCGGCGAGGAACTTGCGGGCGCGGTCATCGTCGCTGCCGACCACAATGCGATCTGGATGTTTGAAATCCTGGATTGCCGCACCCTCCCGCAGAAATTCCGGGTTTGACGCCACTGCGATTTCGACGTCGGGACGCTTCTCCCGCAGAATGTTCTCGATCTCGTCACCCGTGCCCACCGGCACGGTGGATTTGGTGATTACCACTGCAGTGCTGCTGAGCGACGGCGCGATCTCGCGTACCGCCTGATAGACGAAGCTCAGGTCGGCATGGCCGTCGCCGCGGCGCGACGGCGTGCCGACCGCAATAAAGACCGCTTCGGCTTCCCCGATGCGGGAAGCCTCGGCGGCGAATTCGAGCCGGCCCTGCCGCACGTTGGATTCGACAAGTTCGGCCAGGCCAGGCTCAAAGATGGGAATTTCGCCGCGCTTAAGCGCGGCAATCTTTGCCGCGTCTTTGTCGACGCAGGTAACCTGATGGCCGAAATCGGCGAAGCAAGCGCCCGAAACGAGACCTACATAGCCGGCGCCGATCATAGTGACGCGCATTGTCGTTTCCTACTTGTTATTAGGCTTGGTCCGCGCCGGAGGTTAGCGATGCCGCGGGGATTGGCGCAGTCCCGCGAAGCAGTGAGAGCCAACGCCGGCCTAGCAGTGCGGTAACAAGGCCGCCGTAGATGAGGGCACCGATCAGAATTAACGCCGCCAGCGCCGATTCGTCGCGAAACCTGGACCACGACGATAACGTCGCCGTGACAACTGGGGCAGCAAGCACCAAGACGAGGGCCAACACGGCGGCAGCGGCTGCGAGCTTGATGAGGGTTGTCTTTAGCTCGGCGTCGGGCGCGATAAGCCGCGCGCGGGCGGCAAAATACAGCACCAGGATGAAATTGAGCCAGGCCCCAATCGAGGTGGCGAGCGCTAATCCAACTTGCGCGAGCGGCAACATCAGCGCGATTTTGCAGACGATGTTGACTGTGGTTCCGATCAGTGCGGCTTTGACTGGGGTGGCGGTGTCGCCGCGCGCGAGAAAGGGCGCCACGACGCTGCGGATCAGGATAAACGGAATAAGTCCGACGGTATAAGCCATCAGCGTCAGTGCCGCCGCCTGCGCGTCGGCATCGGTGAAAGCGCCGCGTACGAACAATGCGCGCATGATCAGCCCCGGTACGACAAGGAATGCGACGACGCAGGGCAGCGCGAGCAAAAGCGCGAATTCGATCACGCGATTTTGCGCCGCCTGAGCACCGGTCTCGTCTCCCGCGGCCAGCCGATGCGTCATTTCCGGAACCAGCACCGTGCCGACGGCGATCCCGATCACGCCAATCGGCAGCTGATCGATGCGATCCGCATAGTACAGCGCAGAAATCGCGCCGGCCGACAGGAAGCTCGCGATAATAGTGTCGGCGAACAGCGCGAGCTGAGTGCCAGCCGACCCCACCGTCGCCGGAAGAAGCGCCTTGAAGAAGCGCTGCACGTCTTTATCCCAGCGCACCGCGCGGAACGACGTCATCACTCCCATGAATAAAGTGTCGCCACCGACCAAAAGCGCCTGCAGAACGCCTGAAATCAGCACGCCCCAGGCCGCGGCGTAGCCTGCGCTCGGGAACCAATAAGCCAGCGCCAGCGTGGCCATCATGGTGACATTGAGCAGGATCGGCGCCGCGGCCGCTGCCGCGAAACGATGCAGTGCATTGAGGATACCGCTCCACAGCGTAACCAGCGTGATCAGCAGCAGATAAGGGAAAGTGATCCGCGTCAGCGAAACTGCGAGCGCGAATTGATGCGGCTCGCGCGAGAACCCCGGAGCCAAGAGCTCGATCGCCTGCGGCGTGAATGCGAGCGCGAGCGCTAGCAAAACGATTTGAGAGGCGAAAAGCAGCGTAAAAATTCGATCGCCGAACTGTTCCGCCGCGCCGGCGCCTTGTTCGGTGCGAACGCGCGCATAGGCCGGAATGAATGCCGAATTGAAGGCACCCTCGGCAAAAATCGCGCGAAAATGATTTGGCAGCCGGAACGCAACGAAGAATGCGTCCGCCACCGGACCGGCGCCGATGATCGCGGCGAGCATGATGTCGCGGAGAAACCCGGTGAGGCGCGAAAGCAGCGTGTAGCCGCCTACGGTAAGTATTTTCCCGATCATCTTTGTGTGTTTAGCACCGGGATTGCCAGCGCGCGAAGGCGGAGCCTTTAAGCTCGTTGCCGTTGGGATACGGTCGCCGAGCGCGTCAGTAAACGGAAGTTTAGTCCTAATTCGCCAGCGCGCGCCGGATTGATTCGACGATGCGATCCTGGATCGGCGCCTCGAGATAGGCGTGCATCGGCAGGCTGAGCACCTCTTCGGCAAGCCGGTCGCTGACCGGCACGCCGCCATCGGCGAGCGGAAAGTGACGATAGGCCGGCTGGCGATGCAGCGGCTTGGTGTAATAGATCGCGGTCGGAATGCCTTGCGCCTTCAACGCAGCGGCAAGCGGGTCGCGTTTGCCGGGTTTGAGGCGGATCGTGTATTGCGCCCAGACCGACGTCGATTCGTTGCCCGCACGTGGCACAATCGCGAGGTCGGCGAGGGCGTCGGAATAGCGCGCCGCTACGCGATTGCGCGCCTCGATCTCATCAGGGAAGATTTTGAGCTTTTCGATCAGCACTGCTGCCTGCAGCGTGTCCAACCTGCCGGTGATCCCTATGCGCGCGGCCTCGGATCGATCGACGCCCTCCCCGTGAAGCCTGATGCTTTTCACGCGGGCCGCGAGCGCGTCGTCATCGGTGAAAACAGCGCCGCCATCGCCATAGCAGCCGAGCGGCTTGGCTGGGAAGAAACTGGTCGCCGTCGCCGCTGCCAGGGTGCCGATCTGCCTGGCGCGATAGCGCGAGCCGAAGGCTTGCGCGGCGTCATCGAGCACCAAAAGCCCATGCGTGGCAGCGATCGCCGCTATCGCATCGTGATCGGCCGGTAGGCCAAACAGATCGACCGGGATAATCGCGCGGGGATTAAGGCCAAGGCGCTTGGCGGTGAGCACAGCGCGCTGGCAGCTCGCCGGATCGAGATTGAAACTATCCGGCAGCACATCGGCGATGATTGGCGTGGCGCCGAGGAGCGCGACCATTTCCGCCGTCGCATGGTAAGTGAATGATGGGCATATCACCGCGTCACCGCGGCCGATCTGCCAGGCCATCAAGACGAGCAGCAGCGCATCGGTCCCGCTGGCGCAGCTGATGGCGTGCCGCGCGCCGCAGAACGCCGCGAGTTCGGCCTCAAGCACGTGCACTTCGTGGCCTTGGATGAACTGGCAATGCGCCAGCACCCGCGCCACCGCGTCATCGATCGCAGTGCCGAGACGGCGACGCTGCGCCGCCACGTCAATGAAGGGAATTGATCGCTCGTCGATGCGTGCGTGTTGATTCATGTCCGGCCTAGAGCCCTCTGGTCCGAACCAAGCAATGGAATCAGCCGGCGACCCGCCGCGGCGCCTGACGTTGCGCCACCATGGCCGGGACCGCGCGCGCTTCAAGGCAGCGGGTCGCGATTTCAAGGCTGGCGACCGCTTCTTCGCCGGTCACCGCCGGCGTTTCGCCGCTGCGAATCGCGCTCACGAAAGCGACCAGCTCTGAGCGCAGCGGCTCGGCGTAGCCGACAGACAGGTGGCGCATCGAATAGCTGCCGTCGGGCTGAAAGCCGAAGCATTCGGTCACCTGCAGGGTCAACAGATCGCCGATCAGGTATTTGTCGCGTGTGGCGATGTGAATGGTGCGGGCCTTGAATGGCGTCAGCCAATTGGTGTTGATATGCGCAAGCACGCCTGACGCGGTACGGAATTGCAGCAGCGCAATATCTTCGCGCTCGGCGACGGCGCTTGAAGTCTGTGGCTGGATCTCCACGATCTCGGAATCCGTAAACCAGCGGATCAGATCAATGTCATGAACTGCGAGATCGATGACGACTCCGACATTCGACATCCGCGGCGGAAACGGTCCGACCCGCGTAATGGCAATTGAGAGAATATCCTGATCTTTGATAGCGCGTTTGATCGACTGAACCGCGGGATTGAAGCGCTCGACATGGCCGATCATCAAGGTTACGCCGGCGCGCCGCGCGGCGGCTACGATTGCTTGGCTTTCCTCCACCGTCGAAGCAATCGGCTTCTCGACCATCACGTGGATGCCGCGCGCGGCACAGCCGATCGCGATATCGCGATGCAGATGCGTTGGCGCCGCAATGGTCACAGCATCGACGCCTCGGCCCATGAGGTCTTCGGCATCTCGGAATGAGGCGCAGCCTAGCGCGCGAGCGACCTGATCGCTGCGTTTACGATCCGGATCGGCGACACCGACCAGCTTTACTCCAGGTAATTCCGCCAGAACGCGGGCATGGTTGCTGCCCATCACCCCAACGCCGATCACGCCGACGCGCAAAACGTCGCCGCCGAAATCCTCAGCCTCGCCCATGACGTGAACAGTCCCCCACTCTCCGCCCTATCCCAGGTTTTCCGTTACCATGTCCGACCCGGCCAGGCGACCGCCAAGTGTGACAATCTATACACAAATTGCTTCACAGGCTTACGGTCAAATTCTTCAACAAGCTCGGCTGATGCGATCTAATATATTGAAATTGCACATAAATTCATCGCCAACAACGTGGACTTTCACGACCGCCGATAATCGTCCTCGATGCGCACAATGTCATCTTCCCCCAAATAGCTTCCGGTCTGTACCTCGATCAGTTCCAAATCGATCTTGCCCGGATTTTCCAAGCGGTGCCGCGCACCGATCGGAATGTAAGTCGATTCATTCTCGTGAATCGTTTTGGTTTCGTCGCCGATCGTGACGCGAGCGGTACCACGGACCACGATCCAGTGTTCGGCACGATGGTGATGCGCTTGCAGCGACAACCGTCCGCCTCGCTTGACGACGATGCGCTTGACCTGAAAACGCGGCCCGTTATCGATCGCCTGGTATGAGCCCCAAGGCCGATGCACCTTCAAGTGCTCTTCGGTGACCGCAGGCGCGACTTTCTTCAACTGTTGTACGAGCCGTCGCAAACCTTCCCCGTTTTCACGCCGCGCAACCAAGACGGCATCCGCGGTGGAGACCACGACCAGATTCTCAACTCCCAACAGCGCGACCAAATGTTTATCACTCATCACATGGCAGCCGTGTGAATCGACGAATACGACCGAGCCGTGCGCGAAGTTGTCCAGCTTGTCGCGGTCCGACAACTCCCAAACCGCCTGCCACGAGCCGACGTCGGACCAGCCGTAGGAGACGGGCATCACGGCCGCCTGTTTGGTGCGCTCCATCACGGCGTAATCGATCGACTTTGCTTCGGCGCGGGCGAAGGATTCGTTTTCGAGCGTGATAAAACCGAGATCGGTGCCGGCGCGTTCCACAGCAGCCAATGTGGCAGCGCAGCTTTGCGGTTCGAACTTTTCATATTCGGCGAGGAGCAAATCGGCGCGAAACATGAAGTTTCCGGAATTCCACAGATAGCCTTCCTTCAGGTAACGTTCGGCGGTTGTCTCATCGGGCTTTTCGACGAATTTATCGACCGCAAAAATATCGGCGCCGATCGATGTGCCCGGAAGGATATAGCCGTATTCAGTTGCTGGTCGGGTTGGGTATACGCCGAAGGTGACGATACGATCGGCGGCGTTCGCCGCGAGACGACAAGCTTTGACAAAGGACGCCGGATCCGAGATCACGTGATCGGCCGCGAGCGCAACAACGATTGGATTGTCGGCGCGCTTCACCGCATAGGCCGCGCCCGCGGCAATTGCGGGGCCGGAATCGCGTCGCACCGGTTCGAGCAGGATATCGGCCTCGGCTCCGATTTCCGCCAGCTGTTCGGCCACCAGAAAACGATATTGCGCATTGGTTACAATGATCGGGCGCGCGAACAGCGCCGGATCCAGGACTCTGTTTATGGTGTCCTGAAAGGTGGAATGCGCACCAAACAACGGCAAGAACTGCTTGGGACGACCCTCGCGTGACGCCGGCCACAGTCGGGTGCCGGCGCCGCCGCACATGATCAGAGGAATGATCTTTGAAGTCACGTCCACGCCCACCGTCGCCGGTCTATTTCCGACGCAAGACGCGCCCAGCCACTGCGTCGAGTTTCTTGAGGAGTTTTGGATCGCGCGCCTTCGGTGCGGTAATCAGCGCATTGTCGAGGGCACGGTCGGAGCCGATCGGGCACGGCTCATGTTCGCGCGGGAAATCCCGTGCGAGTCGCGCCACGAGCCGCGTGGCTTTGTGGGCATTGGCCATGAGCACCTTGCCGATGTCCTGCACGGTCACCGCGTCGTGGTCCGGATGCCAGCAATCAAAATCGGTAACCATGGCGACCGCCGCGTAGCAGATCTCGGCTTCTCGTGCGAGCTTGGCTTCAGGCATGTTGGTCATACCGATCACCGAATAACCGAGATTTTTGTAAGTCAGACTCTCTGCGAGCGTCGAGAATTGTGGCCCTTCGATGCACACATAGGTACCGTCGCGGATGAGCTTGATGCCCTCGGCCATCGCCGCTTCGCCGATATGAATTCGCAGCTGCGGCGACACCGGATGCGCCATCGACACATGAGCAACGCAGCCCTTGCCGAAAAACGAGCTCTCGCGCTTGTGCGTGCGGTCAACAAATTGATCCACCAAGACGAACGTGCCAGGCGGCAGATTCTCCTTGAACGAGCCGCAGGCCGAAAGCGAAACAAGGTCGGTAACGCCGGCGCGCTTGAGCACGTCGATATTGGCGCGGTAGTTGATGTCGGATGGCGAGAGAGGATGGCCCTGGCTGTGTCGCGACAGAAAAACAACCGGCAGGCCGGCAATCTCACCGATTCGCAACGGCGCCGACGGCTGGCCCCACGGGCTTTTGATCGTCTTCGACCGCACCTTCTCCAAGCCGGGTAGGTCGTAGATGCCGGAGCCGCCGATAATTCCGAGCACCGCCTTGGCCATCGGGCGCAATCCCTTTCCTATTCAGAATGGATGCGGAAATCGTCTGTTGATTGGACGGCAAGCTGAAAATCGGTGCTTAGCGCCAACTTTTGCCGGACACCGGTTCACTGAGCGGCCGGTTCCAGTTCGCCGGCAAAATTCGGCACTGCCTGGCGCAATACGCCGTAAATCGCGGCGCGTTCGCCCGACTCAAGATCGTGCTTGAGCTTGGCTAGCCAGCCTTCAACCACATCGATCGAAGGGCAAACCGGAGCGGCGGCAACGACGCCTTCGATGCCGATGTCGGAGGTCGGCTCTTCACGCGCAAACAGAATTTCATTGAGCCGTTCCCCGGGGCGGATTCCGGTGAATACGATATCGACATCGCGTCCCGGCTCGAGACCGCTGAGGCGGATCATCCGTTCCGCAAGATCGACGATTTTTATCGGCTGTCCCATGTTCAGTACGTAGACCGCGGTGGTTGCATAGGCCGCGCTGAGCGCGTGGCTTGCCGCAGTGACAACGAGATCGCAGGCTTCGCGGATTGTCATGAAATATCGCACCATATCCGGATGCGTCACCGTCACCGGGCCGCCCGCTTCAATCTGTGCTTTGAATTTAGGCACGACCGAGCCGTTGGAGGCGAGCACGTTGCCGAACCGCACCGCGATCATGCGCATCGGTGACTTGCCGCCATTCGTGCGTTTGTCGTTTCTGCCGTAGGCGTCCAGCGCCTGACAATACATTTCCGCGAGCCGCTTGGTCGCACCAAGCACCGAGACCGGATCGATCGCTTTGTCGGTAGAGATCATAACCATGGCTTCAGCGCCGGCGTGGCGCGCGGCGTCGGCCACATTGACCGAGCCGAATACGTTGGTCTTTATCCCTTCTTCCCAGTCGCGTTCGAGAAGCGGCACGTGCTTGAGCGCGGCGGCGTGAAAAACCAGATCCGGTTCTGCCTCGCCAATCAGCGCGAACATTCGATCGCGATCGCGGATGTCGGCGATACGTCCATCGACCACTGTAGCGCTCGATTTGGCCGCAAGACGTTCGAGGACGGCATGCAGCGCCGGTTCGGAATTCTCGATGACCAACAGCCTTCCGGCGGCAAAATTGACGACACGATCGCAAACTTCGGAGCCGATCGATCCGCCGCCGCCGGTGACCACGATCGTCTTGCCGCGAACGAAATGTTCGAGCCGTCGATAGTCGATCTTCACGCTCGGCCGCAGCAGCAGGTCCTCGACATTGATCGGCGTCAAGCGCAACGCCTCTTCGCCGCCGCCGAGCGAGGGCATCCGGCTCGCCGCGAGCCCGAGACGCCGCGCCAGCATCAACATGGTTTCTGGATGTAGTTCCGGCTCGAGCGCGGACGGTGTGAGCACCAAGCGGCCAACGCGAACGCCCTGAGATCGAAGTCCAACGATCACCGATTCGAGATCGCTGAGAAAGCCGCGGACCGGAACGTCGCGCAGAGCCTGATCCTGGTCCGCCGAGGACGGCGAGAGAATTCCGACCGGCAGCACGTGCTTGACTGCTCCGCTCTCGATTGCCCGCAGCAACACCTCCGCATCCGCGGCACGGCCGACAACAAGCGTCGGCACCGCGTCCGAGCCTTTGACGTGTTGTTGGGTTCTCGACAGCCGGAACAACCGATAGGCAATCCGCGGACCGCCTAAAAAGAACATTTGCAGGAACCAATAGAGCGCGATGGTTACTTTGCCCAAAAAGAACGTTCCGAACAGAGTCGGATACAAAAGGATGTAGTCCAGTACGAGCAAGGAGATTGCGAGGACCGTGACCGCCCGGAAGATATTACGGAGATCGGGCAGTGACGCAAAACGCCACTTCGCCATGTACAGGTGGAAGTACCAGTAGATCAGGCCAGCATAGGCGACATAGCAGGGCAGGATAACGACGAGCCAGCGATAACGCTCATCAAACCCGCCGTTCTGCCCGTCGCCAAAACGAACATACAGTGTCGCCAACATCGCGAGCACGGTGACGACGAGGTCGTGCACCACGATCAGAACGCGACGCGGATTACCCAAAAATCCCCTCATGGTCGTATTATAAGGCACGCTGCCGCATAACGAAAAATCTTAATTGCGGGCTCGATCAGCGATGATATTGCCGGTACGATGATATTGTCGGTACCAGGCAACGAAGTTTCGCACCCCGTCTTCGATCGAGGTCGCCGGGCGAAAACCCACCTCCCGCATCAGGTCGTCGACGTCGGCGCAGGTCTCCGGCACGTCGCCGGGCTGCATCGGCGCAAGTTCGATTTTTGCCTTCCGTCCAAGCTCCTGCTCGAGCAACGCGACAACCCGCGGGACCTCGACCGAGCGATTGTTGCCGATATTGTAAATTCGCCACGGCGCGGCGCTCGTGGACGGATCCAAATCGCCGTTCAACGTCGGCTCGCTTTTTTGCGGTATTTTTGCGATCACGCGTTCGACGGCTTCGATCACGTCATCGATGTAAGTGAAATCGCGGCGCATCTTGCCTCGATTGAACAACCTGATCGGTTGGCCCTCGGCGATCGCTTTGGCGAAAATATACATCGCCATATCCGGGCGACCCCACGGCCCGTAAACCGTAAAAAAGCGCAGACCGGTCGCCGGTAATCCATAGAGATGACTGTAGGCATGCGCCATCAATTCGTTGGCTTTCTTGGTCGCCCCATACAGGCTGATCGGGTGATCGACATTGTCGTGAACCGAGAAAGGCAGACGCGTGTTGCCACCGTAAACCGAGCTGGAGGAAGCGAAAACGAGATGACCGGTTTTGCGATGACGGCAGCCTTCGAGCACATTGAGAAAACCGGCGAGATTGGCATCGAGATAAGCGTGCGGGTTTTGCAGCGAGTAACGAACACCGGCCTGAGCGGCGAGGTGCACGACCGGCCCGAACTCACCCTCGCCGAAGAGGCGTTCGACCTCGCGCTGTTCCGCCAGATCGATCTTGTGGAAAGCAAAATTGTCGAATTCCGCCAGCACGGCCAACCGGGCTTTTTTGAGCGCCGGATCGTAATAATCGTTGATGCTGTCCAGACCGACCACCGCCCGCCCAGCGGCAAGCAATCGGCGTGCCAGAGCAAAGCCGATGAAACCCGCGGCGCCGGTAATCAGGACAGCATGTTGCGACATCGGAGGTCCGCTTCCCAATCCGCGTGTTGGCGATGGCGTTCGATCATAGCCGCCATAATTCGATCGAACGGGGACACTTGGTGCGATCGAGCTGCCATTTCACGTCAAGTACCACGCCAGCGCCCTCCTTCAGGAGCGTCGTCACCAGCGGCCAGCCCCCGCGGACGAACGGCTCGTGCGCGACCGCGAAGATCACCGCGTCCGCCGGCTGCATCGCTTCCAGCGCCATGAGATCGACGCCGTATTCCCGCTTGACTTCGTCCCGGTCGGCGAGCGGATCGTGGACCTGCACAACGAGTCCGTAGGAGCACAGTTCCCGTACGATGTCCGCGACTTTCGAGTTTCGGGTATCGGGAATGTTTTCTTTAAAGGCCATGCCAAGAATCGTAACCGTAGTGACTCCATTTTTGCGCTTGAGCAAGCGGCGGACGCATTCGCGCGCGATACGCTGGCCGACGCTGTCGTTGATCTTGCGCCCAGCCAGGATCACCTGCGGCTCGTAGCCGGCCTTCTCCGCCCGATAAGTCAAGTAATAAGGATCGACCCCGATGCAGTGACCGCCGACCAATCCCGGAGTGAACTTGTAAAAATTCCATTTGGTGCCGGCGGCGGCGAGCACATCGCCTGTGTCGATACCGAGGCGATCGAATAAGGCCGAAAGCTCATTCATGAAAGCGATGTTGAGATCGCGCTGAGTATTCTCGATGACTTTTGCGGCTTCGGCTACCTTGATCGAAGGCGCGCGGTGGATGCCCGCCTTGACCACCGCGCCATAGGTCGCCGCGACGATTTGCAGTGTCTTCTCGTCCTGTCCGGCAACCACTTTGGTGATCGTTTCGAACCGGTGCTCCTTGTCCCCCGGATTGATCCGTTCCGGCGAGTAGCCGAGCGTGAAATCTTCGCCGCAGCGCAGACCTGACATCGCCTCCAAGATCGGCGCGCACTCCTCCTCGACCGCGCCTGGATAGAGCGTCGATTCGTAAACCACGATGTCGCCGCGTTTGAGAAACCGACCCACCGTCTCCGACGCGCGAAGCACCGCACCAAGATCGGGACGGCGAGAAAGGTCGATCGGAGTCGGCACGGTAATGATGAAGAAATCCGCTTGCGCCAGTGGCTCCGGTTCGCACGTATAAGCCAGCGTCGGCTGCGCCAGCCCCGTTTTGTCGACTTCATGGGTGCGATCGAAGCCGGCATGCAACTCTTCAATCCGCCCGCGATCTATATCGAATCCAATCACCGATGCACCCGAGCGGGCGAACGCGACCGCCACGGGAAGCCCGACATAGCCGAGACCAATCACCGCAATCTTTCGCCGCGGGGCGGGCAGCCCGCTCTGTTCGCGTTGATTTGCAGCGTTCATGGTGTCGCCAAATCGTTCTCAGATCTGTGAATCAAGGTCGCGAACGCGCTGCGAGCGTGAAAACAAGAGCGCTATCCAAGCGAGCGCGCCGGGCAGTGATGCCAGAATGCTCGTCAAGCCAAAATACATCGAGAACACCAGCGCCCGTTCCGGAGTCAGCCCATGATTGCCGAACAGAGAAATCATCGCGAGTTCTCGCAGTCCCCAGCCGCCAACCGTGAAAGGTACGAGCGCCACGCCAACCATTACCGCGAAAAGCACGGCGGCATCGGCCGGCGACAGTGGCAGTCCCTGCGCTCGGCCAAGCGACCAAACGGCTGCAATCGTCAGGATGTGGATCATGCAGCCGATGCCCAGGATGACCGTGGAACGAGACCCAAAGACCGCAGCTCGCGCTCCGCTGAAGAACCTTTCGATCCAGCGGCCATATCGCCAGCCTGCAAGCTTGGGACCCAATCGTGCGCTCACTGCGAGGCATGTCACCCCGACGACTAGCATCACCGCGAGCGTAATCATTACCTTGCTGCGATCCTGATCGAACGCGCCGAAGCTCGATGGCAAGAGAAGAATCCCGAAGGTAAAGGCCAGCAGAAGTCCGATCCCCACACAGCGGTCGATGACTACGCTGATAGCCGCATCGCCCCAATTGTTGCTGAACCGCGCGAGGAACCACACGCGCACGCCGTCGCCGGCGATGACAGGCAGTATTTGGCCGAAAAACTGCGCGATTGCCGCTGCCACAGTCATCCAGAACCAGGTCAACTGCCGGCCGCGCATTGCTAAAACCTTGGCAATCTGCAACCAGCGTAGACCCAGCAGCGGGATCTGCAAAACCAGCAACGCTACGGCCAGCATCGACCATCGCATGTCGATTCCAGGGAGCGTGCGCCGCAGCTCCGCGGTGTCGATATGGCGAAGCAGATACCAAAAGCAGGCGAGCGTGATTGCGATCTTCAGAGCCAAGGCGGCGCCTTGGCCTTTGCTCAACGGCCGCACCGGAAGCGCGGTGCTGGGAGTCAAATTCGATTCCTCGCTACGCATGCGTTCGGAGATGTTTGCCACTAAGCCGATGCTTTACGGCTGGCGCAAGCCTCGATCAAATCGACTGGCGCGGCGCTGCAGGTCCCAAAACATAGTCCGGATCAGCATTTCTCGTTCTTCACGATCAAGTTGTGAAGCTCACCGGAAGCGGCTACTGAAAGCATGATCGTTGTGAAAGAGCACGATTGATGTGCGGCATCGCTGGCTTTCTGACCGGTGCTTCAGACGGGCGTGCACGCGAACTCGCCGAAGTGTCCTCGGCGATGGACGCGTGTCTGCAGTATCGCGGCCCCGACGATCATGGTGTCTGGATCGACGAAGACTCCGGCGTGGCGCTGGTCCATCGCCGGCTATCGATCCTTGATTTGTCGCCCGCCGGGCATCAGCCGATGCCCTCGGCCGATGGCCGTTTCGTCATCATCTATAATGGCGAGGTTTACAGCCATCAGCCGATCGCCGCCGAACTGGCGGCGCGGGGCTATCACTTCCGAGGTCATTCCGACACCGAAGTCATAGTGAATTCGTTTGCCGAGAATGGAATCGTGCCGACGCTCAAACGCATGATCGGCATGTTTGCCATTGCGCTGTGGGATCGGCGTGAGCGCAGTCTCATACTCATCCGCGATCGGCTGGGCATCAAACCTTTGTACTGGGCAAAGTTCGGCAAATTGTTCCTGTTCGGTTCGGAATTGAAGGCGTTGCGCGCCCATCCCGGCTGGGCACCGCAGATCGATTGCGATGCGGTGGCGGCGTTCATGCGCCACAACTACATCCCGGCGCCGCATACGATCTATCGCGGGGTGTATAAGCTTGAGCCGGGAACCGTGCTCACACTGCCGTGGCAAAGCGAGCCGAAAATCTCCCGCTTTTGGAACGCGCGCGCTATCGCGCATAACGGCACCCTCAACCCGCTCGATGGGAACGACGCTGACCTGATGGAACAGCTCGAGATACTGCTGCAGGATGCCGTGGCGCGGCGCATGATCGCCGACGTGCCGCTCGGGGCATTTCTGTCCGGTGGCGTCGATTCCTCGACGGTGGTCGCCCTGATGCAGAAAGCGCATCTGGGCCGGGTGAGGACATTTTCGATCGGATTCGATATTCCCGGTTACAACGAGGCGCCTCACGCCGCAGCCGTCGCCGGCCATCTTGGCACTGATCACACCGAACTCACGGTCACCTCCGGCCAGGCGCTCGATCTCATCCCGCGTCTGCCTGATATCTATGACGAACCGTTTGCGGATTCTTCGCAAATACCGACTTATTTCGTTTCGGCGATGACGCGAAAGCACGTGACCGTTGCACTATCGGGGGACGGCGGCGACGAATTGTTTGCCGGTTACAATCGTTACCAGCTGACACAACGCTTCTGGCGGGCGCTAGCACTACTGCCTCAGCCGATGCGCAACGCCGCAGCCTCGGCGCTGACGATGGTGCGGCCCGACCGCTGGACCGCGCTGGCGTCGATGTTGCCCGCACGTCTGAGACCGCCGCAGACCGGCGACAAGCTGCACAAAGTAGCGAGCGTGCTTAAGCTCGACAGCGCCGACGCAATTTATCGGCGGCTCGTTAGCCATTGGGAGCCGGCCGCGATCATGCCGAACGTCACGGAGCCGCCCAGCATCATCGAGGACCAAACGCTGCCAAAGGAATTTCCGGATCTCCTAGCGCGCATGCAGTTTCTCGATCTCGTCACTTATCTGCCGGACGATATCTTGACCAAGGTAGATCGCGCTAGCATGGCCGTGGCGCTGGAAGCGCGCGTTCCGCTCCTCGATCACCGCGTCGTCGAATTTTCGTGGCGGCTGCCGCGCAGCGCCAAGGTGCGCAACCACACTACAAAGTGGATTCTGCGGCAAGTGCTCTACCGGCACGTTCCACCAGCGCTCATCGAACGGCCGAAAATGGGATTTGGCATTCCACTCGGCGAATGGCTGCGTGGTCCTTTGCGCGATTGGGCCGAGACTCTGCTGAACGAAAAACGGCTGCGGGACGCTACTTTGCTGGATGCTCAGGTCGTTCGCCGTTTTTGGCAAGAGCATCTCGATGGCAGCCGCAATTGGCAATATCTGCTATGGGATGTGTTGATGCTGGAGGCCTGGCGCGAGCGCTGGGCTTGATCTTGCTAGTCCGATTTAATGCCGACTGCACACCAAAACGGCGGCTTACTGGAAAATGTTACGCTTTCAAACCCGGCGCGCCTGAGCATCTGTTCGATGTCGCTGCGCCGGAATCGCTTTTCCAGACGCGTGCAAAACCGGTCGTAGGCGTCGGTCCGCATCACATAGAAGGATTTGTCGGCATAGTAGGCCAGCGGCAGCGCGCTCACTGAACCGCCCCGCCCGACCACAAACCGCGCCAGGCGCGACAGCGGCCAATACATCAACGCCGCGACGGTTTGGCTGATCACCCATCGCAATGGGTGCGGCAGGCGTGAAACGCCAAATCGGGCGAGATCGCTAACGCGCCAGAGTAACTGATACCAGACCGGCCGGTTCTCCAGCGCATAATAGAGATAGAGCAAAAACGGCGCGTTGCGCTTGAGTTTATCTGCGATTGCAGCAATCGCGGCTGCGGTATCCGGTACATGGTGCAGCACCCCTAGCGAGAAAGCGAAATCGAGCGACTTTGGTGGTAGCGGTATCGTTGCGACGCTGTCGAGGTGATAGCTGACATTGTCGAGGCCGCGCAGATTCTCTTTTGCGACACTCAACGCTTCGGCGCTAGGGTCGAGCAGGTGCAGATGTCGAACCCGCGGCGCTACCAGCACCGACCAGCGGCCCGTGCCGCAACCGGCATCAAGGCCGACGCCGCCATCCGCCGGCAGCAGATGCCAGGGAAAGATGTGAAAATAGTCGTCGAAGATGGCCTGGCGTTGCGTCTGCGGGAGATGATCCGGGTCCTGGCGGAAAGTCGACCATTCGCGGCCGAAGCCGCGCGCCACTTGGGGATCAAGGTTATTGTTCGCGCCAGTCGGACCGTCCATTCGCAAAACGCCAATCGCGGCGACCATTCCTTCGTCCATCACTATCAATCTTGCGCCTTGGACGGCTTCTCATCTAAGGAACGATAAAACGATTCATAATGCGCGCACATTTTCTCCAAGCTGTAGCGCGCAGCAATCCGC
>Ga0126381_100002599_pt1 | contig 19560 bp, 14 predicted proteins | sample PanSoiMetPlot_28_FD_96465 | JGI IMG/M metagenome (GOLD analysis project Ga0126381, IMG submission 96465) | Tropical forest soil microbial communities from Panama - MetaG Plot_28 | ecosystem: Environmental > Terrestrial > Soil > Tropical forest > Bulk soil | place: Panama | collected 2016-02-17
CACCGCCGCCCGAGCGCGGCGCGCCCGCTGGGACTTCGAGGAGGAGAACCCGCTGCGCGACGCGCGCGGGTTCGACCTCGCCAGGGAAGCCGCCGACTCCACCCAGCTCACCGACGAGGATCTGGGCCTGGCGAACGTCATCCTCACCAACGGCGCGCGGCTGTATGTCGATCACGCGCACCCGGAGTACTCCGCGCCTGAGTGCACGAACCCGCTGTCCGTGGTGATCTGGGACAAGGCCGGCGAGCGAATCATGGCGGAGGCGGCCGCCAAGGCCGCGACGGTGCCGGGCAGCCACGGCATCCAGCTGTACAAGAACAACACCGACAACAAGGGCGCGTCCTACGGCTGCCACGAGAACTACCTGATGCGGCGGTCGACGCCGTTCGCCGACATCGTGCGGTACCTGACGCCGTTCTTCGTCACCCGCCAGGTGGTCTGCGGCGCGGGCCGGGTCGGGATCGGCGCCGACGGGCGCGGGACCGGGTTCCAGATCAGCCAGCGCGCCGACTTCTTCGAAGTCGAGGTCGGCCTGGAGACCACGCTGAAGCGCCCGATCATCAACACCCGCGACGAGCCGCACGCCGACCCGGAGAAGTACCGCCGGCTGCACGTGATCATCGGCGACGCGAACATGAGCGAGGTGGCCACCTACCTGAAGATGGGCACCACGGCGCTGGTGCTCGCGATGATCGAGGACAAATTCCTGAACGGTGACCTGTCCATCGAGGCGCCCGTCGCGGACCTGCGCGCGGTCTCACACGACCCCACGCTGAAGCATCTGGTGACGCTGCGTGATGGCCGGCGGATGACCGCCGTTCAACTGCAGACCGAGTACATGGAGCTGGCCCGCAAGTACGTCGAGGACAAGTACGGCGCTGACGTTGACGACATGACCACCGACGTGCTAGACCGCTGGGAGTCTGTGCTCGGCCGGCTCGCCGACGACCCCATGCAGCTGTCCCGTGAGCTGGACTGGGTCGCCAAGCTTGAGCTGCTGATGGGCTACCGCCAGCGCGACGGACTGTCCTGGGACCACCCGAAGCTGCAGCTGTTCGACCTGCAGTATTCCGACGTGCGGCAGGAAAAGGGCCTGTACAACCGGCTGGCGGCGCGCGGCCGGATGAGCCGGATGACCGACGAGCACTCGGTCTCCTGGGCGATCGACAACCCGCCTGAGGACACCAGGGCTTATTTCCGCGGCCGCTGCCTGCGCCAGTACGCCGACTCGGTGGCCGCGGCGTCCTGGGATTCGGTGATCTTCGACATTCCCGGCAGGGAGTCGCTGCAGCGTGTGCCCACCCTCGAGCCGCTGCGCGGCACCCGGGCGCACGTCGGAGAGCTGCTCGACCGCTGCCGCACGGCCGCCGATCTGGTCGCCGCGCTGACCGCTCAGGAATAGCGACTTGGTACCAATGGCCCTGCGGAGGATTGGGCGGGACTCCCGCGGGCGACGATAACGTTGGAGCTGTCGGGGGGTCACCCCCGGAACAACGGAGGTACCACAGATGGCAACGAACAAGGACACCGGAGGCCAGCGGCAGACGACGCGGCGGGCCGAGGAGACCGAGGAGGATCAGGCCGCCTCGGTCGATGAGGTCAAGGAGCGGCACGAGAAGCTCTCCGACGACGTGGACGCGATCCTCGACGAGATTGACGAGGTGCTCGAGGAGAACGCCGAGGAGTTCGTCCGTTCTTACGTCCAAAAGGGCGGTCAGTGATCGCTCCCGCAAACCCGGCGGTGGTTCGCGGTGGGCGAAAGAGGCTGACGGCCGCTCGTGCGCTTATCACTCGGAACGGGCGCTAGTGTCTGCTCAGGGAGACCGGATTCTGCAGGAGGGCGGCTGGCGTGGGCGGTTACTTCGATGGCACGGGACGGCAGCCGGCGGCTTTCATGACGCCGCGGGTTCCTTCGTTCACCGATTTCCTGTCCGCTTATGCCCCCGACCTGCTGCCCGGATACCGCGGTCTAGGAGGTGGCTCGATGCCCGACGTTGCCGGCGGCGGCGACTTGATCAAGAACCTCCCGCACGCCACCACGATCGTCGCCGCGGCGTCCGAGCGGGGCGTGGTGCTCGCCGGTGACCGGCGCTCGACCGCGGGCAACATGATCGCCAAGCGGGACGTGGAGAAGGTGTTCCGCAGCGACGAGTTCTCCGCGATGGGCATCGCCGGCGTGGCGAGCGTGGGCCTTGAGTTCGTCCGGCTGTTCCAGGTGGAGCTCGAGCACTACGAGAAGATGGAGGGCCGGTCCCTGTCCCTCGAAGGGAAGGCCAACCGCCTCGCGACGATGATCAGGGGCAACCTCGGCGGCGCCATGCAAGGGCTCGTGGTGGTGCCGCTGTTCGCCGGCTTTGACGAGGATGCCGGGATCGGCCGGATCTTCAGCTACGACGTGGCCGGCGGCCCGTACGAGGAGCATCGCTTCCATTCCATCGGCTCGGGGTCGGTATTCGCCCGCGGCGCGCTGAAGAAGCTCTACTCCGACGACATGCAGGTCGCCGACGCCGTACTCGCCTGCGTGCAGGCGCTGTACGACGCGGCCGACGACGACTCCGCCACCGGCGGGCCCGACCTCACCCGGGGGATCTTCCCCGTGGTCGCGACGATCACCGGGGACGGCTTCAGGCGGCTGCCAGACGCCGAGGCCGCCGAGTACGCCCAGCAGGTCGTGGCCAGCCGCATGCGGTCCCCAGACGGCCCGCCGGCCCCGCTGCGAACCGCTAGCTAGCCGATCGCCGGCTACCAACCCCTGCCCGCCAACACGACAAGCAAAGGAAGCGCCTGCGGTGTCCATGCCGTTTTACGTCTCGCCCGAACAGGCCATGCGGGACAAGGATGACTACGCGCGCAAGGGCGTCGCGCGGAGCCGCAGCTGCGTGGTGCTGCAGTACACGGGTGGCATCTTGATGGTGACGCCTAACGTGTCCAGCGTGCTGCACAAGATCAGCGAGATCTACGACAGGATCGCGTTCGCCGCGGTCGGCCGGTACAACGAGTACGAGAACCTGCGCAAGGCCGGCGTGACCTACGCCGATGTGACCGGCTACCAGTTCGACCGCAACGACGTGACCGCCCGCGGCATCGCCAACTGGTACGCGCAGACGCTCGGCACGATCTTCACCGAGAGCCCCAAGCCGTTTGAGGTTGAGATCGTGGTCGCCGAGGTGGGCGCGCGACCGGACAGCGACGAGATCTACCGGATCACCTGGGATGGCCTGGTCTCCGACGTGCCGGGCTTCGTCGCCTTCGGCGGGCAGGTGGACCAGGTCTCAGCGGTCCTGAAGGAGCGCTTCGCCGATGGCCTGTCGCTCACCGAGGCGCTTGGCGTCGCCCTGAGCGCGCTGGCCGCGCCGACCGCCGGCGCTGGCGCTGGCGCTGGCTCTGGCGGCTCCGGTGCGGGTGCCGGCTCCGCCGCGGCCGCCAACGGCGAGGCCGGCCTGACCGCCGCACAGCTTGAGGTGGCGATCCTTGACCGGGCACGCGCGCACCGCACGTTCCGCCGCCTGCGCGGCGCGCGCCTGGAGGAACTGCTCGCCGAAAGCCGCGCCGCCACGGCCGCGGCCACCGCGCCGCCCGAGCCGTCCGCCCCGGCGGAGGAGGAGCCGGGCGGCGGACCGGGTTCCGCCGCGGCGCCGAAGACCTCAGGCGACTCTGATGAGCCCCCGACCGGCCCGGCGCCGGGCAGCAAGGACGGCATCCCCAGGCCCCCGGCTAAGTAGCCGTCCTAGGCGCGCCCCACCGTCACCAGACTCTCACCGGCGGTAGGACGGGGGGCATGTGAGCCCGGCCCACCGGGCCCGCGATTATGCTCGGGGTGTGCAGAGCCATCCCTTCGTGCTCACATACGACCGCGAGACGGTGCCGCTTGGCGAGGTGCTTGACCGGCGGGTCGCGGCGCTGCGCGAGGCGCACCGAGCAGCCAGCCCGGGCGTCGCCACGATGCTGCGCGACATGGGCATCGAGGGTACCGACGAGGAAATTCTCGCGAGTCCGTTCCCCGAAGACGCCGCCCGGCAGGCGATCGCGCGCCATCACAGCTACGCCGACTGGGCCGACGCCCGGGCACACGCGGACGACATCGTCGACACCCGGTTCGAGGCGGCCGCCGACGCGGTCCACTGGGGGGGAGCTGACCGCGCTGCGCGACCTGCTCGACGCGCACCCGTCGCTGATCGAGATGCGCTCGCCGTTCCCGCACCGTTGCATGCTGTTGCACTACGTCGGCGCGAACGGGATCGAGCTCGAGCGCCAGATGCAGTCGCCGCCGAACGCGACGCAGGTCATGAGCTTGCTGCTGGACCGTGGCGCCGAGCCCGACGCGACGTGCGACGTATACGGCGGCGGGCCGAGCATGACGACGCTGTGCCTGATCGTCTCGTCGTGCGTTCCCGCGGAGGCCGGCGTGCAGGCGCCGCTCGTCGAGGTGCTCTGCCGGGGCGGCGCCAGTCCCGACGGTCCCGAGGACGACGGGACGCCGCTGCTCACCGCGATCAGCTTCGGGTACACCGAGGCAGCCGAGGAACTGGTCCGCTGCGGGGCGCGGGTGGACAACCTGGTCCTTCACGCGGCCCTCGGCGACCTGGCAGGCGTGCGGGGTTATTTCGGCGATGACGGCGGGCTGATCGCGGAGGCAGACTGGGCGGGACTGGCAGGGCGGATGGACGTGCCCGAAGACAAGCTGCTCGAGTACGCCTTGATCGAGGCCGCGCTGCATGGCCGTCGTGAAGTCGTCGAGTTCCTCCTCGGAAAGAGCCCCGACCTGACCTTCGCCGCCCCGGGCTGGGGCTATACCGCGAGCGGGGCGGCGAGATACGTGGGGCACACGGAGATCGCCGAACTCATCGACGCACGCCGCGCGGGTTAGGTCTCACCCACGGGTCATACCGGTCAATTGGGCCGCCGACGCCTCTGCCGGGGTTGTTGTAGATCGGAATCCCGCGCGCCGCGTGTGCAAATGACCAGGTTAAACACGAGGCATTCCTATCACAGGAGCAACAGAAACCAAAGTGATAGCAGAAATACCGCCGAGCACCAACTCAAAATATGTGGGTATCGGGGGAAATATTGTTAGTAGTGATTCTGGCTTGTGCACGTGGCGTCCGCGTACCGTCCCGGTATCGCTGGCGGAGAGTGGGGTTCGGTAGCTGGAGGAGGAGAAGATAGGAGCGGCTAACCATGCTGATTGGACTCCTTGGTCCGCTGATCGTCTCAAATCAGGGCGTAGAACTGCGGGTACCAGCCGGCCGGCAGAGATCGCTGCTCGCGGCCCTCGCGGCCCGGGCCGATGACGTGATCGCGATCGACGTCCTCGCGGACGTGGTGTGGGACGGCAGCCCGCCGCGCTCTTGGCGAGTAACGATCAGGAACTATGTCAGACGGCTCCGCGAGGTCCTCGGTCACGAAGTGGGCGGCCGTATCCTCACTCGTTCCCCCGGCTACCTGTTCCGGGTCGGCGCCGACGAGGTGGACATGCTCCGCTTTGCCGCGCTCTGCAAGCAAGGCCGGCTGAACGCCCGCGCCGGGGACTGGCAGCAGGCGTCCGCGAGTTTCGCCGCGGCGGACGGGCTGTGGCGCGGCGTCCCATTCGCCGACATTCCGTCCCAGCGGTTGCGCGATGACTATGTTCCGTACCTGACCGAGGCCAGGCTGAGTGCGATTGAGGCCCGGATAGACGCCGACTTGCGGGTGTGCCCGTCCCGGGCCGCCGACGTAATCGTCGAGTTGCAGCAGCTCACGAAGCATCGTCCGGAACGCGAACAGGCCAAGGCGCTGCTGATGCTCGCGTTGTACCGATGCGGGCGGCAAGGCGAGGCGCTTGCCGCGTACCGCGACGCGTGGCGCTACAGCACCAGGGAACTGGGGATGGAACCCGGGCCGCAGCTCGCCGGCCTGCACCAGCGCATCCTCGACCGAGACCCGCGACTGCTTGCCGTTCTCTGACCTCGCGCGTCCCAAGAGAACGACGGCACGTCGCGATATGCCGCCGATACCACCGCGGTATAGCTCCCCGACACGATGGTCGGCGACAGCAATGTCGCCCCGCCGTTCGGAGGAAGACCGATGCGTTTGATGTCAGCGCGCGTGTTCACTGGGATCGCCATCATGCTGGCGCTGCTGGCTCTTGCCGTCGGTCCCGCCCGCGCGGCAATCGGCAGCACGTCCGGCGGCAGCACGTCCGGCGGCAGCACGTCCGGCGGCAGCACGGCCGCTGGCGGCTTCGCGATGCCAGCCGGGGTCCGCGATGCCTGCGCGAGCGCCGCATCGGGCCGCGCGACGTGCGCCGCGCTGCTCGGAACTCCGGCCGCGCGGATATCGGCGGCCGGCGTTAGCACGATCCGGCAGAGCTCCGCCGCCGTGGCGGACGCCAGCACTCCTCCGGCCGGGTTCACGCCGGCGGACCTGCAAAGCGCCTATGGCCTGCACTCATCGACGGCTGGCTCGCTGCAGACGGTCGCGGTGGTGACCGCCTACGACGATCCTGACGCGGAAAGCGACCTGGCCACGTACCGGAGCCAGTACGGCATCGCGGCGTGCACCACCGCCGACGGCTGTTTCAGCAAGGTCAACCAGACCGGCGGCACGACGTACCCGGGAACATCCGCGGGCTGGTCGGCCTCGGACGCGCAGAGCCTCGACATGATCTCCGCGATCTGCCCGAACTGCCATATCGTGCTGGTCGAGGCGAGCAGCAGCGCTATCACCGACCTGGGCACGGCGGAGAACGAGGCGGTCATGCTCGGCGCCATGTTCATCGACAACGACTGGGCGAGCCCGGAGGCGACCTTCGGCTCGACCGAGACGTCCTACGACGCCCTGTACTTCAATCATCCCGGTATCGCCATCACGGCACCGGCCGGCGACGCGGGCTACGGCGTCGACTACCCGGCGGCTTCGCCGTATGTCATCGCCGTCGGCGGCACCACGCTGACGAAGGACAGCACCGCGGCGCGCGGCTGGACCGAGGCGGCGTGGAGCGGCAGCGGGTCAGGCTGTTCCGCCTACGAGCCGAAGCCCGCGTGGCAGACCGATACCGGCTGCAGCGACCGCACGGTCAACGACGTGGCCGCGGTAGCCGACCCCAACACCCCGGTCAACTTCTATGACACGCCCACCGCCGGCGGGTGGAGCGACAGCGGAGGCACCGACTTCGCCGCGGCGATCGTCGCCGCGAGCTACGCCCTGGCGGGCACGCCCGCCCCGGGCACGAATCCGGCCTCGTATCCGTACCTGCACCCGGGCGGGTCCTACACCACGCCGGGCAGTGCCGACCCGTACGCCGACGGGCTCAATGACCTGACCGCCGGCTCCAACGGCACCTGCGCGGTTGCGTATCTGTGCACGGCGGGGACCGGCTATGACGGTCCCACCGGCGTGGGCAGCCTGTCGTCCTTCGTCTCGGTGAGCGGCTCGGGCGCGACGGCCGCTGGACCGTTCTACGGCGGGATCGTGAACAAGTGCATCGACGACACGGGTAACGCCACCTCGAACGGCAACAAGATCCAGATCTGGGACTGCAACGGCGCCGCCGCGCAGAACTGGACCGCCGAAGCCGACGGCACCGTCCGCATCGGCGGCACCCACTGCCTGGACGTCACCAACGGCGGCACGGCCAACGGCACCAAGATTCAGCTGTGGAGCTGCCTCAGCGGCGACGCGAACCAGCAGTGGCAGCCGACGTCGAACGGCTCGCTGGTCAACCCGCAGTCTGGCAAGTGCCTCGACGATCCGGGCTCGTCCACGACGAACGGCACCCAGTTGCAGATCTTCACCTGCAACGGATCTCCCGCGCAGCTGTGGCGGCTGCCGTACGCGCTGCCATCCGGCACGGGCACCATCACATCACAGATCACAACAAGCAAGTGCGTTGACGATTTCAACGGCAGCAGCAGCAACAACAACAAGATCGACATCTGGAACTGCAACGGCAACACGGCGGCGCAAACCTGGACCGTCGAGGGCAACGGCACCATCCGGATCAACGGCAGCTGCATGGTCACCGACAGCGATGGCACCGCCAACGGCACCAAGATCGTGCTGTACGGCTGCACCGGAGACACGAACCAGCACTGGGTGCCGCTGTCCGACGGAGCCCTGATGAACACCCGGTCAGGCACGTGCCTGGACGATCCCAGCGCCACCACCACCAACGGCACCCAGCTCCAGATCTGGACGTGCAGCGGCGTGATCCAGCAGAGCTGGAACCTGCCCTAACCTGCGGCCGGCGCTCACCTGGTGATGGTGAGCGCAGGGCGACACGCGATCGGATATGTTTGCGATTTACGGTGCTATAACACCAGAAACCGCAAACGTATGGTCGGGCTGTGCTTTCCGGCTCCTGGCCAGGGCGTTGGCAGCCCCTACAGCGGGATGTTCGCGTGCGAGCCGCGCTGCTGCGGGGCGACCGCGATCGCAGCGGCGATCGCGGCGACCGTCTCGGCGGGGGAGACGATCTCGTCGACGACGCCGATCTCCACCGCGCGGTTCAGGCTGCCCACGGTTGCCTCGTGCTCGGCGGCAAGCGCCGTCTCCGTCTCGTGCAACTGCTCAGCGGGCACGGACAGCAGGCGCCGCTTGTGCAGGATGCGGATGGCCGCCACGGAGCCCATCACGGCGATCTCGGCGGTCGGCCAGGCGAAGACGCGGGTCGCGCCGAGTGACCGGGAGTTCATCGCGATGTACGCGCCGCCGAACGCCTTCCGCGTCACCAGCGTCACGCGCGGCACGGTCGCCTCGGCGAACGCGTGCAGCAGCTTGGCGCCACGACGCACCACGCCATCCCACTCCTGGCCGACCCCGGGCAGATACCCGGGGACGTCAACCAGCACCACGAGCGGCACGCCGAACGCGTCGCAGAACCGCACGAAGCGCGCCGCCTTCTCCGCCGCCGCGGAGTCCAGGCACCCGCCAAGCCGCATCGGGTTGTTGGCGATGACGCCCACGGTGCGCCCGGCGAGCCGGCCGAGGATCGTGACGACGTTCGGCGCCCACTTCGGGTGCAGTTCGATGCCAGGCCCGTCGAGCAGCCGGGAGGTCACCGTGTGGACGTCGTAGGCGCGGCGCGCGGATTCGGGCAGCACGCCGGAAAGGTCGCGCGCGGCCACCGACTCGGGAGTGATCTTGCCCTGCTCGCACAGCAGCGAGGACAGCGTGCGGGCGTACGCAAGTGCTTCCGTGTCGTCCGATGCGACCAGGTGCACCACCCCGGACCGGCGGCTATGCACCTCGGGACCGCCAAGCCGAGCCATGTCCACATCCTCGCCGGTGACAGAGCGCACCACGTCGGGACCGGTCACGAAGATCCGCCCGTGGTTGGACAGGATCACCACATCCGTCAGGGCGGGCCCGTAGGCCGCGCCGCCGGCCGCCGGGCCGAGCACCACCGAGATCTGCGGCACCACGCCGGACGCCGCGGTCATCGCCGCGAACACCGTGCCGACGCCGTGCAGCGAAGCGACACCCTCGGCCAGCCGCGCGCCACCGGAGTGCCACAGGCCGATCACGGGCACGCCGCGGGCGATGGCCTCGTCGTAGGCGGCGACGATCACCGCGCACCCGTCGAGGCCCATCGCGCCGCCCTGGATCCTGGGGTCGGAGGCGAACGCCACGGCGCCGCTGCCGTCGATCAGGCCGGTCGCGCCGACCACGCCGCCGCCCTCGACGGACACCGACGTCAAGGGCTCCATGGTGCCGGCGTCGAATAGCGTCGCGAGCCGGGCGACTGGGTCGCGGGGGAGCGAAGCGCTAGAGACAGCGGAAGTCGGCGTATCGGCCGTCATCGTCATCAGCCCTCCTGTGGAATGAACTCGGTGAACGCGAGCGTCACGTTGTGCCCGCCGAAGCCGAACGCGTTGTTCAGCACGGCAAGGGGCCGCACGGCCCCGTCAGCGGCGCTATCAGCGAGTGGCCGCGCCTTGGTGGCCACGTCGATGGTCACGTCGTCGTCGATGTCCTCGAGGTTGATCGTCGGCGGCGCGATCCGGTCCCGCAGCGCGAGGATGGCCGCCACTGTCTCCACCGCGCCGGCCCCGCCAAGCAGGTGACCGGTCATCGACTTGGTCGATGTCACGACGCAGCCGCCCGCGGCGTCCCCGAGCGCGTCCGCGATCGCCCGCGCCTCAAGCGGGTCACCCTCAGGCGTGGACGTGGCGTGCGCGTTGATGTGCACCACCTGCGACGGAGAGATCCCCGCGTTGGACAGCGCGGACGTTATCGCGTACCTGACCCCGGCCCCGTCGGGCGAGCCGTGTGAAATGTGGAACGCGTCGGCGGAATACCCGGCGCCGGCCGCGACGGCGTAGATCCGCGCCCCGCGGGCCAGCGCGTGCGGCAGCGACTCGAGCACCACGATGCCCGCTCCCTCGCCGAGCACGAAACCGTCCCGGCCCTTGTCCCACGGCCGCGACGCGCGCTCCGGCTCGTCGTTGCGGGTGGACATCGCGCGCATCACCGCGAACGCGCCGATGTTCAGTGCCATGATCGCGGCTTCGGCGCCGCCGGCCAGAACCACGTCGGCGCGCCCGGAACGGATCATGTCCATGCCGTACCCGATCGACTCGGCACCGGACGCGCACGCACTGACCAGCGCGTGCGCCCCGGCCCTGGCCCCGAGTTCGATGCTGATCCAGCCCGCCGCGCCGTTCGGCATGAGCATCGGGACTGTATACGGCGAGATCCGCTCCCAGCCCTTCTCACGCAGCGTGTCATAGGCGGACAGCGTGGACCCGATACCGCCGATGCCGCTGGTGACCGCCACCCCGAGCCGGTATGGGTCGACCGTGGGCGAGCCGGCGTCCGCCCAGGCCTCGCGGGCCGCGACCAGCGCGAACTGCTCGCACCTGTCCATCCGGCGGGCCTGGACCCGGCCGACGACGGACACCGGGTCCTCCGCCGCGGGCGCGGCGATCTTGACCGGCAGGTTCGACACCCACTCGTCGGTGATGCGGCGGACCCCGCTGTTCCCGGCGAGCATCCCTGACCAGGTCGAAGCGACATCACCGCCGAGCGGCGTCGTGGCGCCGAGCCCGATGACAACGACGCCTACCTGACCATTGCTGCTCACTGTGTCCTCCCCAAACGGCGACGGCTGATGACTAACCCCTGACGCCAGGTCAGGAGTTCTTGCTGACGAAGTTGACCACGTCCTGGACGGTCTTCAGGTCCTTGAGCTGCTCGTCCGGGATCTCGACGCCGAACTTGTCCTGGGCCGCGACGGCGATCTCCACCATGGACAGCGAGTCGATGTCGAGGTCCTCGACGAAGTTCTTCTCCGGCGTCACCTCGTCGGCCGGCACGCCGGCGATCTCGTCGATGATCTCCGCGAGTCCGGCCAGAATCTCCTGGTCAGTCACTGTTTCTCCTTTGTGTGGCTGGTTTTTGGCTAAGCCCTGCCGGGCATTTGTTAAGCCCTGGCGGCCCCGGGCGGGGCGTGCTCTCAGCTGGGTTCGGTCAGGGTACCGTTATCACTTGCGCGGCGTAGGACAGGCCCGCGCCGAATCCGAGCAGCAGCGCCGGCGTGCCAGGCTGCAGCCGTCCCTGCTCGGCCATCCTGGACAGCGCGAGCGGGATCGACGCCGATGACGTGTTCCCTGAGTGCACGATGTCGTCGGCGACGCGCTCGCGCGGCACGCCAAGCTTGCGCGCGATCCCCTCGATGATCCGCAGGTTCGCCTGGTGCGGGATGAAGGCGGAAAGGTCCGCCGGCGACACCCCGGCCCGCGTGCACGCCTCGACGGCGACGGAATGCATCGCGGTAGTCGCCCACCGGAAGACAGCCTGCCCGTCCTGCCGCAGGAACTGCGTGCCCGGCGGGATCGTGATCTTGTCCGCCTGATCGCCTGCGCTGCCCCACACCACGGGCCCGATACCGGCCGGCTCGCCGTCCGCGGTGGGACCCACGACCGCCGCGCCCGCGCCGTCGGCGAAGATGATGCACGTGGACCGGTCGTTCCAGTCGAGCCAGTTGGTCATCCTCTCCGCGCCGATCACCAGCGCGTGCCGGGCGCTGCCCGCTCGTACCGAGTCCGACGCCGCCGCGAGCCCGTAGCAGAAGCCGGCGCAGGCCGCGTTGAGGTCGTACGCCCCGGGCGCGCCGATGCCGAGCCGGTGCGCCACCGAGGCGGCCACGTTCGGTATCGGCACATCCGTCGAGCAGGTCGCCACGATCACCAGGTCGATGGACGCCGGAGAGAGCCCGCTGGCGGCGATGGCCTTCGCGCCCGCCGCTTCGGCCATGTCCGTGATGGTTTCATCAGGGCCCGCCACCCGCCGGCTGACGATGCCCACCCGGCTGCGAATCCATTCGTCGTTCGTGTCGACGATGGCGGCCAGGTCGTCGTTCGTGATGACCTTGTCCGGCTGGTAACCGCCGAACGCCAGTACCCGTGACCCAATCATCGCGCTTCCTTCGGCTCGAGGCGGACCAGCGGCTGTCCCTCGCTGACCGGGTCGCCGTCTTCAACTAGCCATTCGACCAGCACCGCCTCGTGCGATGCGGTGACCGGCCGCACGCCACCGCGCGCGTCGATCCGGCCGAGCACCGCGCCGGCTGGCACCGTAGCGCCGACCCCGGCCGCAATGTCATGCGCCTCTTCTTCTCCCGAACGGAACGTGCCAGCCGCTGGGGACACCACGATCCTCCAGCCGGGTGGCGGGCCCCCATGCGGAGCCGCGTAGCCGTTCTTGGACTGGGCGTGCGCCGCTATCAGCTCGCGCGCCGCGTCGAGCTGGTCCGGGGTCTTCAGCGCGAGCAGTTCCACGCCGGGCAGGGCCCGCTTGGCCATCCCGGTCAGCGTTCCCGCGGGCGGCAGCTCGATCAGCGCGGTCACCCCGACGTCCGACATGGTTTCCATGCACAGGTCCCAGCGCACGGGCGCGGCGACTTGCGTGACAACACGCTCTACCCAGTTCGCCCCGGAAGTAACCACGGCGCCGTCTGTATTGGACAGCAGGGTGATCGCGGGGTCCTTGACCACGGTGCCCGCGGCGGCGCGGGCCAGCGCCACGACCGCGGACGTCATGTGCATGGTGTGGAACGCGCCCGCCACCCGCAGCGGCCGTAGCCGCGCGCCCGCGGGCGGGTTAGCCGCGAACGCCTCGAGCTGCGCCAGCGTCCCGCCGGCCACGATCTGGCCGCTGCCGTTGATGTTGGCCGGGGTGAGCCCGGCGTCGGCGATCGCGGTGAGCACGGCGATCTGGTCGCCGCCAAGCACGGCGGTCATGCCCGTCTTCTCCGGGGGGGACGACCCCCCCGGTGACCCCCCCGTCAAGGGGGACTCCGTGTCCCCCCAACCGCAGGCGGCGGCCATCGCCTCGCCGCGCACACGGGTCAGCCTGATCGCGTCGCCGGTGCTCAGCACGCCGGCGATCGCGCCGGCGGCGAGTTCGCCCACGCTGTGCCCGGCGGCCGCGTCGGGCTCGCCGAGCAGCCCGGCGGCCGCCATCGCCGCCGCGACGAGCAGCGGCTGCGCGACGGAAGTGTCGGTGATCTCTTCTGCGGTTCCTGTCGTGCCGAGCCTGATCATGTCTCGGCCGGCCAGCTCCGACCAGGTGCCGATCTGCTCGGCGAGTCCGGGGAGTTCGAGCCAGGGGGAGAGGAAACCCGGGGTCTGCGCGCCCTGCCCGGGCGCGGTGAAGATCAGCACCGTGTTAGCTTGCCCTGTAGGGGTCCACCATCCGCATGACGATCGATACGAAGTTCACGGCCAGAAATTTGTAGCTATCCGCCAAAGAACGTTCACCCGCCCGTTACCGTCTGGTCACCCCCGGCGTCCCCGGGCGTACCGTCAGCACAGGTCAGGCGCGGCGGGCGGCCAGCCGGCCGACGATGACGGCCACCCAGAGGGTGAAGCCTTCCCGGCCGATCGACGGGGTGTACCCGGTGAGCTCGGCGACCCGGCGCAGCCGGTAGCGGACAGTGTTTGGGTGTACGAACAGCATCCTGGCCGTCGCCTCGAGGGACGAGCCCTGCTCCAAGTACGTAGTGAGCGTGTCAAGCAGCGCCGTGCCGCCGGCCAGCAGCGGCTCGTACACCTCGGTGGCGAGCGCGATCGCCGCTTCGGCGTCGCCGTCGAGGGCGCGCTCGGGCAGCAGTTCGTCGGCGCTGACCGGGCTCGGCGCGTCCGGCCACGCGGACACCGCGCGCAGCCCGGCGAGCGCGGCGCGCGCCGACGCCGACGCCGAGCGCAGGTCTTTCACCGCCGGCCCGACCACCACCGGGCCGGAGCCGAACCGGCCGGCGAACCGCTCGGCGGCGGCCAGCGGCTCGTCGGTGCCGCCGAGCACCACGATGAGCCTGCTGCCCTGCACGCCGGCCAGCAGGTCGAGCCGGGCCCGGCGGGCCTGGCCGCGAAGTTCCTCGATGACCGGCTCGGCCTCCTCGCCGTCGATGCTGCCCGCGATCACCGCGACGGGGGCGGAGGACCAGTTCAGCGCCGAGGCCCACGAGTTCAGCGTCTCCTGCGCCTCGCCGCGCACCAGCGAGTCGACGACTAGCGCCTCGAGTCTGGCGTCCCACGCCCCGCGTGCCTCCGCGGTCCGCGCGTACACCTGCGCGGCGCTGAACGCGATCTCCCGCGCGTAGATGAGCACCGCCTCGCGCAGTTCGGCCTCCGCGCCCGGCGCGGCCAGGGTGTCCACCTGGTTTTCCACCACGTCGATGATCACCCGGACCATCTCAACCGCCTGCTGCAGCCTGACCGCCCGCGCCAGCTCACGCGGCGCGGTGCCGAAGACCTCCGTGGCGGCCGGCCGGGTCCGTTCGGGATGCTTGATCCAGTCGGCGAACGCCGCGATGCCCGCCTGGGCTACCAGGCCTAGCCACGACCTGTTTTCCGCCGACATCTTGCGGAACCACGGCAGCCGCTGCTCCATCGCCGCGATCGCCGCGGTGCCGAGCGCGCCCATCGAGCGCTCGATCCGCCGCACAGTCTCCGGGTGCACCCGGGCCGGCGCGCCGCGCCCGCTGTTGCCCGCGGCCTGCTGCTTCGCCTGCATCCCTACAGGGTGCCACGACAGTGCGGGATTGTCCGGTGCGGGATTGTCCGGCGCGGGCTTAGCCACGGCAGGCGCGCGGCGCGCGAGCCAGGCCGGTCTGGTAGGCGAACACGACAAGCTGCGCGCGGTCCCGCGCGCCGAGCTTGGTCATGGCGTGGTTGGCGTGCGTCTTGACCGTGAGCGGGCTGAGCGTGAGCTGGCCGGCGATCTCCGCGTTGGACATGCCGTCGGCGATCAGGGCGACCACCTCGCGCTCACGGTCGGTCAAGGTGGCGGCCAGCGGCGACTCGCCGGGCGGCTCGGCGTCGTGCAGCTTGAGGAACCGGGCGATCAGCCGCCTGGTGGCGGCGGGCGACAGCAGCGCCTCGCCGCGGGCGACGGTGCGGATCCCGTCGATCAGGACGTCGGGGCGCGCGCCCTTGCCGAGGAAACCGCTGGCCCCCGACCGCAGCGCCTCGAAGACGTACTCGTCGATCTCGAACGTGGTCAAGATCAGCACCCGCACCCTGGCGAGGCTCTCGTCCGCCATGATCCGCCTGGTCGCCGCCAGCCCGTCCAGCCCTGGCATGCGGATGTCCATCAAGACCACGTCGGCGCGTGCCTCGCGGGCCAGCCGGACCGCGTCACCGCCGGTGGCGGCCTCGCCCACGACGGTCAGCCCGGGCGCGCGGTCGATCATGAGCCGCAGGCCCGCGCGCACAAGTTCCTGGTCGTCGGCGATGACGACCCGGATGGGCGCCGGGGCGGTCGCCGCGGGCGACGTCGCCGCGCCGGTCACGAGCCCTCCTGCCCGGCGGCTCGCAGCGGAAGCTCGGCGAGGACGCGGTAGCCGCCCTCCGGCCTGGGCCCGGCCGACAGCCGTCCGCCGAGCGCCGCCACGCGCTCGCGCATGCCTGCGATGCCGTGTCCCTCGTTAGCGCGCCAGTCGGTCCGGCGCACCGGCCTGCCCTCGTCCTCGACAGCCAGCCGCAGCGCCCCTGGCGCGTACCCGAGCCGCACCACGGCGCTCGAGCAGTCCGCGTGCTTGCGTGTGTTGGTCAGCGACTCCTGGATGACCCGGTACGCGGTCAGCTCGACGGCCTCGGGCAGGGGCCTGACCTGGCCGCTCACCTCGCGGGTGACCCGCAGTCCGGTGCCTGCGAACGAGCCGATCAGGTCTTCGAGCCGGTCAAGTCCTGGCAGTGGCTCGACCGGCTCGCGCGAGCCCGGCTCGCGGAGCAGGCCGACGGTCAGCCGCAGGTCTTCGAGCGCTTCCTCGCTGGCCCGCTGGATGTGCGCGACCGACTCCCTGGCCTGCGCCTGGTCTTCCTCGAGCAGGAACCCAAGCGCCCCGGCCTGCACGCTGATCAGCGCGACATGGTGCCCGACCACGTCGTGCAGTTCCCTGGCGATCCGCAGCCGCTCCTCGGCCACCCGGCGATTGGCCTCACCCTCCTTGGCCTGCTCGGCGCGCCTGGCGCGCTCCTCGACCGCGGCGACGTAAGCGCGGTGGCTGCGCACGGCGTTGCCGATGGCAACGGCCAGGGCGGTCCAGAGCAGCAGGATGAAGCCGGTGATGCCCGGATGGGTGATGAGCGCCGCGGCGAGCAGCACCGCCTTGACGGGCAAGGCGACCGCGAACGTGCGCCGGCTGCTGGAGCCGGCCGAAAAGGCGTACAGCGCGCAGAACAGCGCCGGCAAGGTCAGCGGGTAGGCCATCCCGTTCGCCATCAGCACCACCGACCCGGCCGTTGCCACCGCTACGGGGATGAGCGGGAAGCGGCGATGCGCGCACATGGACGCGTACGCGGCCACCGTCACCGCCCAGCTCAGCGGCTGATGCGAGCCGAGATCGTGCCGGACGCCGGCGGTCATGGCCACCACGACGAACAGCACCACCGACGTTACCGCGGACGGCAGCAGCGGATGCCGCCGCACCAAGAGCCTGTACTGGGCCAACGCCCTCATAGCTGGACTCTAAGCACCCGTGCTCGCCGCGCACAACAGGAGTACTGCGAGCGCAGTAGCCGCGGCCAGCGATCGCGCCGGATGGCGCGCATCCGGTCCCCGCGATCGCTGCCGCTGGCCGGCGACGCCGGCTGTCTGGGCGTCCGACGATGGGGACCCGGAGTCCACGGAACGGGAGAGCCATGTCAGTTCTGGCACGCTGGTGCTACCAGCACCGCTTCGTCGTGATCATCGCCTGGATCGGCCTGCTGGCCGGTCTCGCGCTGTTGTCACAGACGGTGAAGACAACGTATGACAACTCGTTCGCGCTGGCGGGGACCGGTTCGGGAAGCGCCCAGCAGCTGCTGGCGCGGTCGTCGCCGGCCCAGGCGGGCGATTCGGACATGATCGTCTGGCAGGTGAACCACGGCAGCGTCAGGTCGCCCGCGGTGCGGGCGCGCATTACCGCGATGCTCGCGCGCGTGGCGCGGCTGCCCGAGGTCGCCGCGGTCGCCAGCCCCTACGGTGCGGGCGGTGCCAGCGGCGCGGGAGGCGCGCGGATCGCGCGGATAAGCGCGGACGGGCGCACCGCGTACGCCGCGGTGAACTTCACCAAGGCCGCGGACAACCTGGACAAGGCCGACATCAGCCGGGTGATCAGCGCCGCCACGGCGGCACGGGCGCCCGGCCTGACGGTCGAGCTTGGCGGCCAGGCGATCGAGAACGCGCAGGAGGCGACGCTGTCGAGCACCTCGGCGATCGGCATCGCGGCGGCCGCCGTGATCTTGTTCCTCGCGTTCGGCTCGCTGTTCGCGATGGTGCTGCCGATCGTGACCGCCATCGCGGGCGTCGGCGGCGGGCTGCTGCTGACCGCGCCGCTCAGCCACGCGGTCGCGATGGTCAACTTCGCGCCGATCCTCGGCGCGCTGATCGGCCTCGGCGTCGGAATCGACTACGCCCTGTTCATCGTGTCCAGGCACCGCAAAGGCCTGCTCGCGGGGATGGACCCATTGCCGGCGGCCGTCCAGGCGCTGAACACCTCGGGGCGTGCCGTGCTTGTCGCCGGCGGCACGGTGTGCGTCGCGCTGCTCGGCCTGCTCACGCTCCGCCTTGGCTTCCTTGACGGGCTGGCGTTCGCGGCGGCGCTCACCGTGGCGTGCACCGTGCTCGCGGCGCTCACCCTGCTGCCCGCCTTGCTTGGTGTCTTCGGCATGCGGGTGCTCAGCCGCAGGCAGTTCGGCAGGCTGTGGGCTCACGGGCCGCGGCCCGCCAGCCAGGCCGGGATCTGGGCGCGGTGGTCACGGACCGTACTGCGTTTCCCGGCGGTGCTGGCCGCTGCCGCGATCGCGGTCATGCTCGTGGTGTCCTTGCCGATCCTGCACCTGCGGCTGGGCTCCTCGGACGCGTCCAACGATCCCGCCTCGAGCACCACGCGCCAGGCGTACGACTTGCTCTCCGCGGGGTTCGGGCGCGGGTTCAACGGCCCGCTCCTGCTGGTGGCGCAGACCAGGTCGGCGGCCGACCGCGAGGCCCTTGGCCGGCTGACGGGCGCGCTCGCCACCGTTCCCGGGGTGGCCGCCGTCGCGGCGGACCCGGTCGATGCCTTCCCGGCAGTGACGCAGGTCGTGCCCGCGACGGGACCTGAGGCGGCGGCGACCTCGGACTTGATCAGGCGACTGCGGACCGCGGTCATACCGCGCTACACGCGCGGGACGTCGCTGCGCGTGTACGTCGGCGGCGAGACGGCCTCCTTCGACGATTTCGCCGCGGTGACGAGCACCAGGCTGCCCTGGTTCATCGCCGCGATCGTGGGCCTGAGCTTCCTGCTCCTCGTTTTCGCCTTCCGCAGCCTGCTGATCCCGGCCACGGCCGCGGTGATGAACCTGCTGGCGGCGGCCGCGTCGTTCGGCGTGCTGACGGCGTTCTTCGAGTGGGGGTGGGGCACCAGCGCGTTCGGCCTGGGCAGGGCGGGCCCGATCGACGCCTTCCTGCCCGTGGTGACGCTGGCGATCTTGTTCGGGCTGTCCATGGACTACCAGGTCTTCCTGGTCAGCAGAATGGCGGAGGAGTGGTCGCGCACCGGCGACAACGGGCGTGCGGTGCTGGTCGGCCAGGCCGAGACCGCTAGGGTGATCACCGCCGCGGCGTCGATCATGATCGCCGTGTTCACCGCGTTCGTGCTCACCAGCCAGCGCGCCCTAGCGGAGTTCGGCGTCGGCCTGGCCGCCGCCGTGGCCCTGGACGCCTTCATCCTGCGCACCGTGCTAGTTCCGGCCTCGATGCACCTGGCCGGCCGGGCCAACTGGTGGCTGCCACGCTGGCTGGACCGCCGCCTGCCGCACCTGGCGGTCGAACCGCCCGCCGAACCGCCCGAACAGCCCAGCCCCCCCGGCCCGCGTAGCCGCCGCCCACCGCCCGCGCTAGACCAGCCTGTCCAGGCCGATCGCGAATTCGGCCCTGCTAGAGTCCGCACCGAGCAGGCCGATCGCGCATTTGGCCTGGCTAGAGCGGGTCGCGGCAGTAACCCAACGGGCAATTTCCCAGCGGCCACCAAGATCGGATTAGCACGAAAGATCCTCCAGGTCAGGACCTGGAGGATCTTTCGCGTTATCGAAAACCAGGCCGACACCGGCTGCGGGC